>Ga0209123_1002114_pt1 | contig 17621 bp, 12 predicted proteins | sample BarGraIncu00431A_FD_184500 | JGI IMG/M metagenome (GOLD analysis project Ga0209123, IMG submission 184500) | Arctic peat soil microbial communities from Barrow, Alaska, USA - Barrow Graham LP Incubations 004-31A (SPAdes) (version 2) | ecosystem: Environmental > Terrestrial > Soil > Wetlands >... | reverse complement strand
TCGTGGGCACCAGCATGCTCGCCGGACTGCTCGCCGATGCGGAGATGGTCGGCCACGAGATCCGGCCTCGAGCAGCGCGCCACGAAGTCGCTGTCGACCGGATCCGGTCCAACGTCGCCGCACCGGTGGACCGTCGCCACATGCCGGAGGCGCAGCGACTCGCGCTCGAAACGGTGATCTCCGAGATGCTCGCCGATCCGAGAGCACTGAGGGCCGACCCGTCCCTCAAACCCGACCTCGATACGCTCACCGCCGAGGTCAACCAGTACACGCGAGGCGTGGAGACCGACATCGCCTCCACCGAGCAGTTCGCCGATCTAGTGACTGAGGCGTGCCAGAGGCTGCTCGCCCAGGCCGACGGGGGCCTGCTGTGAGACTTCACCGACTCGAGCTCACGACGTACGGCGCCTTTAGCAGCCGCGCCGTCGAGATCGGGCCCGGGCTCACCGTGATCCACGGACCGAACGAGTCCGGCAAGAGCACGTTGAGCCACGCCATCGGCGACCTACTCTGGGGACTCCAGCCACGGCAGCACCCGTACGCGTTCCTCGTGAACCCATCGCAGTTGCGCCTCACCGCGACGGTGACCAAGTGGTCAAACCCCACAGACGAACTCACCCTGACCGTCGACTCGCGTGGATGCCGGGACAGTGACGACGTCGCCGTCACACCATGGTGGCGCACCAGGACGGCCGCGACGCGCGACGCGTGGAACACCGCGCTCGGCCTCGATCTCACCGAGCTGAGGTCCGGAGGTCACAGCGTCCTGGACGACGGGGGCGATCTCGCGAGCCTACTGTTCCGTGCCCGCACAGGCGTCGACGTAACCCAGGTTCTCAAGACACTCACGACCCGTGCAGAAGCCGCATACAAGCGCCGTGCCAACACCAAAGGGCCGATCCGCACGCTCCTCGCAGACGCCAAACGCACACGCCAGGACACGGCCGACGTCACCTCGTCGGCCGCCAACGTGGAACGCCTCCGTGGCGAGGTCGCGCGGCTCGAGACGCTGAGCAAGGCAGCGACTGATGAGTTCAGGAAGCAGGAGGTCGCCCACAGCGCTGCGCAGGAAGCGCAGCGTGCGTGGGAGCCCGCAGCGAACCTCGCGGCCGCCCGCGATAAGCAGATCCAACTCCATGCACTCGGTCGGGTGCTCGACGCCACCGACCTCGATGCCTACGCCCAGGCGCGTCGGGAGCTCACCCCACTCACAGGCCAGCTCGCCGAGGTCAACGAAGAACTCGCGACCCTCGGCGGGCGAGTCGGCGAACTCTTGGTCGACGACGCAGCCCTCGGGCTAGCTCCTAACGTTGACGACCTGCAGACCCGGCAAGGGCTTGAGAAACGTCGGGGCGTGGAACTGACCGAGCGACGCTCGGGCCTCGCTGATGTACGCGAAGAGATGCGCCGGGTGGCGGCATCACTGGCCCCTAGATCGTGGGACGACGCGAGTGCCAGTGCTTCCGCCGACGCTCTGCGCGCAACCACGAGCCAACTACTGATCCCTGTGGACGTCGCCGACCGGATCCACCGCGGAGCCCGGGACGTGTTCGACATCGAAAAGGAGATCCTGACCGAGACCGACGAGGTCGCGACGGTTCGCGAACGTCTCACGGACCTGGACCCGGGCTTGGGTAATCCGGGAGTTAGCTCCGGTGTGCGCGGGTCGCGCGGTGTGCGCGATCAGGCCTGGGCCGAGATCAAGGAGCCGTGGCTCAGCGGCGCGCTGCCCGACGACCAGACCCGTGTCCAGCTCGCTGGTGCCGTCGACGCCAGGACTCGAGACGCCGACGAGGCATCTGATCACGCGACCATCGACGCAGAGAACACCGGCCGCGTCCTGGAGGTCAACGCGCAATTGGCCGACAGGATTCTCCACCTCAACGAGCTGCGGGGGGTGCGGGACAGTGCTCTGGCGGCCTGGGCAGACCTGCTGACCCAAGCAGGGATCCCGTCTGTGGTGGATCCCGGCGCGTGGGAGGTTCGGTGGGCGGCGATCGAGGAGCTCGCCGGTCTACTTCACGAAGAGCACGAGCTGATGACAACTGTCACCACCGACGAGCAGGCCGAGGCCGCCTACGCTACAGACGTATTGGCCGTGGGCGATCAGCTAGGAATCTCAGGTAATGACACCTGGGGTGTGCTATCCGACGCGGTGGAGCACGTTACGGATTCGCGAAAGAACCAAGCCGCCGTCAAAGCGCTACGTGAGAGCCTCGACAAGGCGACACGCAAGCGTGAGGGACTCACGCTTGCGCTGGCCGGCCATGATGCGGTAATCGCCCGTCTCCAGGCCGACGATGATCTCGAGGAGGTGGTCGCACGCAGCCGTGAGGCGGCGAGGGAGCGTGAGCGTGAAAGTACCTCCCTAGACCAGATACGCCTTGCGGCGCGAACGAAGACCGACCTTGAGGGGCTCGTGACCAGGCTCGCTGGCCTCGACGCTATCGATCTCGCAGCCAAGGAGATTGAGGCAAAGACGACGCTCGATGAGGCGTTCAATGCCCGTGATGCGGCCCGCGATGCCCTGGCCGAGGCACAGAGGTCGCTGCGTGCGGCCGAACGCATCGGCGACGCGGCGACCATGCACGCCCGCGAGATTGAGGCCGCAGAAGTACTGGCCGCGGACGTCGCGGAGTACGTTCAGACCCGGGTGATGATCGTCGCACTAAGTCGCCTGCTCACCGCCGAGGAACCTGATCACGACACCGCTCTGCTGATACATGCCTCACACCTCGCCAGAAGACTGACAGAGGGACGCGTCACCGGGCTCACGGTGGAGGACCGAGCCGGTAAACATCGATTGCGTATCGAGGCCGATGGGCTTGGCGAGGGCGTCCCCGCTGAGTTGTCCGACGGTACGGCTGACCAGGTCTACCTCGCTCTACGCCTGGCGGGGATCCGGCAGATGCAGATGCGCGCAGTGGCAGAAGGTGTCTCCACACTGCCTGTGGTGCTCGACGACGTCCTGGTCACTCACGATGACGGACGCACAGCGGTCGCCCTCGAGGTCCTTGCCGAGGAAGCCAGGGACCAACAGATCCTGCTCATGACCCACCACAGCGCCGTCGCCGAGGCCGCGCGGCTCACGAGCGCCACGGTGGTGACGTTGGCCCCACTGGCCCAACTCTCGGTCACAGCTCCGGCGGGGCTCTGACGCGACCGGTGAGAGATAGCCTGCAAGCACTTGCGAGCCCCGTTGCGGGCAGAATGGTCGCACTATGAGTCAGAGCGAGGACGTGGGTCACCCGCTGGCGGTCGCGCACCGCGATCTGCTCGTCGACGTCACTGGTAGGGCGGACGTCGGGGACGCTCTCCGCTGGATTGCTGAAAAGCGCCCTCTCTTGGACGTGCTGCCTAATAGGTTGCTGACCGCTCTTGTTGCTGCAGTCGACGGCGGTCTGCCAAGTGCCGAAGCCGCGCTGCGGGTCGCGGCACGCTCCGCTTTGCGCAGCACTCTTGACACCAGCGCCGATCTGCTCCTGACGGAGACGATCGTGCCACCGCATCGGTACCAGCAGGCTCTGGCTGACATTGCCGACCGAACCCTCGACGGCACCCTGGCCACCATCAGCGTCGAGTCGGTTGGCGCTGCTCAGGCTGAAAATGGTCTGGTCGTGGAGGCTCTCGCCCTCGTCGCGGGACTGAGTTGGCGCGACCTGCGCGACCGCTCCGAGGCCCGCGATGTCTCGCTACCCACGCAGTCAAGCGGTTCATGGAAGAGCAGCCAGATCCGGAGCGTCTTCAACATCGTCGACGAGTTGGTGCGTGGACAAGTTCAGCCGCAGCTCGAGGAAGCCGTCGCCGCGCGGCCTCTTGAACTCCTACTCCCAGACGTGCGTGGATGGGAGGCTGTGGAGAGCCTACGTACTGGTGGTGTCAGCTACGGCACCTTGCTGGCGCAACGCGACGTCGGTAGCGCTTGGAGTGCGCACCGCAACCGCACCAACAACGAGATCAGCCGGCTCATGGTCCGGCGCCTGCTCCAGGCACTGCGGGCAGCTGGGGTGACTTACTGGTCGACCGAAGGCGAGAGCGCTGTCCCGCCAGCTTTCCTATCGAGTAAGGCCGTCAAGCAGGGCAAGACCCCCGGACAGCTGTCCGTGGTGACTCGTGCCGCCGACGGTAGCCCGCGCTACGCGGTCCTCACCGCCGTAGCCCGTGACGGCGGCACAGCGCGCAAGTCTGCCGCCACAGTCCTCAAACTACGGGGCGTGCTCACTTTGCCGGGTGCTGCAGTGCTGGTTGGCACTGGCTGGGCACAACGCGGCGAGAGCGACGACCTTGTGCGTGCCTTTGACGGCCGGGTCTACACCGAGCACTCACTGCCGGCCTTCGCGGCGGTGGCTGCGGAACTGTCACAGCCGGCTGACACGATAATGGCCCACGACGACGTCCAGGAGCAAAAATGAGCCAGAGCATCACTATTGAGGCGCGCCGGGATGGCATCCGCGCCGCACTGCAGGCGGCTGAGGAAGCCGCCAAGACGGGCAAGGGGACGGCGCAAGCCGTGAGGTGGAAGGGCAACGAGCTCGTCCTGTCCGTCTCCTCGGTCGACCTGGACCTGGTGCTGCTCAACTCCCACAGCCACCGCATCAGTGCCCAACTGCAGTCCCTGCCCAAGGACCAGCAGGACATCGTCGCCAGCGACCCCTACGGTGCGGAGGCTCAGGAGACGATCACAAAGCTGCTGCGGGACACCGCTGGATATGAGCGCATCAAGAACGCGCTGGCGAACGACGGGCAGCAGGACCCGGGCGTCCTCACCACCGCGGGTGTCCTGGTCAACGCGAACACGAGGGTGGTTGCGCTGCGTGAGCTGCGCGAGAAGTACGTCAAGGTTCTCGTTCTGCCCCAGGACGCCACAAGTAAGGAGATCACCGACCTCGAGCTGCGGCTCCAGATGGAGCAGGAGGTCAAGCAGCCCTACAGCTTCACCAGCAGCCTGCTGTTCATCGAAGACCTGATCAACAGCGGGAACTACACCACGTTGGAGGTCGGGCAGGCGCTGCGCACCGACCTAACCGACAGCAAAGTGGACAAGAAGAAGGCCACGGAGCTCGTCGAGCTCGAACTGCGCCTGCTTGGGCTGGTCCGTGAGGTCCTCAACGCCAGCGGCGGCGCGCTGAACTTCCTGTTCTTCGACGACAAGCGGCAGGCATTGCTGGAGATCGATCAGGACTACCAGAAGGTCAAGAACACCAAGCCCGAGGAAGCGGCGCGCATACGCGATGCCCAGCTCACCGGCATCATCGTGGGGATCGGGTACCTCAAGCTTCGTGACATTGATGCGACCCTGCTCGATAACTACGTGCCAGGCGCGATGCGGGAGAACGGTAGCCTCGCTCCGCACGTGGACGCGCTACTGGCGTTAGACGCGGCGCCGGACAGCGAGCCGGTCGGACTGGACTTGCTCGACGATGCCGATCCCGCCTTGAGCGTAGGCACCAGCCTGTCTGGGTTTTACACGCTGCTGGCCATGAGCGGGCCGGATGACAACGTCACGCTGCCCGTCACCAATGGCCAGCCGGTCGAGCTGCCCCGCACGGCGGTCGCGGCTGGCCTGCACGGGGCGATCATGACGGCCATCGAGAACAAGCAGCGGGATTCGCGACGTCTGGACGACCTGACTGCGCCTATGGTGCACCTCAAGGAGGCCACTCGTTCACTGGACAAGGCGACCACCGCTTACGCCGACGTCCGGCAGCGGGGCGGGTTCGACCACCAAGCCTTTACCCTCGGGCTCCAGGAGTACAAGCGGGCGAACACAGAGTTCCTGACAGCCGCTTCCGTGTCGTCCCACGGCGCACCGCTGGCCAGCGGTGCCGCGGCCGAGCCTGGCGCCAAGGCAGAAGAGTGACCCTGACAATGCCGCTGGCTGACCCGGCGCTCGGCCTAGCCCTGACAGGCACTCCGCCGGTCGTGCAAGCCACGCGCGTCGGCGAGGTCCCTGCCGGGTTCTGGTTGCAACTCATCAGCGAATGGGGCGCCGATGGAGAGCACCCTGGACAGAGGGTGACGTTGCCGCTGGAGCGCCTGCTGTCGCATCTGACGTGGCTTCGCCCGGCGTGCACGAGGTACGGCGTCGGCATCCGCTGGCAGGATGAGCTCAGGGCGCTGCTTGAGCAGACCAGGGCTCAGCGCCAGCAACTCGATCAGTCGCTCGCCAACCCCGAGCCGCTGGACGCCGACGCTGTTGCCGTGCGACTGGCGGGAGGGCGGTTCGACCGCGACCTGCGTTCCTTCCAGGTCCGTGACGTCGGGCGGCTGCTGTCCCTCGCTAATGGCGCCAACTTCTCGGTCCCAGGCGCGGGCAAGACCACCGTCGCCTACGCCGTTTACGACGCGGAGAGAACCGCGCGCCGCGTTGAGCAGATGCTCGTGGTCGCGCCGCTGTCCGCGTTCGACTCTTGGACGACGGAGGTCTCATTGTCGTTCCCTGATGGGCAGCGCCCGGTGGTCGCACCCTTCATCGAGTCAGCACCAGACGACGCGGAGGTCCTGGTCGTCAACTACCACCGCCTCGGCGCGCGCTACGACGCGCTCGTCCGTTGGGTAAGGCAGCGGCCCACCCTCGTGCTGCTCGATGAGGCGCACCGCATGAAGCGCGGCTGGGACGGCACCTTTGGCAGCGCGTGTCTGAGCATCGCGTTCCTCGCCGCTCGGCGCGACATCCTTACCGGCACCCCCGCGCCGCAGAGCCCGCAGGACCTCGTCGCGCTGCTTGACTACTTGTGGCCGGGGCAGGCGCGCCGGGTGCTGCCGGCCGCGGCTCTCGTCTTGCCGCCGCCGCTGGACGTAGGCCATCAGGTGGCGACCGCCATCGCTCCGCTGTTCGTCCGCACCCGCAAGAGCGAACTGGGACTAGACCCGCCGCAGCTACGCGTCGTCCAGGTCGACCCCGATCCGCTTCAGGTGCAGATCTACCAGGCCCTGCGCGACCGCTACGCCGGGACGCTGCAGATCAGCATGACTGACCGGGCCGCCTTCGCACGAATGGGCGACATCGTTATGTACCTGCTCGAGGCTGCGACGAACCCGCAGCTCCTCAGTGCCGGATCCGGCGCCGAGGACGAGGTCGGCTTCCGGCACCCGCCGCTTGACATACCTCCCGGGACCGCTCTTTGGGACCTGCTGCAGCAGTACAACCAATACGAGACGCCAGCGAAGTTCAAGCAACTGGCGCAGACGATTGAGGACAACGCCAAGCTTGGCCACAAGACGCTCGTCTGGACCAACTTCGTCCGCAACCTGCAAGCGCTCGAGCGTATGTTGGCCCTTCACCAGCCCGCCTTGATCTATGGCGGCATTCCGTCAGTGCTCACCGACCCCAACTCAGCACGCACCCGCGAGAGTGAACTCGCCAGGTTCCGCACAGACCCGAATTGCAAAGTGCTCCTGGCCAACCCGGCGGCCATGAGTGAAGGCGTCAGCCTTCACCAGGTATGCCACGACGCAATCTACCTAGACCGCACGTTCAACGCCGGACAGTATCTGCAGAGCATCGACCGCATCCACCGGTTAGGTCTGCCACCGGGCCAAAGCACCCGCATTACGTTCCTCGTCACCAACGGCACCATCGACGAGGTGATCGACGCCCGGATCAAGCAGAAAGCAGAACGGCTGGGGGAGATGCTCGACGACCCCGACATCAGCACCATGGCGCTGCCCTCGGACGAGGACTACGGGCCCGCGATTGACACCTACGAAGACATGGTCGCGCTGTTCGCCCACCTACGCGGGGAGGACTGATTATCAGCCCGGCCCAGGACCCACTGGGCAGCCGATCCACGCCGACCGCTTTCCAGCTGCAGGCGGCCGTACTGGCCGGACGTGTCCTGGACCCCGACGGCAACACGGCCGAGTCGCTCGCGGTCAGCTACGACAAGTTGGTAACCGGAGGGCTCTACCGCTCACAGGACCTGCGTGGCGGCCACCAACTGCTCCGGCGAGCCGGCCTCGTCACTGTGTCAGACCTACGGCACCTTCCGACGCCGACGCTGCTCCAACTGTGCGGCCTGCCGGATGACGTAGCCGCCGAGCTACTGCTACACGAGTTGCTGCTGCAGGAACCGCCCCTCTGGCTCTACGCGGCCGTCGTCGATGACGAGGTCCGCTGGGAGAACGTGCCGGACGCCGACCAGGACGCACTTAGGCAACTACTCGCGGACGCCACGCGGCGCGAGGCGCTGCTGCTGACGCTCGGACGCACGCTGGACGCGCAACTGCTGGCGGATTACGGAGACCACGGCGAGCAGTACGTCGTCCAGGCGTGCCGGCAGCACCTGCTAGACCAGGGTCGGCCCGACCTCGCCGCCGCCGTGCACCAGGTGAGCCTGCGAAGTGACCAACTCGGCTACGACGTGACCAGCCCCGACACCACCGGGCACCGGCACCGAATGGAGGTCAAGACCACGAGCAGCGCGTCGGCCGGCCGAGTTGAGTTCTTCTTGTCACGCAATGAGGCAACGGTCGGGGAGCGAGACCCGGCGTGGTCACTGATCGCAGTGCGACGCGACCGCGACGGGACCCTCGACATCGTAGGCTGGTGTCGGGCCGTCAGTCTCCTGCCGCTCCTACCTAGGGACCTATCAGTGCAGGGTCGCTGGACCAGCGTGCGACTGAGCGTGCCAACCACCGAATTCGTCCCGGGTCTTCCGCTCGACGGTGGACCCTAGACAGCCCCCCCGTCACTTACGGCACCTCGCCGATTCGGCTTCCCGACAATCCCTTGGCCAACCGTTTGACGGCGCTGGGGCTGCAGGAAGTCCGTCGCTGCGGCCTCCTCGAGGAACTCGGCTTGCCAGCCCGGCTTGAGCTCGCCGATCTGCAGCGCGTAGGTCACCACCACCGACAGGAACTCAGCCTCAGGGCTCCCTGTACTTGCAGGGTGATGCTGGACCACAGGTAGGGCGGACACCGGCACGAGGTCAAGGAGGAGATCCAGCGTGCAAGCGCGGACCCCGCGCTTAGCGTGGTCTGTCTCATTCTCGCTGTGCACCACTGCGCATCCGACGGACCGAAGCCCAGCGCGCTGCAGGGCGTCGAACAGCTGCGCCCATGCGCCCGGATCTCGGTTGGCGTAACTGAAGACCAGGTGGCCGTCCTCCCGCAGCAGGCGGGTGGACTCGCGGAAGATCGACGCGAGCAGCCCGGCGTAGCTGCCTGCTGCGACCAACTGGCCGGTCGCGCGGTTGACCACAGCATCGCCGGTCATGTCTTGGCTGGGCAGGCCCGCCCAGGCTTGTAGGGGCTGCGACAGCTCGCCATACTGCACGTCGTCGTGGTACGGCGGATCGGTCAGCACCAGGTCGACCGAGCCGGTCGGAAGCAGTTGACGCTGGGAGCTGCCTACGACTACAAGGACGTCCGGCCGCTCCAGCGGGGTCCCATCCACGTCCTCGCCGTCAAGCGGTGGCACTGTGGCGGCCGCCGAAGGTAGAGGTCCCTGGACCTTCAATGTTCGGGTCGTGCGCGACTGCAGCCACTCGGCGGCCTTCACCAGCTGGACCAAGCGGCGCAGCGTGGTACCGCGGCCGCTGGTCATCGTGCCCCAGGCGTTGGGCTCCACCGGCAAGGTCGTGAAGTTGAAGCGGTGCCCGGCCATCGACTCATAGCTCTTGAGGTAATAGCGGTCCCACCTCGATAACAGCCCCGCCATCTCGGTGGACCCCACGACGGCCAGCCGCAGGGCCGCGACCACACTCTCGTCGGAGGAGCACTCGCCGGTGAGACTGAGCAGCCGCTCGACGAGCGCCCGCTGCCGGCGCGGGTAGATGTCCTCCCAGTGGCGGAAGCCGTGCCGCAGCAACACAGCCGTCTCCTGACCGGTGGGGATCGGACCGAGGCCTCGGGTCGGCTTCCAGTGCTTGCCGTCAGCAGCCGCCAACTCACCGGCGGTGGGCAGCGCAAGCTCACGGCGGCCATTGCTCGCTCGCTCGACGAGCACGACCTCCCATTCCAGGCCCGCGGAGGCGCGCGCCTCTAGCCGCTCCAGATGGCCGCATCGGCAGGTAACGACCCGGCGGGGCGTGTAGGCAGAGTCGGGGTAGGTGCGGGCCTTGCACGTCGGGCACGCCTTCGGTTGGTCCCGGTGCCCTTCGAACAGGTGACCGTTGGGGCATGCGAGGAACGCCTCCGGCCGGTTGCGCTCGACACGGCTCAACAGACTGACCAGCGCGTAGGGGAACAGGCGCTGTCGCTCTCCGCAGTGCGTGCAGGCCCCGACCGCGACGCGGAACGTGTGCGATACCTGCCCCGCAGTGCCGTCCGACAGCACCGTGCCGTATGCCGCGGCGGCCTCGGGCAGGACTCGCTGGGAGAGCGCCGCGATCCCAGTGCGCAGCGCGTCGGCATCCGGAAGGGCGAGCATCGCGGCCAGACCGGTGGCCGCCCACGAGTTGAGGTCCTGGGCGTAGACACTGTGACCACGCATCACCGCGGCCAGCGGGATCACGCCACCTCCAGCAAAGGGGTCGCTGACCACGAGCCGGCCGGGGTGGTCGACGTTGACGGCGTCAATGACCGCACCGTTGACGGACTCGGTGCGACGCGCCCACCAGCGGTAAATACTGATCGGCGGCAAGTGCACTTCGCGGTTCCGTACCTCCCGGCGGACGCGGGCACTGATGTCCTCGGCGTCGAGGTGCCGGAGCGGGCTGCGCACGACTGACCCCTGTACAACCTCGACCGTGCCGGCTGCCAGCGCGCCTAGGCCGTGTGATGCGCGGCCGGGGGCCGCGGCTTCCCGTTGCTGCGGGCGGCTGCTGCGTATGGTCATCCCACGGCACCAGGACGGTGGAGGGCGTCCTCTGGCTCGCCGGCTCGTTGGATGGCGCGGTAGACGGTGGAGCGAGCGACGGTAAACAACTCGGCGAGCTCGAGGCTGGTGTGCCCGCCTGCTCGCCAGAGGGAGACCAGGTGGGCTTCCTGCTTAGGGCTGAGTTTGGGCTGTTTGCCGCGCAGGCGCCCCTTGGCTTTGGCCACGGCCATGCCCTCGCGGGTGCGGGCGCTGGCGAGGTCGGCCTCGAACTCGGCGACCATCGCTAGGACGTTGAACAGCAGCCGCCCGGTGGGGTCGGTGGGGTCGTGCACGGATCCGCCGAGGTTGAGTTTGACCTGGCGGGTAGTGAGCTCGTCGACGATGTCACGTGCGTCGGGCACGGACCGGGCGAGCCGGTCTAGTTTGGTCACCACGAGCATGTCACCGTCCCGGCATGCGGCCATGGCCTCACGTAGGCCGGGTCGGGCGCGGTTTGTACCGGACATCCCTTGGTCGGTGTAGACCCTGTCAGGCTCGACGCCGAGTGTGGCGAGGGCGTTCCGTTGCGCGGTAAGGTCCTGGGCGTCGGTGGACACCCGTGCGTAGCCGATCTTCAGTCCGCTCACCTGCGCAGCGTCCCACATAACCCCCGACCATCGGGCATTTTCGCGGGCGGGTCTTATAGGAACATCCGCCGGTTTGTCGAGCGGGGCGTTTGTCAGTTCTCGAAGTCGCCTGCACGGATGTCCGAACTCGCCTGCACGAGTCACCCTTCGGGCCGCCTGACGCGGATACTGTGCGCCCATGAGCCTGGTGGAGTGGCAGGCTGCCGCCGCCGTCGGTGCGGCAGGGTTCGCTTTTCTCGCGCTCGTCGTAGCGGCAGTTGCGGCGGGGTATGCACGGGGTTCACGCGACGCAACCAACCGGCAGGCGGATGCAGCAGAGGCGCAGGTCGAAATCATGCGGCGACAGGTCGACCTCATGGAACGCCAGGGCTCGGCCGGAGGCGGTGCTCGCGAGGTCCCGTACGTGTCGCCGTGGACCCTGCACCACTTCAGAGGAGACACGTACTTGCTGACCAACAGCGGCACGTCGTCCGAGTACGACGTGCACATCGAGTTGCCCGTGAACACACCCGGACGCGGTCCGTTCGACCATGAGCAGATCGATCCGCGATCGTCGGTGAAGTTCATGGCGATTCGCACGATGGCCTCATCGAGTGACGAGGTGACGATCACCTGGTCCCGTGAGCCGAGCGGGAAACAGCTGACCTGGAAGACCGTGCTGCCGCGGAAGTCATGACCCCGCGCGGTTCTACGCAAGGACACCGAGACGCAGTTTGACTGGGGGATGCTCTCCGGCAAGGTCTCGGCGATCCGCTGGGTCCTTGGAGCCGAGTGCGACTTCCTAGACAGCTGACACTGGTCGGGAGCTACTGGCGAGCCGTAGACGGCGGCAGAACGACACCCACGAGAACGACGTCGTCCTGCTCCTTCGCCGGGACGTCACGTGGAACTGGGAACAGGCCGACTGATCTCGGTCCACACAGCCTGATGTGCACTCGAGTGCGGTCATCTGTGCACGCGACTTCGGACATCGACACGACGTTAAGGCAGCCGGTCGACGTCCCACTTCTAAGGAACTGGGGGCAGGGCCACACACGCCACGCCGACAGGGTCGGGGTGGTGTCATAGGTCATGACCTCGCGCAAAACACGGGGAGGCAGTCCGCCGTGAGCCTGGGATCACACCTCTGATGCGATCCCAGGCCCCACATCATGCGGCGCGACTCTCCTGACTCTGATCGAATCGCGTGGCCACGAAGGCCCTGAAAGCCGCCAGCAAATCCTGCTCGTTTTCGAAGGCGCGCAGCGTTACACGAAGGTTGGTGCTGCGGCCCCGGCCAAGCCCGGACTGCCTCTTCAGTATCTCTTTGCTGGTCTTGAGCAGTCGACCGTCAGCCCCAAGTACAGCCTGCTCGAGCTGGGCAAACGACAGAATGCTTGTGTTGTAGAAGCGCTCGGCAGACATCAGAAGGGTGTGACGAGCCCACCCCTGCGGGACGAGCAGGAGCTCCCGGCCATCGACTACAGGGAGAACCACCCTGGCTTCCTCCCACTCCAGCGTGGACGGATTCCACACCTGCTTGACGAAGGACCGAACGTGATGTCCGCGTGACGTGAACTCGGGGTAGCGGTCGACCATGGCGGCCGTGAAACGAGCGAGCGGGCCGAAGACGATGCGCGTCGTGACGTCGGATGTGATGTCCCGATCGATGCCCGTCACGAAGAGAGGCAGATCCTCCACCTGTCGAAACACCCCTACACGGACGAGTGCTTCGACGTCGTGTGTCAGGACGTCCCAGATCCAGGTGCCTACCACTTCAGCACCGCCATGCCCCTGGAACCCCTCGGCTGCCATGCCCAGGCGCGTCTCCCAAGGCTCCGAGAAGCGCTGGAGCAAAGCCCGCCCACGGATGAAGGACGCATCGGTACCGGCGATCAGGCTGTCAGTTACCTGCTGGAAGAACGAGTCAACGCAGTTCACCGCCTCATCAGCGAACGGCTGAGGACTACGCCTGAGACGGATCGCGTGGGGGTCAAGGTAGAGCCTGTTGTCCGCTCCAACCTCCACATCGATGAAGGGTGTGGGATCGGTGATCCCGTAGTGGGTTGTGAGTGAGGCCATGTTGGCCCCCTCCTTTCGAGTTTGGCCCGAAGGAGGGAGAAGAGGCTTGTGCCTCAGACAACTCCGCTACGCTGGAGAAGACGCTAAGTCATCGCCGCGCCCTCGGGCCGGTACTGGCCTGATCTCGTTTGCGCGGGATCAGGCCAGAGTCTTGTTAGCTAGGCATCGCGACCTTCCGGAGTCCGCCGATGTCTCAGGTAGGAAGCGGTTACCTCAGGCGCTGACGCTCGGCCCAAGCGGGTTGATTCACAGCATCCGCCGCCCACGTATGGCGCGACCCGACTGCCTCCGACGCCGAGGGTGCGTCTGGCCGACCCGTACATGTTCTGACTGTCGACGACCACCGAAGAGGGGCTGCGGTTCATGGTTCCTGCTACTCCTCCGTGTCGTGCTCTCGAGCGCGGGTCCGGTTGCTATGGACTCGCTGACCGGGCGATTCAAGGTCGACGCAGAGAATGTTGCCCTCCATGCGAGGGACCCATCGTCGAGCTTCGGTCGTATCAATCTCGTAGAACTTCGTGAAGGCCGCCCCAGCGATCAGGATCGGTCCGGTCTCGCTCTTCGCGTTCTGAGGACGCGCAGGGTAGGCGTTGGGTGACTCGACAGGTGCTGGGCGGAGTCCGATGACCCTCCGCTGAGCATCCCAGAGGAACTCGACCGCCTCGGGGTTATCGATAAGGGCATAAGCACTGCGGTTCAGTGACACGAGACCACGCATCTGGATCGTCACGGTCGGTACCTTCGCCAACGGTGCGCTGGACTTCTCGAAGACTTCGAAACCCATCTCACTGCCTCCTTCCATGGGGCTCCTGCTCGTACTACACCAGTGTGACTCGTTGGCCAGCGTCTGGTCAAGTTCAAAGCGTTGGAACATGTGGAAACTTTTGGATGGGATCTCAAACTGACCATTACCGGTGCGTGAGAGGGATCATCAGCAGTCGCAGCGCCTATAGAGGACGCCCCGGTCTGGCTGGACCTAACACTGGCTCCACGGACGACCGAGTCGGCTTGATCGTCTTGTTCAGTCTCAACGGCTGCCGCCGAACTCATCAAGAGTGCGTCGCGTACGGCTACGCGATACACGCCAACCTCACGCCGATATCTTCGAGAGCTGCAGACATCCGAGCCGATGCGAAGGAATCGCCGCAGGCGAAGCAGGCTCTGGGTGACGGTTGTCGGTCTGACCTGAGAGGGTAAAGCCCTCAAGGCTGTGAGGCGACCTCAGCGGGGTCGTCCGGGTGTCGGGGACGGCCACATGCTTCGGTGTGCGGGAGGTCAGGCGTGTCGTCGCGAATCCGGTCGGAATTCGGGTCGCTGGGTGAGCGTGCTCGCCGACGGCCGACCCATTGCGTCGTCGATGAGGTGCACCCGGGGATCGTGTTGTCCTGGTCGAGCAGCTCGTCAGGTTGGGTGGCGCTGGTCGCCTACGGCGATGAGGCGGGCGTGTTGCACGTAGGGCCGTTGCCAGCTGCGAGGCTTCGGCCGGTCTAGAGGCGGCATATTCGGCGGAATACCATCAGCCGATTCGCATGCCTGCGGGTCGGGCGGCGGCCGCTGGCCGTTCGTGGCTGGCTGGCGCAGTGCTGGGTGTGTTCGCGGGGCCTTGGAGGGCTGCCTCGGCTGCGGCGAGGTGCGCGCTAACGCTGGCGGCTTGAGGGCTCTGCTGGTCGGGGTTGAGTTGGGCCTCGATGCGGGCCTTGAGGGCGATCGCGTCGGGGAGCTGTTTGGCGTGCTTGAACGGCTTGCCCACGTTCGCTCGTGCCTGGTCGGCGCTGCGCTGGCGCTCGAGGATGGCGATCTGGGCTTGGCGGATCCCTTCCGGGATGGCGGCCGCGGCGTTCTCGAGGCGCTGGATGAAACCAAGCTTGGGTTTGAACACGTCGCTCGGCTGGTCGGTGACGGAGATGTCGAGACCGGCGAAGTGGACACTCACCCCCGTGCGCGGGTGCTGGCTGTAGGTGAGGGGTTGCCCGGCGATCTCGCCGAACAGTCCGGGCTCGAGCGGGCGGATGTAGCCGTTGTAGCACTCATGGTGGATGCGGTTCTGAAGGGCTTCGGCCGCGTCTACGCGGGCGGTGTAGACACGGTCACCGATCTGCATCCGGAAGTGGTCCCCGCGGGTCGGTGTGAGCCGTTCTGCAGCGGCCGTGAGGACTTCGATGCGGTGCTTGAGCCTGGGGATGGCTTCAGCGGCGCCGCTGATGGTCTGCTGCATGCTCCCCTCGTTGCGTTCCCAGGCGGTGTGAAGACGTTGGAGGCGCTGGACGTCGCGGTCGGCGTTGGCCAGCTCCAGCAGCAGCGGGTTGCCGGAGCTGATGGCCTTGAACTCGGCGAAGGAGAGCACGGTGTCGCTGCCGCCGATGTCGTCGATCTCGCGGCCTTGGATCTTGCCGGACATGATCTGGTCGATGAATTCGGCCTTGCGCTGGAGCGTCTGCCACATGATCGCGTCGAACGATCCTTCGGTCAGGACCTGGGTGAGCTGCACCTCGGCGTTCTGGTTGCCTTGGCGGATGATTCGGCCGTGGCGCTGGGTGACGTCGGCGGGGCGCCACGGGGCGTCCATGTCGAGCAGGTGGATCGCCCGGTTCTGCACGTTGGTGCCGACACCCATCTTGCCGGTGGACCCGATCAGGACCGAGACGTGGCCGGAGCGGCATTCGGCGAAGAGCCGGCCCTTCTCGGCGTCGTTGCGTGCTTCGTGGATGAACCTGACCGAGCCGAGCGGCAGGCCACGGTCGTGCAGGGCCTCACGCAGTGCGTCGTAGACATTCCAGCGGTCCGGGTTCGGGGTCGAAAGGTCACAGAACACGAGCTGGAACGCGCCGGGGATCGGTGAGACTTCACCGGTCGCCGGGTCGAGGTAGGCGCGGTCCTTGTGTTCGGCCCAGACGGCGGCGATCTTGTCCGCGGCGACCTCGACCTTGGTGTGGGCCGGGTCGATCGTGGCGGCCGTGAACTCGTCGAGGACCAGGCGCAGGTCGAGCGCCGCGAGGCGGCCGTGGGTCGACACCTTGAGCATGTTGTCCACCTCCGGGGCGACTGCCCGGGCGCGGATCGCCTCAACGCGGCGGTCGAGCTCACTAATGAAGGCAGCCAGCTGCAGAGACTTCGGCACGGTCAGGATCTCGGGCAGCCGCTGGGCGTCTCCGGGACGCTGCGCGATCGGCGGAGTCGGCAGTTGCAGGTCTGCGGCGGTCATCACGTCACCGAAGCGGTGGAACATGCCCAGCAGCTCGGGCACGTTCGTGAACTTCGCGAACCGCGACTTCGGCTGGAAGCCGGTGCCGGTGACGTTGATCTCCATGTTGGTGACGACCTCGCCGAAGGTCGCCGCCCACTGGTCGAAGTGGTGGATGCCGGCGCTCGCCATCCCCTCCGGATCGAGGTAGCGCTGCATGACGTACATCTCGGTGATGCTGTTGGCGATCGGAGTCGCGGTCGCACCGGTCATCACCCGCTCGCCGTGGCGGCCACGCAGGTACTCGACCTTCATGTGGAGGTCGGTCGCCCGCTGGCTGCCGCTGATCGCAGCGCCAGGGATGTTGCTGACAACGGACAGGTTCTTGAAGTCGTGCAGCTCGTCGATGATCAGGTAGTCGATGCCTGTGGCCTCGAACGACAGGCCGGGGTCGCTCGGCTTGTCGAGGAGGCCCTTCATCCTCTCCTCGCGCCGCATCACTTCCTTCTCGAGCTTCTTGATCGACCGTTCGTCGGCGTTGCTGCCGGCCCGCTCTCGTGAGGCCTGGATCTGCTCCCGGACCAGGGCCAGCTCAGAGTCCATATAGGTGGCCATGGTCTGGTTGGTGACCGGTAGCGCCTGGAACGCGCCTCGGGTGAACACGATCGCGTCCCAGTCGTTGGTCGCTGCTCGGGCGACGAACGCACGGCGTCGTTCCCTGGGCAGGTCATCGCTGGAGGCGGCGAGCAGCTTCGCCTGCGGATACAGCTGAAGCCATTCCCTGGTGACCTGCTCGAGCATGTGATCAGGGACCACCAGGACAGGCTTCTGGACCAGACCGAGCCGCTTCAACTCCACGGCCCCAATCACCATCTCTGCGGTCTTGCCCGCCCCCACTTCATGGAACAGACCTACCGACTTCTCGTTGATCATGCGCGCGATCGCCGCCCGCTGGTGCGACATCGGGACGAACCCTGCGGCCATCCCCGGC
>Ga0209123_1002113_pt1 | contig 17623 bp, 18 predicted proteins | sample BarGraIncu00431A_FD_184500 | JGI IMG/M metagenome (GOLD analysis project Ga0209123, IMG submission 184500) | Arctic peat soil microbial communities from Barrow, Alaska, USA - Barrow Graham LP Incubations 004-31A (SPAdes) (version 2) | ecosystem: Environmental > Terrestrial > Soil > Wetlands >... | reverse complement strand
AAAGAGGGGGGTGGTTGAGATAGCGCAGTACAGCGACACCGTGATGGAACACTTCATGAACCCGCGCAACGTCGGCGAGATAGAAGACGCGGACGGGATCGGTGAGGTGGGTAACCCGGTCTGCGGCGACATGATGACTTTCTACATCAAGGTCGACGACGGCCGGCTGAGCGACGTGAAGTTCAAGACCTTCGGCTGCGGGGCGGCCATCGCCGTCTCGAGCATGGTGAGCGAGATGGCAATGGGCAAGACCATCGATGAGGCCTTGAAGATCACCAGGGAGGACGTCGCCGATCAGCTCGGCGGGCTTCCCAAGCAGAAGATGCACTGCTCGAACCTGGGCGCCGACGCCCTGCACAAGGCAATCCAGGACTACCAGAGCAAGCAGAAGGAGAAGGAGGCGCAGCATGGATGAGACGCGCGAACAGAAGGTCGCATGCCGCTGCCCCTACTGCGAAGTGACCATCGAGCCGGAGAGCGCCATATGCGTGGTGTGCCGGATGGTCATCATCGATTGCTCGAGCTGCGGCAAGCCGATGCGCCAGGACGCCGAGGTGTGCCCGAGCTGCGGCGACGAGCAGAAGAAATAGCTGAAGTTCCGGGGTCAGACCCCCGCGAAGCCAAATGTCAGGTCAACATGTCGCGAGGCTGACATTGAATAAACGCCAGTGAAGGGGTCTGACCCCGACAACCTTCGTTGGGAGGAAGAACCGTGGCCGAGCAGGAAAACATGACACTGATTGTGTTCTCGGGAGACCTCGACAAGGCGCTTGCCGCCTTCAACCTGGCCAACACCGGTGCATCCATGGGCATGAAGGTCGACATGTTCTTCACCTTCTGGGGCCTCTCGGTGATCGAGAAGGGCGGCCTCGAGAAGGGCAAGAAGAGCCCGATGCAGTACATGATGGGCCTGATGAACCGCGGGGGCGCCGACAGGCGCAAGCTCTCCAAGATGAACATGGGGGGCATGGGCACCCATACCATGAAGGGCCTCATGAAGCGGTTTCACATGCTTTCCCTGGCCGAGAGCATAGCGCTGGCCAAGGAGCAGGGGGTGCGCTTCCTGGCCTGCACGACCTCCATGGCCATCATGGGGCTCGAGGAGAAAGACTTCATCGACGCGGTCGACGAGTACGTGGGAGCGGCGACCTACCTGAGTCTGGCGACCGAGGCGAAGGTGAACCTGTTTATCTAGGGGTGGAGCATGCAAGTTGACAAGACGCTCGACTGCATCGGCCTTTACTGCCCGATGCCGATCGTGAAGACCGCCCAGGCCATAAACGGCCTCGAGCCGGGCCAGGTCCTCGAGGTCCTCGCGGACGACCCGGGGATCAAGAGCGACATGCCGGCGTGGGCGGGCAAGACGGGAAACGAGTTCCTCGGCTTCGAGGAAGAGAGCGGAGAGATCAAGGTCTACGTGCGCAAAGGTGGCGGCTAGGAGGAGGTAGGTCCGTTGGCAGACGAAACGACCGGTAACCTGCGCAAGGCGTATGAGGGCGAATCGAAGGCCGTGACCAGGCTGAAGATCTTCGCCGACAAAGCCGACGAGGAGGAGTACGACAGCGTCGCCAAGCTCTTCCGCGCGGTCGCGGACTCGGAGTCGATCCACGCCCGCAACTGCCTTCGACTGCTCAAGGAGATCAAGGACACCGAGACCAACCTTTCCGACTCGCTCGCCACCGAGCAGAAGATAGCGCAGGTGGGATACTCCTCCTTCATCGCCCAGGCGGAGGCCGAGGAGAACAACGTGGCGACCCAGATGTTCACCTGGGCGCGCGACGTCGAGGAGCAGCACGAGAAACTCTACGCGATTGCGCTCGAGCACCTGCTCGCCGAGGAGGAGCCGACCTACTACGTGTGCGACGTGTGCGGGTACGTGGCCGACGGCACGGTCCCGGACAAGTGCCCCGTCTGCGGCAGCCCGGCGAAGGTCTTCTACGAGGTGACCTGCAAGTACGACTGAGCGCGGCCGCGGCTGACAAAACGCAAGAAAGGGGTCTGACCCCTTTTTTGCGTTCTTGAGTTCTGCCCCTTTTTGCCGACTAGAACGTATAATGTAAAAAACCGCCGGCGAGAAAGGCAGGCTTTCTATTACATGGTAGGACGTATACTCAACTCCCGATACGAGCTCGAGCAGCTCATAGGCACCGGGGGAATGGCCGACGTCTACCGCGCTCGCGACAACCTGCTGGGTCGCACGGTGGCAGTGAAGATCCTTCACCCGCAGTTCGCCAAGGACCCCGTCTTCATCGAGCGGTTCAGGCAGGAAGCTCAGGCCGCGGCGAACTTGAACCAGTCCAACATAGTCAACGTCTTCGACTGGGGCATCGAGGACAGCACCTACTACATCGTGATGGAGTACGTGCAGGGCCGCGACCTCAAGTCGATAATCGTCCAGGGCGGGCCTCTCATGCCCGAGCGCGCCGTGGAGATCGCGATGGCGATCTGCCTGGCGCTGGACGCGGCCTCCGCGCGAGGGATAGTCCACCGCGACATCAAGCCGCAGAACATAATCGTCACCGGTGACGGCCAGATAAAGGTCATGGACTTCGGCATCGCCCGCACCGCGGGCGGCTCGGCCATGACCCAGACCGGCACCATCATGGGAACGGCGCAATACATCAGCCCCGAGCAGGCGCAGGGGCGGCCCGCCGACCCGCGCTCCGACCTCTACTCGCTGGGGATCGTCCTCTACGAGATGCTGACGGGGAAAGTGCCATTCAACGGCGAGAACCCCGTCGCCATCGCCTACAAGCACGTGCGGGAGGACCCCCTGGCGCCCTCCCTGATGAACCCCGACATCTCGCCGGAGCTCGAGGCTGTCGTCATGAAGGCGCTCGCCAAAAACCCGGAGAACCGCTACCAGAGCGCGATCGAGATGCGCTCCGACCTGGAGCGGTGCCTCGAGGGCGCTCCGGTGTATGCGACACCTGTCCTGCCGCCTGAGGACGTGGCCCGCGGCCAGACGCAGGCCTACGCCATGCAGGGGGGACCTCCCCCCAGGCGGAGCAGGACAGCCTGGCTGTGGGTCCTGGTCATCGCGATAGTCCTGGCGGCCGTCGCGGTCGGGGTCTGGGCCATCGTCATCAACACGGGGGGCATCAAGGTGCCCAACGTCATCGGCATGAAGCGCAGCGACGCCGAAGCACAGCTTAAGAAGCTCGGCCTGGTCATGTCGGTGACCAAGGAAGAGGTCAACGCATCGGTTCCCAAGGACACCGTGTCCAGCCAGAGCCCGGACCCCAAAACCAAGCTCTCCAAGGGCGGGGTGGTCGAGGTCACTGTCAGCAAGGGGCCCGACATGGCCGCGGTGCCCAACCTGGTGGGGCTTACGGCGGCGGGCGCCCAGGAGGCGCTGACCGCGTTGGGCCTCAAGCTCGGCGACACCCAGGAACAATTCAGCTCACAGCCCAAGGGCAGGATCGCCCAGCAGAACCCCCCGGCGGCGGCCCAGGTCCCCAAGGGGACCAGCGTGACCATCGTCGTCAGCAAAGGCCCGGAGATGGTCCTCGTCCCCAACGTGGTCAACATGAGCAAGGACGAGGCCACGACCAAGCTCGAGGCAGCCGGCCTGCAGGCCGACCCCCAGACCGTCACCAGCACCACCGACCCCGAAGGCGTGGTCAAAACGCAGAGCCCGGCCGGTGGCCAGTCGGTGCCCAAGGGAAGCAAGGTCACGATCAACGTCACGCAGAAGCCGACGCAGAAAGCGGTCCCGAATGTCGTGGGGAGCACCAAGGACTCCGCCACCGCGACACTCACCGCCGCCGGCTTCACCCAGGTCAGCGTGGTTCTCGAGAACACGACGGTCCCCGCCAACGTAGGTAAGGTCCTCAGCCAGGACCCGGCCTCCGGGACGCAGGCCTTCGTGACCGACACCGTCATCATCACCGTAGGTAAGACGCCAGGGACGTAGTACTCGTCCCAGGCATCGGCAGCAGCCAGAGCGTCAAGGAGGATCTCATGTCAATGAAGCGCGCTATCACTCTCCAGGCACTCCTCGAGGACAGCAAAGAGGTTGAAGTCCCCGACGCGTTCATCCTGCAGAACGGGAAGCTTCTGAAGGTGAACATGCAGGCCTCGGGCGGCCAGGTGCTCACCAAGGCCGGCGCGATGATCGCCTACCAGGGGCAGATGCAGTTCGCCCGCAAGGGGGGCGGCGCCGCCAAGTGGGTCAAGAAGGCCGTGTCGGGCGAGCAGTTCACCCTGATGGAGGTCACCGGAGAGGGCGACCTGTTCCTGGCTGACGCCGCGAACGACATCATCCTCCTCTACCTGCAGAACGAGGCCATCGGCGTCGAGGCGCTCAACCTGCTGGCCTTCTCCCCCAGCATCAACTGGGACATCGTCATGATCAAAGGGGCCGCGGGAAGGATGTCCGGGGGGCTGTTCAGCGTGCAGCTTCAGGGCACCGGCTACCTGGCTCTCATCAGCAAGGGCGAGTGCATGGCCCTTGCCGTGACCCCCGACCAGCCCACTTACACCGACCCCAATGCCACCATCGCGTGGTCCGCGGGGCTGGAGCCGACAGTGCATGTCGACGCGAACCTCTCCAGCCTCAAGGGCATCTTCGGCTCGATGACCTCGGGTGAGACGTTCCAGCTGGGGTTCCAGGGGAACGGCTACGTCATCGTCCAGCCGAGCGAGGTCCAGCCGACCACCAGCATGACCGGCCAGCAGGGTGGAGGCGGCGGCAGCGCCGGAGGCATCCTGGGAGGCATCCTCGGCCAGTAGGCCGCCGTTTTTGGGGCAAAGCAAAGCAAACCGTTTGTAGCGCCGTCGTCTCGACGGCTTTGCACGCACGGCGGACATCTAATAGCCCGGGCTTTACGCCCGGTGGGCCTGACAACAGGCTTCGCGGGGGGCAGACCCCCTAACTTGCATCTTAAGTTTGCTTTGCTTGGCCCCGAAAATGCCCTTAAATGCGTCACTGGTGCCTGGCCCTGGTGGTGCATCTTCTTGCTTTTGCGCAATGCGCTACGGCGCCCCGTTAACTATGCTTGTATCAGGGGGAAAATGGGGTTCGGCTCCATTTGATTTTTGTAAATTATTCTGTATAGAATTCAAGGGCTTTATCGGATGTGAGTCGCGGTGCACCGTTTTATGGTGCGCCCAACTTGTGTCAGGAACCATAAACTGGAGTGTGAGATGAGCATCGAACACGGTACATTTGTGGAGAAATACGACCTTCTGGGATGCATCCAGTGCGGCAGGTGCACGGGCGGCTGCCCGGTCACGGTCCGCACGGATCTCAACGTTCGCCGCTTCGTGTACGACACGGTCGACGACGCCCGCCTGGAGGAACTCTCGGAGAAGCCCGAGGTCTGGGACTGCACCACGTGCAACACCTGCGCGATCCGCTGCCCCAAGGGACTCGAGCCGTTCGAGGTGCTCCTGGGGCTGCGTGCGATGAGGGCCGAGGAGGGCAACCTGGAGCCGACGGCGATCTCCGCCCTGGAAAGCATGTTCAACAACGGGAACCCCTGGGGCAAGCCCGCCGCGAAGCGCGTCGACTGGATGGAGGGCGTCGAGGGCGCCCGCATACTGGAGGAGGGCGAGAAGGCCGACGTCCTCATGCACATCTGCTGCACGGCCGCCTACGACCCCAAGATCATGCCGTTCGTGAAGACCCTGGTGAAGGTGCTCAACGCGGCGGGCGTGGACTTCGGGTTCATCGGTGTGGAAGAGAAGCACTGCGGCTCCGAGGCGCGCAGGCTGGGCGAGGAAGGTCTCTTCGAGTACTTCGACGAGGAGAACACCGAACTCTTCGGACGCTACGACGTCAACCGCCTGGTCACCCTCTCCCCCCACTGCTTCAACTCCTTCAAGAACGAGTACGCCAACCTCGAGCTCCCGGTGATGCACTACACGCAGCTCATCGCCGAGCTCCTCGAGGACGGCAAGCTCGAGCTTCCGACCGAGGTCGCCTCGAAGGTCGTCTTCCACGACCCCTGCTACCTCGGCAAGAAGAACCTGGTGTTCGACGAGCCCCGCTACATCCTTGGCAAGATCAAGGGCGTCGAGCTCACCGAGTTCTACCGCAACAAGGAGCGCAGCCTCTGCTGCGAAGGCGGCGGCGGGAAGATGTGGGTCGAGTCCGAGTCCAAGGCCCCGCGCCTGGCCGAGACCCGCGTGGCGGATGCCCACGACCTGGGCGCCCAGACCATCGCCGTGGCGTGCCCCTTCTGCTGGCTGACCATCGAGGACGCCATCAAAGCCAAGGGGTACGAGGAAGAGATGCAGGTCAAGGACATACTGGAACTCCTGGGCGAGGCACTGTAGCCCGGGGCATTGAAAAGCTATCGACGTGGTGATCGACGGAAAAGTGAGGTGAGCCGGGGATGAAAATTGCGGTCTGCGTCAAGCAGGTGCCAGACACTTCGGATCCCGACACTGAAGTCCACATAGACTCCAGTGGAAAGGGCGTTGATCAGAGCAAGTTCAGCTTTGTGATCAACGACGCGGATAACTTCGCGGTCGAAGAGGCCATCCTGCTCAAGGAGAAGCATGGCGGTGAAGTGGTTGTGGTGAACGTTGGCTCCGAGGCTGCCAACCAGGTGATAAGGATGGCCCTCGCCAAGGGCGGGGACTCGGCTGTCAGGCTGGACGACGAGAAGTTCGCGGGCTCCGACCCGGTGGCGCTGGCCCGCATACTGCAGGCCGGTATCAAGGACCTGGGCTGCGACGTGGTGTTGACCGGGTGCCTGGCCTCCGACGACGGCTATGGCGCCGTCGGCGTGGCGCTGGCCGCCCTGATGGAAGTGCCGCACGCGGCATACGTGAAGACCGTCGAGGTCTTGAACGGCACGCTCAAGATCGGGCGCGAGCTCGAGGGCGGGCTGCTGGAGATGGACGAGATCTCCACGCCCTGCGTGCTGACCATCCAGACCGGCGGCAACGAGCCTCGCTACGCCTCGTTCAAGGGCATCCGCGAGGCCTCCAAGAAAGAGATCAAGGTCATGGACCTCGCGGCGACCGGTCTTTCCGAGGACCAGGTCGGCGAAGCCGGCTCCGTGGCGGTTATGGTGCAGTATTCGGTTCCCGTGGTCGGGGAGCTCGCTGAGATCCTCGAGGGCGACGCCAACGAGACCGCTGGCAAGCTCGCCGGGATACTGAAGGAAAAGGGGCTGGTATAAATGCATGAGATATTCGTACTGGCAGAGCACAGGCAGGGCGAGCTTCGCGACATCAACTTCGAGATGCTCACGCTGGCGGGCAAGTTCGACAGCAAGGTGACCACTGTCCTGCTGGGCAGCGGCGTCGACGACTTCGCCTCCAAGCTGGCTCCCTTCTCGGACAAGGTCCTCGTGGTCGACGACCCGATGTTCGAGAGCTTCAACGCGCTGGACTACCAGGCGGCCCTCAAGGCTCTGATCGAGCAGGAGAAGCCGCACCTGGTGATAATCCCCAACACGGGCCAGGGCGCCGACATACTGGCGTCGCTTGCGCTCGCGATGGAGGCCTCGTTCACGTCGGACATCATCGGCCTCGAGATCGAGGGCGACAAGCCCGTGGCGACGCGCGCCTTCTACGGCGGCAAGATCAACGGCCGCATCGAGTTCAAGGACGCCGACCTCTACATGGTGGGCTTGCGCGAAGGCGCCATCCCGGCCGGCGAGGGCACCAAGTCCGGCGAGATTGTGAAGGTCGACAACCCGGTGGGGGCGACCGCCGAGAACCGCAAGTTCCTCGAGTACGTGCAGCCGGAGATCGGCGACGTGGACATCACACAGTCCGCCATGCTGGTCTCGGTCGGCCGCGGTATCCGCGAGGACAAGAACCTGCCGATGATAGAGGACCTCGCCAAGCTGCTGGGCGCCGATGTCTCGGGAAGCCGCGCCGTCGTGGACGCCGGCTGGCTTCCGACCGACCGCCAGGTCGGCATCTCGGGCAAGACCGTAAAGCCCAAGCTCTACCTGGCCCTCGGCATCAGCGGCGCGTTCCAGCACGTGACGGGAATGAAGGGATCGGACGTGGTGGTCGCGGTCAACAAGGACCCCGACGCCCCGATATTCCAGTACGCTGACTACGGTATTGTGGATGATTTGCTGAAAGTGGTTCCTGCCATGATCGACAAGATCAAGGAGTTGAAGGGGTAGGCCCGCAAGGAGGACCCTGTAAATGAGTAGTAGAAGACCCAAGATTGGCGTGTATGTCTGCCACTGCGGCATCAACATCGGTTCAGTGGTCGACGTACCAGCGGTGGTCGAGCATGCCTTGAGCCTGCCGGGGGTCGCCATCGCCCGCGAGTACACCTACATGTGCTCGGACCCTGGCCAGAACCTGGTGAAAGAGGACATCAAGACCTCGGGGCTCAACCGGGTGATCGTTGCCTCTTGCTCACCCCGGATGCACGAGCCGACCTTCCGCAAGACACTGAAGGAAGCCGGGCTCAACCCGTACTTCCTGGAGATGGCCAACATCCGCGAGCAGTGCTCGTGGGTGCACGAGGACCACGCCAAAGCGACGGAGAAGGCCAAGAAACTGGTCGAGGCCGCGGTCGCCAAGGCGCTGGTGCTGGAGGCTCTCGAGGAGAAGGAAGTCGACGTCATACCGTCCTGCCTCGTCATCGGCGCCGGCATCGCCGGCATCCAGGCGGCGCTGGACATCGCGGACGCGGGCTTCAAGGTCTACGTGGTCGAAAAGACCCCCTCCGTGGGCGGCCACATGAGCCAGCTCGACAAGACGTTCCCGACCCTGGACTGCTCGGCGTGCATCCTGACGCCCAAGATGGTGGACGTGGCGAACCACCCCAACATCGAGCTCATGACCTACTCGCAGGTCGAAGCGGTCGAGGGATACGTCGGCAACTTCAAGGCTACGATCCGCAAGAAGGCGCGCTATGTTGACGTCAGCAAGTGCACCGGCTGCGGCGTCTGCGCCGAGAACTGCAGGCTGGCCGGACGCATCCCGTCCGAGTTCGATGAAAATATAGGCATGCGCTCGGCCATCTACCTGCCTTTCCCGCAGGCCGTACCGGCCAAGTACACGATCGACCCGGAGCGCTGTCTGCAGTTGTCCAAGGGCAAATGCGGCAAGGAGGGCCCGGCCTGCGCCGAGGCCTGCACCGCGGGCGCCGTGAACTTCGAGCAGGAAGACGAGCTGGTCGACATAGAGTGCGGCACGATAATCGTGGCCACCGGCTACGACGTGTTCGACGCCGCCCGCAAGCCCGAGTACGCCTGGTCCGACTACGCCAACGTCATCACCGGGCTCGAGTTCGAGCGGCTGGTGTCCGCGTCCGGCCCTACCGGCGGAAAGCCGCTGCTGGGCCGCGACAAGAAGGGCGAGGGAGGCTACCTGCCCCAGAAGGTCGCGTTCATCCACTGCGTGGGCTCGCGCGACAAGTCAGTGGGCAACGAGTACTGCTCGCGCGTGTGCTGCATGTACCTCGCGAAGCAGGCCCACCTCATCAGGGACAAGCTGCCCGAGGCCGACATCACCGTCTACTACATGGACGTCCGCGCGTTCGGCAAGGGGTTCGAGGAGTTCTACGACAGGGTCCGCCGGGAGGGCGTGCGCTACGTGCGCGGCAACCCCAGCGAGGTCTACAAGAAGAACGCTGACCCCGAGGACCACACGCTGATCGTCAAGGTCGAGGACACCCTTACCGCCCAGGCCCTGGAGGCCGAACACGACATGGTCGTGCTTGGCGTCGGCCTTGAGCCGCGGCATGACGTCCGAGAGATAATCGACCTGTTCAAGCTGTCGCAGTCCACCGACGGGTTCTTCATGGAGGCGCACCCCAAGCTGCGCCCGGTTGACACCGCGTCCGACGGCATATTCCTGGCCGGCTGCTGCCAGGGCCCCAAGGACATCCCCGATACGGTAGCCCAGGCCAAGGGCGCCGCGTCGAGCGCGCTCATACTGATAGCGTCCGGGAAGGTCAACGTTGAGGCCCAGGTCTCGGTCGTGACCTCCAGTGAGTGCCGCGGCTGCGGGTTCTGCGTCGAGGTCTGCCCGTTCGGCGCGATCGAGCTGGTGGACGAGAACCGCATGGGCAACATCGTGAAGGTGGCGCTGGTCAACGAGGCGCTCTGCAAGGGCTGCGGCTCGTGCGCGGCGGCCTGCCTGTCGGGCGCCATCCAGCCCAGGTCCTTCAAGGACGAGCAGATACTGCCCCAGATCGCAGTGCTAGGAGTGAGAACGTAATGAGTGAAGAGTACGAGCCCAACATAGTCGCGTTCCTGTGCAACTGGTGCTCATACGCGGGAGCGGACCTGGCGGGGACCTCGAGGACGCACTACCTGCCGAACATCAAGATCATCAGGGTGATGTGCTCGGGCCGCGTCAATCCGCTGTTCCTGGTCAACGCCCTCCAGCAGGGCGCTGACGGGGTGCTCATCTCCGGCTGCCACCCGGGTGACTGTCATTACCTGGAGGGCAACTTTTACGCCAGGCGGCGATTCATGCTGATGCGCAAGCTCCTCGAGCATGTCGGGGTCGACCCCGGCCGCGTCAACATGAGCTGGGTGTCGGCCTCCGAGGGCGCCAAGTTCAAGGAGGTCATCGACGAGACCGTCGCCAAGGCCAAAGAGGCGGGCCCCATGGATCAATTCAGACGGAGGCAGTTAAATTGGTAGACGAAAAGAAACTCAGGGAAAAGGCCAAAGAGGTCCTTGCCCGTGAGGACGTTAGACGCCTTATCGGCTGGAAGCGCGGCACCTACGGGTACGAGTCCGCGCCGGCAGTCCTCAAGGACGCCTCCGAGGCCGACGAGCTCATCTTCGACCCCACCTGCGTGCAAAACCCGGCATCCTTCATAACCCTGGAGGAGAAGCTACCGGTCCCGCGCGGCCAGGACCCTGACACCCGCAAGGTCGCCGTGCTGGTCAAGGGCTGCGATTCGCGCGCGGTGGTCCAGCAACTGGTCGAGAAAGCGTACGACCGCGACAGCGTGATAGTGCTGGGCGTGCCGTGCACCGGCGTGGTGGACAGGCGCAAGGCGGCCAAGATGTTCGGTGACACCTCCGAGCCCGTGCTGATAAAGGAGGAGGGCGACAAGTTCGTCTTCACCATCGACGGCGAGACCAGGGAAGGCTCCAAGGCCGAGCTGCTCGCCGATAAGTGCGTGCGCTGCCGCTTCCCCAACCCGCTGATCTACGACGAGCTGGTGGCGGACGAGGTGGCCGTGTGGGGCGCGGACGAGTTCGCCGACGTCGACGAGTTCGCCAAGATGTCGCCGCCCGAGAAGTGGAAGTTCTGGGAGGAGCAGTTCTCCAAGTGCATCCGCTGCTACTCGTGCCGCAACGTCTGCCCGATGTGCTACTGCCTCGAGTGCGTGGTCACCAAGCAGAAGCCGCAGTGGACGCGCCGCTCGACCGACGTCAGCGAGAACACCGCTTACCACATCCAGCGGGCGTGGCACCTCTCGGGCCGCTGCATCGAGTGCGGCGAATGCGAGAGGGTCTGCCCGGTCGATATCCCGATAACGACACTCAACCGCAAGATGACCCGCGACGTGAAGGAGATGTTCTCCTACGAGCCGGGCGTCGACGTCGAAGCCGAGCCGCTGTTGTCCTGCTACAATCCGCAGGACCCCGAAGAATACATAATGTAGGTGGGTGACATATGGGAGACTTCAAGTTCGCAAAAGACAAGCTGGCAGAGGTAGTCGGCGCTCTCAAAGACTATGAGGTGTTCGCCCCTGCGGCTGTGGGCGACGTCCTGCGGTTCAAGGAGGTCGAGGACGCCTCGAGCGTGAGCTTCGACTTCAAGAACACCAACGTCCCGCCCAAGGAGCTGATGTTCCCGGAGACGGAGACGCTGTTCAAGTTCAGGGTGGGCCAGACCGATATCGAGCCGGCCGTGCCCGATGAGAGCAAGAAGCGGCTGGTGTTCGGCATCCGTCCCTGCGACGCGATGGCCTACACGATAGTCGAGAAGCTCTACTCGTGGGACTACCCCGACCCCTACTTCGAGAAGAGGCGGGAGAGCAGCGTGCTGTTCGGGCTCGCCTGCAGCGAGCCGGTCCCCAACTGCTTCTGCACCTCGCTGGGCGGCGGTCCGGGCTCCGAGCAGGGGCTGGACGCGCTGATGTTCGACCTGGGCGAGACGGTCTACGTGAAGACGATCACCGATGCCGGCGACGCGGTCGCAAAGGCAATGGGCCTGGAGGCTGCCGCCGACGCCGAGAAAAAGGCAGCCGCTGCGCAAGAGAAGGAAGCTTTGGCCAAGATCAAACGTACGATAGATACTACTGGCATCCCGGAGAAGCTCCCGTCGCTGTACGACCACCCGTTCTGGGAGCAGTTCTCGGACAGGTGCCTGTCGTGCGGGATCTGCACGTTCCTCTGCCCCACCTGCCACTGCTTCGACATCCAGGACGAGGTCGAGGCGTTCAACGGCAGGCGCGCGCGCATGTGGGACACCTGCATGTTCCCCGAGTACACGCTGCACACCTCGGGGCACAACCCCAGGCCGACGCGCAAGGAGCGCACGCGCAACCGTATCAGCCACAAGTATTCTTACTTCCCGGAAAAGTTCGACGTGATAGCCTGTGTAGGCTGCGGCCGTTGCATCAACTACTGCCCGGTCAACATCGACATACTGGACATCCTCGAGAAGTCCAAGCAGGCTGAAGCCAAGGAGGCAAAGACGGCATGATGGACGAAAGCAACCCCTATCTTCCATATATAGTCAACATCGAGGACGCCTGGTACGAGACCCCCGTCGGCGACAGGGCGGTGAAGACGTTCAAGGTGAACTTCCAGGACGAGAAGGTGTGGGACACCTGGAGCCACAAGCCCGGTAACTGTGCCATGGTGGGGCGCCTCGGGATCGGCGAGTCCATGTTCTGCATTTCGTCTTCGCCCACCGAGGAAGGCTACCTGCGCTTCTCGATAATGCAGGCGGGCAAGGTCACCAGCGCGCTCCATGATCTGGAGGCCGGCGACACAATGACGGTCCGCGGGCCGCTCGGAAACTCGTTCCCCATGGAAGAGTGGGAGGGAAAGAACATCGTATCAATCGGCGGCGGCATCGGACAGGCGCCGCTTCGCCCGGTGATCAACTACGTGAGGGCCAACAAGGACAAGTACGGAACCCTCTCGGTGCTGTACGGCGCGAGGACGTCGGACCTTCACTGCTTCAAGAGCGAGTTCCAGGAGTACCAGGAGGAAGGCACCGAGTGCCACCTGGCGATCGACATCGAGGAGGAGGGGTGGAAGAACTTCGTGGGCTTCGTCCCCGACCTCCTGCTGGACGTGGCCCCGTCGGCCGAGAACACCATCGCGGTGACCTGCGGCCCGCCCATCCTCATCAAGTTCGTGACCCAGGGCCTGGAGAAGCTCGGCTTCACCGCCGACCAGATTTACACCACGCTGGAGGAGCGCATGAAGTGCGGCATCGGCAAATGCGGCCGTTGCAACGTGGGCTCCCTGTACGTGTGCAAGGACGGACCGGTATTCAGCTACGCGACGCTCAAGGAGATCCCCGAGGCGTTCGCCTGATAAGACAGAATAACTACTGCGCATTGGGGCGGGCTTTAGAGCCCGCCCTTTTCGTTTGCCCGCTTATTATATGGGGTTCAGGAGAGAAAAAACGCCTGATACCGGGGAAAGTAAAGGGAGCAGCGGTTGCTTGAAACGGTCAGGTCGTGACGGTCTCGGGGATTTCCTGACGCACCGGCTCGGCGCCATCGCCCGCCGACTTGCGTCCGCTGAAGAAGATGACGGACTTGACCTTGCGCGTGACGATCCTGGATATGCCGCGGGCCTCGAGCCCCGCCAGGAGCTCGTCCTCGGTCAGCACCGGGCGGGTCACGTAGCCGAGGGCGGCGCCGACGCGTCCCATGACCATGTCGGTCATCAGGCGCTCTCCCCTGGCGTACATCGAGCCGGCCAGCTTGCCGTTGGGCTTGAGCACGCGCGCCATCTCGTCGAGGGCTTTCGGCTTGTCGGGGAACGCGTCCAGGCCGTTCATGGTGAGGATGCCACTGAACGAGGCGTCGGCAAACGGGAGGCTGCCGACGTCGGTGCGCACCAGCATCACGTTGCCGAAGTCCTCGGCCCTCACCTTCTCCAGGGCGGACTCGAGCATCCCGCGGTTGTAGTCGGCGGCGATGAAGTCGAGGTTGGGCTGGAGGCTGTACTCGCCGGCGGTGAAGACGCCGGTGCCGACGGGGATGTCCAGGAAGTAGCCCGGCTCGCAGTCGGAGGCGACGCTCTCCAGGAGCTCGAACAGCAGCGGGATGAACTTGGTGGTGCCCCACATGGCCTGGTTGAGGAACCGGTCGTAGGCTGTGGCGGCGGTGGCGTTCTTCTCGTAGCGGCGGCCCGCGATGCGGCTGAACGCCTTGTTGACTCGCTTCTGGCGTCCGTCGTCGCCGCCGGGGACCAGGTCGGCGATCTCGTCGCGCACCCTGTAGGTGTGCAGGACCTGTCCGTCACAACAGTACGAGTAGACGCGCGGCTTGTAACGCATATCGCTGCCGCAGGCGGGGCACCTGAGCACCGAAGCTAGCCGCTCATGGTTCATCGGTACCATCCTCTGCGTCGGAGTCGTACTCGTCCTCGTCTCCGGCATGGCGCTCGGCGGTCGGCGTCGGCGCGAAGACTTCGACGGGCCCGTCAGCGGTCGGGCCATTCTCGTCGGAATCTTCGTCGTCGTATTCCCCATCGTCGAGCATCTGCTCCAGCGCCGCGACCTCCCGGCTCCTGTTCTTGAACTGGTAGAGCATGACCACCCCGAAGAAGACGCCGATGGGGGCCAGGATCAGCGCTCCCCAGTCGTGCTTGCGCGTGAAGAACAGCACCACGAGGAGCACCGCGAGCGTGAAGCACCCGAGCCCCATGCCGAAGTAGGCGAACTTGTTGATCCTCGTCTTGCGGAGCCCGGCAAGCACCTGTTCCCTGCTGGCCATCATTTCCTTCAGTCGATTGCAAATAATATTACCCGCCGTCCGCCGGCAATCCCTTTAAGTAGACGATGGGGCCGGGACTGTCCCGCCCCGGTAGAAAACGGGGTCAGGCACTTTTCGCCGTTTTTTTCTACTCCCGCATGGGACAAACCGTACCAGGTACTTTTCGTCCCGTTTTTTCCCATCCCCCACCGAGTGGCGCCGCCGAACGAGGGTCCCGCCCGGGAATGCATTATAATAGCCGGCATGAACTTAGCGGGAATGACGGCTTCGGTGGGCCAGGCGTTCACCGACCTGTGGCACAAGATCGCGAATATAGGGCCCAAGTGGCTGGTGGCGCTGGCGATCCTCATCATCGCCTGGCTGCTGGCGAAGCTGGTGCGCTTGTCGGTGCAGAAAGCCATCAGCAAGACGAGCACCCAGGGCCATATCGACCTGTTGATAGCGAGGACCGCCTCCGGGCTGGTGCTGCTGGCCGGGGTGGTCGTGGCGCTCAGCGAGATCGGCATGAGCTTCTCCGCGGCGCTGGCCGCGCTCGGCCTGGCATCCGTGGGTATCGGCTTCGCGCTGCAGGGCGTCCTGGGCAACCTCTTCGCCGGGATCGTGCTGCTGATCCAGCACCCGTTCACCATCGGGGACCAGATCCGCGTGGGCGACCAGGAGGGCGTGGTCGAGAACATCAGGGTGCGCGACACGCAGATGCTGACGTACTCGGGCGAGCGGGTCTTCGTGCCCAACAAGACCGTGTTCGACAACCCGATCATCAACTACTCCTCGACTACCACGCTGCGCATTGACCTGCGCGTCCAGCTTGCCGAGGACGCGGACGTGGAGGCGAAGCGGCGCCAGGCGCTGAAGGTGCTCGAGAGCACCGACGGTGTGCTGCAGCAGCCCCAGCCGGTGGTGTTGCTCGAGCCCGAGAAGGACGCGGTGGTGATGGTGCTTCGCTTCTGGGCGGACTCGGACCGCAACCGCGAGCTCAAGCTCAAGTCCGCGGTGATGCAAGCCCTGAAGTAGGGACAGGTACTTTCCCTAGACCTCGAGCTCGGAGAGGTAGACCTCGCGCTTCTCGTGGGCCGAGCGCATCACGGCGAGGGCGAACTCGAGCACCTCGCGCCCCCGCTGCCCCGTCAGCACCGGCTCGGTGTCGTTCTTCACCGCGTCGATGAAGTGGTGGGTGGAGTCGCGGAACGAGTCGGCCCAGTCCTGCGGCATGTCGTCGTATTTCGTGATCTTCCCGTCCCTGTACATGATCACCGGGGGCACGCCGAGCATGTCCGCCGTCCACTTCATGACCCAGATGACGCCCTTCTCGCCCGTGACCTCCATGCGCTCGTCGATGGCGTAGTACTTGCTCGCTATGTGCAGGTCCGCGCTCATCATCTCGTCGCAGATCCCGAAGACGTCCCTGTCGCCGCGGTACCTCCAGGCGACCACCGCTGGCGCGTCGATCGAGGTGCCGGGGAACATCTCCCGCGAGCCGATCCAGGCGAAGACCTTCTCCACGCTGCCGAGCAGGTCGATCGCGACCGACCACTTGTGGTAGCCGTCGTCGAACAAGCACGGCCCTCCCCCGCACATCTCCTGCACCACGCGCCAGGCCCACGACTCCAGCGGCACCTCCCAGCCGGTCGGCGCCATGCTCATGTTCATCTTGATGCGGACGCCCACCACGTCGCCGATCTCGCCGGCCTCGATCAATTGCTTCGCGCGCAGGTAGGGCGGGTAGAAGACGAAGTTCTCATACACCTTGAGCTTGCGGTCGCAGCGCTCGGCCGTCGCGATCATGTGGTCCATCTCTTCCAGGGTGACCGCGGGCGGCTTCTGCAGGCTGACGTGCTTGCCCGCCTCGAGCGCGTCGATGACCATCTGCTCGTGCAGGAAGTGAGGGGTCAGGACCTCGACGATGTCCACGCCGGGGTCTGAGAGCAGCTCCTTGTAGTCGAGGTAGGTGGCCGCCTCGCCGTACTCCGCGACGCGCCGATCGAGCGTCTCCTCGTCCAGGTCGCTGAACGCAACGACGCGCGCGTCCTCGCGGTCGAGATACCCCAGGATGTTGAGGTCCATGATCCTGCCGCAGCCGATGAATCCAACCCCGAGCTCCGCCACATGCTTCTCCTTTTCCCCCGTCTTTCGCGCGGCCCCGCGGGCCGGCATCCGTACAATTCTCGCAGCGGGCCGTCAGACCTTCGCATATAATACCAGAGGAGAAAGGATTCACCTGATGGAAGAACCCGCCATCGATGGCCGCAAGATCATCGAGTTGCCCACTGTTCACAAAGCCTACCTGATAGAGCAGACATACGGGACGCATACGGTGCGCTGTGGTGTGTGCCGGCGGCATTGCGAGATAGACCCGGGCGAGCGCGGCGCCTGCAGGACGCGCCTCAACCTGGAGGGCCAGCTCTACACGCTCACCTACGGCGACATCATCGCCAGCGAGACCAGGGCGGTCGAGCTCAAGCCGTTCTTCCACTACCATCCCGGCAAGACGATGCTCACCATCGCGACCGCCTCGTGCAACCTGGAGTGCCCCTGGTGCCAGAACCACGCGCAGTCGGGCGCCGAGCCCAGGCCTCTGGTCGCGAACCACGTTCCGATGCGGGACGTGGTCGACCAGGCGCGGGCCAACGGAGACGTCGGGGTCTGCGTGAGCATCACCGAGCCGCTGATGCTGTTCGAGTACTGCCTGGGGCTCTTCCGCGAGGCGGGCTCGGGCAGGATGGCCAGCGCGTTCGTCTCCAACGGCTACATGACCTCGGA
>Ga0209123_1002111_pt1 | contig 17633 bp, 18 predicted proteins | sample BarGraIncu00431A_FD_184500 | JGI IMG/M metagenome (GOLD analysis project Ga0209123, IMG submission 184500) | Arctic peat soil microbial communities from Barrow, Alaska, USA - Barrow Graham LP Incubations 004-31A (SPAdes) (version 2) | ecosystem: Environmental > Terrestrial > Soil > Wetlands >... | reverse complement strand
ACATGATGTTTGATAAGTTCATTTAAAAAAGTATCATCTTTGTCTGCCATAATATAATCATAACGCAGGCCAGAACGTACAAAAACTTTTTTTATATTTGGAAGTTCTCTTAATTTTCTTAACAGTTTTAAATACTCCATATGATCAACATCTAAATTTTTACACGGACTAGGATGCAGACATTGTCTATCCTTGCAAGCACCTACTTTTAATTGTTTATCGCATGCTGGTCTTCTAAAATTAGCAGTAGGACCTCCTACATCATGAATATATCCTTTGAAATCCTTAAGTTTTGTAATTTGAATGGCCTCTTCAATTAGTGAATTTTCACTTCTACTTTGAACAATTCTACCTTGATGAAAAGTTATGGCACAAAAGGCGCAACTTCCAAAACATCCCCTTGAACTTACTAAACTAAACTGAACCTCTTCGATAGCCGGTATTCCACCCAAAGCTTCATAACTAGGATGATAATTCTTTTGATATGGCAAACCATAAACTTTATCTAATTCAGCTCTAGTGAGTGGCATTTCAGGCTTGTTTTGTACAAGATACTTATTAGCATGCTTTTGTACTATACCATTTCCACGAATGGGATCTTGTTCATCATATTGTATTTTAAATGCTTCTGAATATTTATGTACATCTCTGCAGACTTCTTTATAAGAGGCTATTTCAATGTAACCACATATGTCGCTTATATCCTCTGAAACATAACATGTACCAAGTACTTGCGTAATATCTTTTATATCCACGCCTTCATTTAACTGATTTGCAATGTTAACAACTTGTTTTTCCCCCATGCCGTAAATTAATATATCAGCCCCACTATCAATTAGCATAGATTTCCTTACCTTATCACTCCAATAATCATAATGTGCAAATCGTCTTAAACTTGCTTCTATTCCTCCAATAACAAGAGGAATATTCTTATATGCCTCCCTAAGTCTATTGCAATAAACTATAGTTGCCATATCTGGTCTAAGGCCCATTTTACCACCTGGAGAATATAGATCTTTTTCTCTTGTTTTTTTACTAACAGTGTAATGGTTAACCATAGAATCCATATTCCCAGAATTTACTAGAAATCCAAGCCTTGGTTTACCTAGTTTTTTAAAGTCATCTACATTCTTCCAATCTGGTTGAGCGATTATTCCCACTTTATAGCCAGCGTCTTGTAGAACTCTTGAAATGATTGCGGTTCCGAAACTATGATGATCTACATAGGCGTCCCCAGTAACGATTATAAAATCCAATTCTGTCCAACCTCTATTTACAACATCTTCCATGCTGATAGGTAAATATTTATTATCTTTAATTATGTACACCTTCTTCTGATTTTATCTTATTTATCAATATGTAATTCAAAACATAATTATATCATTGTTTATGACTTAATTCTTGAAAATATCAAATTTTAGTATTATAAAATATTATTAGCATTTATCATGATCTAACATATTATAGTATATAATCATTTCTTTTGAAATCATACTCACCTTATTTGTAATAGAGAAAGGAGACATTCATGAAAAATTTAATAGAACATTTCGAAAATAATGATTGCAGCGAGGAAGCAGCAACAAGTAATAGCGGAAATATTAAGCAAGCTTTTAAAATAGATATTCATGATGGTAAAGGCTTTTATGAAACAGGGTTTAACAATACATTTTGGTCAAACCTTATTATCACAGCTAAAATATATCAACCACAAAATGGTATATGGAAAATTAGAATTAAAGATAAGGCAAGAAATAATATGATAGTTTATGAGAATCATAATGTTGAACATGATAAAGAGATTTCTTTTAATTATAAAACAGGATTAAAAGTAAATCTTATAATAGAAGCTATTTGGTCACAACGTAAAGACACTATATTAATAGCTGAAATATCTATTAAATATTAGAGGAATATATCGACAATATTTAAATTGACGTTTTATAATATCTTCATAATAAAAACCATTATTTTTTCATTACCAGTATTGTAATTAATTGTATATAATTAATTAGAGAAGTCACACTTTTTAATTGAATTGTATTATTTTTTATAATATACTAAGTTTAGCTAGAGTAGTCACGGAAAGTAATGTGTAAAACTTCATTTTGTTTAGAATTATAATAGAGATATAAATTTTATGGCGAGTGGCAGTTAGGAATAAAAATAGGCATAGCAAACAAGCCTGTACGATACAGGGATTTTCAGAAAAAAGTTTTCAATTGTTAAACAGCTACTCTAATAAGTTTAAAATACTAAAACCTGAAACTTTAAGTCTTGCATCTAAATGAATGTTTATTCCTGCTATCATAGTCATAAATGAATAACGTTTTTTACCATGTATTCGTAAAGAATGAATTCTATAATCATTAAGAATACGATTATTTATACGTTCTGAGCAGGTTCTAGTTTTATAAATAATTTTCCATTGTTTTGAGCCGCGAGGCACACGAGTAAACAACCGCAAATCTCATGATGGTTTAGTATAGATTACTCGACCATAAGGTGAAGGGGAGCACTGTTCACAACAAGAGCAACTATCAACCTTTTTTAAAACTAAAGGGCAACGCCATTTAAGGCGGGAACGACTTTTTTCGTAACCGTTATAAATCATTTTATGGCCACCAATGCAGATAGGAACTCCTTTTTCATTAATATCTAAAGTAGTTTGATATTTTGAATTTCCTTTATTTTTGGAGTTCAAATCAATAAAAGGATTAATGTTCCATTTGGAACATAATTCATATGTAGGGTAGTTATCATTAGCTGAGTCAAGAACATAATTTGATATAGGGAACTGCGGTAACAGTTCTCTATATTCAGCTAATGCTACTATTCCAGTGACACTGTCGTGCCTACTTGCTTCTACAAATCGCAGATAAATAGGTAAATCTATCTTGTGTTTTTTATTATATACAGATAAGGCATAGAGTGTGTAGCCATAAAACCAACGATTTTCATGGCTGTCCCAACCCCAATTAGCATCTATGTCAGAAAGTCTACGAGGGCATTTGCAATCGTAAATCCCATTTTGACGGCAGTCACAAATTTTAGAACCATAGTAAGAAGACTTACAGTGAACACAAGTACCATCACCACCAACTGTAAGGTTATTTTCTTCTATTAAATTAAGATTAAAAGACGGCACTACAGCAACTAATGAGAATATCTTTTGAAGTAGCCTTTCGGCTCTTAGGGAAAATGAGCGACCAGCTTCAAAATAATTCGAGATTCTCTTAACAACACCACTTTTTTATTAGGAAGCTTTTTATTTTTCCCGGGTGCTTTAATTTTAGAGGGTTTCTTCTTATATGAATATATTTTCATTAGATTTACTCTGTCAGTAGACAGATTTGAGAGCCATAATCTAGAGATAAAATCGTAATGGGCACCAAGTGATGGGACATTATTTGAAGTGCAGCCTATACAGGTTGCAAGTAACTCACTGGCATGAACCTTTTTAACCCAGTTAGTAATGCTTGTCTCCTTTTGAAAAAGCATTAGAGAAAATGAACGAAATATTTCAGGTTGAAGAGTTGCAGGTCTACCAATATTAGAATAATAAGGTTTTAATATCTCTCTAAGAATATCTAAGTCTAAGCAATACAACTTAGAGATAGAATGTTCAAGTTCTATAATTTTTTTAGGAAAAGCTTTGTAGAAAGATGAGAGATTTGAAATAATAAATTGCTGATAATCAGCATGAGAGCTCCAATTTTTAAGCATAAGATAATCCTCCTAGTAAAACGTGTCTTTAAGAGGATGGCCGCAAAATTTTACAGGCTTGTCAAGTGTTTTATGCAAAAAAATGGGGGAATCAACAAAAATTAATGATACTAAAAATGAGGAATCACAGGAGCTAAGGAGTTTCCGTGAAAGCTCTAGCTAAAATAAGGGGGATATAATTGTTATGGAGGTTGGGGAAAAACTTGATGAAAATGGTATTGTAAAAAAACAAAGGATAAGAATAAAAATATTAACTTTACGTGATAAATTTAATAATGACAGAGATTTTAAGTTGTTTTTAATTGTAGGCCTATTTACAGGAATAGCAACGGGTATAAACACAACTGTATTTAATAATTTTTTAAGTGATACATATAGATTAACAGCAGCTGCCAGAGGCATTGTAGAATTCCCTCGCGAACTACCAGGGGTTTTAATAGTTATAGTCTTAGGAATACTCTCATTTTTAGGTGATACCAAAATAGCAATAGTAGGTATGATATTTGCTGCTTTAGGAATGCTTGGCATAGGTATGTTTTCTCCAACATTTGCAACTATGCTTAATATGGATGATGGTACTTAGCCTTGGTACACACATTTTTATGCCTTTATCTGCGGGTATAGGTATGAATCTTTCTCGAAATGAAAATTACGGTACAAGGTTAGGCAGGTACAGTGCCTATAATCTAGTTGCAACAATTATGGGTTATGCAATTGTAGGGTTTGGGTTTAAATACTTTAATCTCACATATCAAATAGCTTTTGTGATAGCCTCTGTTTTTTATGTTTTTGCAGCAGTTTTTCTTGGAATAATGAAATCTAAAAAACCAAAAACGAGAAAGGTGACTATAGTTTTTAGAAAAAAATATACACTATATTATTGCCTAAGTGTAGTTAATGGTGCAAGAAAGCAGATTTTTTTAACATTTGCGCCCTGGGTACTTATCCAGGTTTATCATGTTGATCCACCTACATTTGCTATACTAGGACTTATAATTGCTGTGCTAAGCATTTTCACAAGAACAATTGTTGGCAATGCTATAGATATAAAGGGTGAAAGATTTGTGCTTTCACTAGAAGCTGTGGTTCTAATAGTGATCTGTGTTGGTTATTCCTTTGCAGCGGATTTAGTTCCGCCAAGTGTTGCTGTGATTGTTATTGCGGCATGCTACATTTTAGATAATTCCTTAAGTGTAGTGGAAATGGCAAGATCTACATATATAAAAAAGATTGCAATATGTCCGGAAGACGTTATACCAACCTTGTCTGCGGGCACAAGCTTTGATCATATAATTGCAATGTCAATCCCTTTTGTAGGCGGTATATTATGGGCAACTATGGGATACAAATATGTTTTTATTGTTGCGGCATTCATAGCAGTTATAAATCTTTATTTGTCTTTAAAAATAAATTAATAATAAACTAAAACATAAGAAAAAAAACATTAAGCCTTAATGGTTTAATGTTTTTTTGATTATAGTTGTTCATTAACTTTCTCAAGCAAAATAAGGAAATCTTCTTCATTTTTTCGCTCAAGATAGGTATCAATAAGGGACTGAGTCGTTAATTTGCTGAAACCTTTATATCCATTATCCAATATATCAGTTAAGACATTCATGAAATAATCTTTGCTCTTATCAATATCCTTAAGCATCTTATATGATATATCTTTTATTAATTCTTCTTTAATGGTTTCTCGCAACTTTTCAGTGTATTCTCTCATAAAAACTTGTGTTTCCTCAGGGTAGGCCGAAAAATCTCCTGAGATTATATCTTGCATTTGCATCATATCTACTCCTTAGTAATCCGTTTTAAAATAATATTTAGTTTGTTTGTCCATGTTTAGCAATCATTGCAGCCCCAATTATGCCTGCTTTATTGCCGAGTTTTGCTAAAACGATTTTACTTATAGGCAATTCTTCGTAATATTTGTTATCATCCACTTCTTTTATGACCATGTCTAAAAGATATTGACCTGCACCCGCAACTCCACCACCTAACGCTATTATCTCTGGATCAATGAAGTTAATTATGTTAATTATACCTATGCCTAAATATTTAACTAATCTGTTAACTGCTAAAGTGGCTATTTTATCGCCCTCCCTAGCACAATCAAAAATAATTTTTGCATCTATATTATTTACATTTCCTTTGGCTTTATCTAGTATTATGGTATCTTCATTCATGTCTTCTATTAATTTCTTCGTGTGTTTAATTATAGCAGTAGATGAAGCAAATGTTTCTAAACAGCCATTTCTTCCACAATTACAATTATAGAAATTTTCACCGACAACTATATGTCCAAGTTCAGAACCTACTCCATTAAAGCCACTATATACTTCACCATTTAAAATTATTCCGCCACCAATTCCTGTTCCTAATGTAAGCATTAGTCCACTCGTGCAATTCTTCATTGAACCACTCTCATATTCGGCAAGCGCAGCTACAGTAGCATCATTATCTATGTATACTGGTTTATCAAGTGCTTTTTCAAGCATTGCTCTTAAAGGTACGTTTCTCCAGCCAAGATTTACGCAAAATATTACATTCCCCTGTGCATCAGCTAACCCTGGAATACCTATGCCAATTGCTTTTATTTCCTTAAGTTGTATATTAGATTCATCTAAAATATTTAATACAAGAGATATCATATCCGCTATTACCATGTGAGGTTCTCTTTCTTTTTTTGTCTCACATGATTTTTCGAATTTTATGGTTCCAGCTTCATCTACAATTCCAACTGCAATATTAGTGCCCCCTAAATCAATACCTATATACATATTCTTCTTCCTTTCATAGCCACCGCTACATTTGAGATGTTTTATTATTATATATTATATTTTCCTAAATATGCTAGTTTTATTTATGAGTAAATTATACCATAAATAAGCAGTTTTACATTATAAAAAGTATTTATGCGATGTTTTTTAAATCAGCTATAATTTTATTTATTTTCGATGATACTTATAATAAGCAATTACCTCTACATCTTCTCCCGTTTTATCATCAACATAACTTAAAATAACTCCATTCTGGCTCATTAATTCAGAACACTGTAAATTTTCCATTGAATGTGTAAAAATAATATTATCATCACATTTAATATTAAATTGATTATTAAGAATGTTTACTACACAACTTTTACCTATAATAGATTCACCATATTGAGTTGGATCTCTAGTTGTGATATATCTGACTTCAAAATTATCAATTCGATTAAGTCTCGCATCATTTTCTCTTTTCAATTTTGCTTTTTTACTATTAAAAAACATATCATCACCCTATCTTATTTAATAACTATATTATACAAGATAATTATCAATAAATGCAGTTATAGTGCATTTATTATTATTATACAAAAATTAGAAACAATTTTTTTCGTATATTTAAGCCAAAAGTAGGTCATCATAGTATCTTAAGATGATAATAAATATAAACGGAAAGGTAGTGATTAAAATGGGGTTTTTACGATGGATAGGTGGAGTAGTAATATTGTTTTGGGCACTAGGACTTATCTTTAAAATTGGTGGAGGTTTGATCCATATTTTACTCGTAATAGCTGCAATAGTGTTCATTGTAGACATGATTTCAGGAAAAAGAAGAACTTAGAAATATATTAGTATATTTAGAATATGTCTTTATCTTAATTATAATTAAGTTTCTATGTGATTTTTATACTCACGCAACAAAGATTGTTATATTTTAAATTACAATGAATTTATTTATCCGAAAATAAATTCATGCTACAGAATTTCAAAAAACAAATAAGTATATTGCATCTGGGCAAATATACTTATTTGTTTTTTAATAAAGTTAAATAGATTTATTAAGTTTTTAACTGCATATGAATATATGGCGTTTAAAGGTCCCTTTAGAGACAGTGCACCTATCCTCTATGCAGAAACCAACAGATGTGATTTGTTGCTCCATATCATCAAATGTGATGATTACCATTCTATCTGCTATAATGCGAGTACTGCGAATGATAGATAACTGCTGCTCTGGCGTAATTTGCGTAAATATACCATATGGAAGATCAACAATAGCCACATCAAATTTATCTTGGATATCATTCATATCTCCAATAGTGATTACATCTTCATATCCAAAATACCTAAGATTTGTTTTAGCATTTTTACCGATTAAGGAGTTTATTTCATATCCTCTTATATTAATCTGCATTGATATAGCCTCAATTAATACAGTTCCAATGCCACAACATGGATCTACAACACTACAATTCAACTTGTTACCAACTGCTATATTAACAAGTGCTCTACAAACATTTACTTTTAGTGCGTTTGAATATGAAAATGGTTTTTTATTATGAAGCATCCAATCGGAGGTATTGCTTTCACATTCGCCAAATAACCAAATGTTTGCTACTTTTGTTATACCAAATATAATATCTGGTTTTTTCATTTTCGCGTCTCCGAGTATACTATAACCTATTTTGAATTCAATATTACGACCCTCATGAAAACCTATATTTTCACCAGAAGCATTAATATATTCCACCTTATAATTTGCGCTAGTCAGTTTGTCAATTTCAATCTGACTTATAATTTCATCCATTGTATCACCTTTATATATTATAGAGATACATTTTTTCATAAAAGGGCTCCTAGAGATATCAACATAACTATTAGAAAAGAAGTATTTTTCATCAATCACTTTATTAAAAAGAGATTTCATTTCCATTTTACATAGGCTTTCTTCATCTTTTGAATAATTAGTTGTGTATAAATACGAATATTCGGCTTGTTGTAACTTAAACATTAAAAACAACCTTTCTACTAAACTTTCTTTTTACGTTTTATAAGCATTATTAAACTAGAAATTCCACCTAAAGCTAGTGCAGTAAAAATCCAAAATGATAATGTTGTAAATATATTTTGAATTTCATTATAAACAACAACAGTGCTTAAAGCAGGTATTACCAATGAATCTCCCTTAGATTGTTTTATAGTTTCAAGACCTGCTTTCTCTCCATTTACTACAATATTCCAAGTTCCTTTTTTAGGAAGTGTAATAGTGATATCTTTTTTGTTTGCATTAAATGCAACTACAATGTTTGCCCAAGTGTCCATATTTGCATTATGGGCTATTTCATATGCTACCACATTCTCAGGAACAACCAAAAAATTCAAGTTTTTCTTAATCATGTCGGCTGAGGTCATTCTAAAAGCAGGATGCGACTTCCTAAGTAAAATTAATCCCTTAAAATAATTAACGGTATCAATATTTTCAGCTGGCATTGTCCAATCGATTTTATTTATAATATCACTAGACTTAGATGAGTTATTATCTCCACCCTTAGTTCTTAGAAACTCTTGTCCAGATTGAAAAAATGAAACTCCTTGGGATGTAAGAACCATAGAATCAGCCATTCTATGCATTTTTAATCGGGATTCATCGTCATCTTTAGGATTTGTTAATAGGAGTTTATCCCACAATGTATTATTGCTATGTGATTCAACATAAGTAACGGACTGCCCTGGCTCCACTTTATCCCAAGTTTTAATACTACTTGAATATTCTATGCCGCCAACTATACCCTTTTTTATATCTGTCTCCATATTAGTTTTACCATTAACAAAGCCCTTTGCCGTGGACTCTACTACACTACCACTTATTGCAGCTCGTGTAAAATCATTAAGATGCGCTATTCCACTCATTTTGCTAGAGTTTTTTTGCGTTGATTTTTCATCTTCCGAAAGAGTAGTATTACTGGTAGCATTTGAGTTATCACCAATGATAATAATAGAAGGGTCTAAGCTATCTAATTTTTTCCTTATTTCATTCATTGTTTTTATATCAATTAGATCCATAAGATCAAACCTAAACCCATCAATGTTATATTCTTCTGCCCAATACACTACTGAATCTACAATGAACTTCCTAGCCATTGCATTCTCACTTGCTATAGTATTACCAGAACCGCTTTCATTTGAATCGGTGCCATCTTCATTATACCTATAATAATATCCAGGCACTAATTTATTAAAATTGGAATTATAGCTACTGGAAGTATGACTATAAACTACATTCATGTTTACTCTAAGACCATTGTCGTGGAGAGATTGTACTGCTTGTTTTAATTCATTAACTCTCGACAATGGATTACTAGGGTTTGTTGAATAACTTCCTTCTGGTGCATTAAAATTTTTCGGGTCAAAACCCCAGTTATATTGGGGCTTTTTTTCAAGCTCATTAACACCGGCAAAATCAGAAACTGGCATAAGTTCAACATGTGATACCCCAAGAGATTTTATGTAATCAATTCCTGTTTTATTTCCATAAGTTCCTGTGGTTCCGGTCTCAGTAAGAGCTAAGAATTTGCCTTTGTTCTCCATACCACTACTTTCATCTATAGAAAAATCTCTAATATGTAGCTCATAAATAATTGCATCATTTAAATTTGAAAAAATAGGCTTTTCACTTGGCTTCCATCCAACAGGATTGGTTTTCTTTAAATCAATTACAGCTCCTTTGTCACCATTTGCAGATACAGAACGGGCATAAGGATCTACAGCCTCAGTCCAAATTCCTCCTATATTAACTTTATAGGTATAAAATATTCCGTTTTGATCTCCGTCTAATTGAATAGTCCACGTACCTTTTTCACTTTTTTTCATACTGGATTCAATGCCGATTTTTTCATTCCATTTTGTGTAGGTTACAAGTTTTACTTCAGTTGCAGTTGGTGACCATACTCGAAAATTTGTTTTACTTGTGGAATATGTATTGCCAAGATCGTTTCCTTCATAATAAAACATTTTTTCAAAGCCTGCACTTCCCATTACATCACCAATTACAACTTCCTTTTCATTAAAACCATTTTTGGAGACTGTAAGTTTTTGACCTAGGTCAACGTTCTCACTAAGTTCTATCTTGGCAGTGGTTGTAAGTCCATCTGTAACCTCATCACTGGTTATTTCTTTTATTTTCAATGTAATGCCATTAGACTTAACAACAATAGATTCATTAGCCTTAGAAATAAGTGGAAATGCTAAATTTGTTTTAATGGTTATACTATTCAAATCATCTAACTTTGCAACTTTAATTTCACCAGATGTGTCTAAATTGTTTTGGGTATTCACTATAGCTGTAGTAGCAGCCTGTGCGGCAGATGTATATATATTAGAGTCGCCTTCTTTTAACCAAATTTCACCAACACCATTTTCAAATTTTTCAATAAATCTGTTTTGACCTGTGTCCTTATCACCTTTGCTTGTGAGAATTGCAAATCCGACTTTATCAAGTTGGCCATCTAAGTCTACCTCGCAGATCTGACCAAAGGAATCCTTTGACTTGAATTCAAACTGCTTCACTTCTTTTTTATCAGTCCAAAGTGAAACATTCCATTTCAACTGGCTAGTTGGGCTTTTAGCATAATGAATAATTATTTTTGTCTTACCGCTTAATGCAAATGTACGCACATTTGGAAATATAAAAACAAATGCTGACATAACTAAAATAAGCACAAAAAAAATAATCATTATTTTATTTTTTTTCTTTTCTATCTTAAAATTCATAAATTTCTCCTCTAAAAATATAATGATTAACTTAATATTAATCTATAAAAAAATCAGTTTAGACTCAATGGTTACAATACTTTATAATAGTTAAACATATTTTACCTTAATACATTATATAATTTTAGATACATATATACAAGCAAATTATTAATTTAATACGTTGCTTAATTGAGATATAATCCTTCAATTTATGCACTCAAAACAATAAAAAAACTGTACACATTGTTTTAAGTGCACAGTTTTAATTGGATTCTGTAATTATATATAATTACATATCTAAAAATATATAGTTGGGTCTAATGCATTAATAATATATCTTTGAGAACATCAACTCTAACTTCACCTAATATATTAGATATTTTTAAAGGGACTCTACCTTCTTTAAATAGTCTATCTCCATTCGCATCAAATAAGATAGCAATTTTTCCTTTTAACTTATCATATGTCATAATATCATCTAAATAAAAATCAACTAGATCTTTCAAACATGTTGCAAGTTCCTTTGGGTCTTTATAAACTTTTCTCATACGCTACTCCTTATCATTCATTTTACAATTATTTTTTATATCCAAGATATTTTAATTTTCAATATGCTTCTTTTTAATTTATTTTGATTATAACTTTTACATATTATCAAACTCGCTTAAAATTGTAACACACTTTATAATTTTAAGCGAGTTTGATAATATTTATATCACTATATGAATATTATTTAAACATATTATTGTACTTTTATATGAAATATAATATATTTTGTACTTTTCATATGATATTTTGCATACTAATTTTAAAATTTTATTTACAAATGGAGGAATAACATGTTGAATTTTAAACCGCAAGACAATGTATTTTTCGAACCTTTCTCTAAAGGAGCTGAGATATTCAATAATTCCGCAGCACAGCTTAATATTCTAATGACTGAACTGGATAATCCTAAGGCGAGATTGGACAAACTAGTGAAGCTTGAGCATGAAGGAGACCTAGTGACACATGAATTAATTGAATATACTAAAAAAATGTTTATTACCCCCTTAGACAGGGAGGATATCTTTAACATAACAAAAGGAATAGATAATATTACAGATAGTATTGAATCAACAGCTCATTTATTCTACATGTATAACGTAACCGAGGCCACACAAGAGGCGTTTGAACTTGTTGACAAACTAATGGCTGTAACTGCAGATCTTGTTGAGGTAATTAAAGAATTAAAATTTCTTCGTAAAAGTACGATATTAGTGAAAAAAATTATTGATATAAATACTTTAGAAAATGAAGCTGATTTGATTTATAGAAAGGCTATGAGAAAACTGTTTGAAAAACCAGAGGATTTTTTATTCGTAATGAAATGGAAAGACTTATACCATTCTCTAGAAGACAGTATTGATGCATGTGAAACACTTGCAAATGAAATACGGGGAGTTGGCATGAAATATGCTTAATTCTACAATTATAGTTGTAGTTATAATATTAGCTCTTGTTTTCGATTTTATAAATGGATTTCATGATACCGCTAATTCTATAGCTACATCTATTGGTACTAAAGTACTTACTCCTATGCAAGCATTATTAATGGCGGCAGTTCTAAATTTTGTTGGCGCCATGTTACATACAGAAGTTGCAAAAACTATTGGAACGGGAATAATTAATAATGGGGTAGCGACTCCACAAATAATAGCTATAGCTTTAGTCGGAGCTATTATTTGGAACCTAATAACTTGGTATTTTGCTATACCTAGTTCATCTTCACATGCGCTTATTGGTGGACTTTTAGGAGCATCAATAACTTCTCATAAACTTGATTTTTCAGTAGTTAATTGGAAAGGTTTTTTCGACAAAATAATAATTCCACTTATATCTTCTCCAATATTTGGACTCGTTATTGGATTTTTATTTATGTTCTTACTTACATGGATCTTCCACAAATCAACACATAAAAAAGTAAATTGGGTTTTCAAAAAATTGCAAATATGTTCTGCTGCGTTAATGGCATATAGTCACGGTTCAAATGATGCTCAAAAATCAATGGGTGTAATAACTATGGCATTAATTGCAGGAGGTTTTTGGATGCAAAAAACTTTGCTATCCCACTATGGGTAAAAATCGCTTGTGCTTTAGCGATGTCTTTAGGTACAATGACTGGTGGATGGAAAATAATAAAAACAATGGGTGTTAATATGATAAAGTTAGAGCCCATTGATGGGTTTGCTGCTGAAACTGCAGCTGCTATTACTATTCAAGCAGCTACGGCACTAGGTGCACCAGTTAGTACAACACACGTAATAACTAGCGCAATAATGGGAGTTGGATCATGTAAAAGGCTTTCTGCAGTAAGATGGAGTCTTGCTAGGACTATACTCGTAGCATGGGTTCTAACTATTCCTTGTAGTGCAATTATAGCCTCAATAATATCACTTATATTTTATAGATAATATAAATTTAAAAATAATAAAAAATCCTCAATACAAAAGTATTGAGGATTTTTTATTATTCAGCCATCTCTAAAGCTATTTTCATCATGTTAGTAAAGGCATTCTGCCTCTCCTTAGATGTTGTCAACTCCTTAGTTGCTAAGTTATCTGAAACCGTTAATAAACAAGCTGCTTTTTTCCCTAGTACATTTGCATTATGAAATAGAGCAAATGATTCCATTTCTACGCAAGTGCAACCATGTTTTTCATAAATATCTTTATACTCATCAAAGTTTTCTCGATAAAATACATCAGCTGAATGGACTATATTTTTATGCACTTCTATGTCTAATTTTCCTGCGATTTCCTCAAGTTTATCATTTAACTCTTGTGATGCAGAAATTGTATCATCTTCACATCCGTTTTGAACTTTTGCATAACTTGATTCACTCCAGGCTTTGGTACAAAGTATTACATCATATAAATTTAATGTTGGAGTGTAGGCACCACAAGAACCAATTCGTATGATATTTTCTACGCCATAAAAATTAAATAACTCGTAAGAGTAGATACCTATACTAGGCATACCCATCCCACTTGCCATTACAGAAATTTTTCTACCTTTATATGTACCAGTATATCCAAATATATTTCGAACATTATTAAATTTGACAACATTTTCTAAAAATGTTTCGGCAATAAATTGAGCACGTAATGGATCACCAGGCATTAAAACTGTTTTTGCAATAATTCCTTCTTCTTTTACTTCAATATGTGCTGTTGGTATCATATTGAACCTCCTTAATATTTAAATTTAATTATACAATTACGATTATACCAAAATAACTAGCTAAAAAAATGGTTTATATCAAATTTGTTAATATATTGTGCGAATTTCCTAATTTAACAAAATATTAGTAATAATATCTTGTTAGTCATATATTTTAAGTACTTCAATGTAAAATCTATATTATTGATTAATTAAAAATTGGTTTACATTTTAAATAGGATTACATAATTTTTATTATGTAATCCTATTTATAGTTATCAAATTTTCAATATTAAATATCTTTATCATATGATATAATTATATGAATTTATAATTTAGCAAAATATATATTACATTACAGTATATAAATATAGATTGGAGAACTGATACTAATGCCAAATCATAATAATATTACAAATTTTATACCAGCTGTTAATATAATTTTACCTGAAACAGATCATGATCTTTATTTTATTTTTTGTAAAAATGAATTATTAGTTAAATCTGGAAATCCCAGACTAACAATACCTTCTATTAAAGATCTTAAAAATTTAGATTTAAATAACGTTCAATACATTGGGGTTCTTAATGGTGAAAACTTCTTTTGTGCACAAGTAAGTGAAAACGTAATTATTCCAAACCTTATGCATTTCAGTAATCTTAAAGCTTTATCACATCAACTTTCTGATGAAATGTTTTGGATTGGAGGTAGAGCAATTCAGATAGTCAATTGGAATAATGATCATGTGTTCTGTGGTAGATGTGGTACATTAACTCAGAATGTAGATGGAGAAAGGGCCAAAAAATGTCCCAAATGTGGGCTTTCAAATTATCCTAGAATATCACCTGCAATTATAGTAGCTGTTATAAAAAAAGGTAAATTACTTCTTGCCCATAATACTCAATTCCCAGAGAATTTATATAGTGTAGTTTCTGGATTTGTGGAGGTTGGAGAGACTTTTGAGGAATGTGTTGTTCGAGAAGTTAAAGAAGAAACAGGAATTAAAGTAAAAAATATTCAATATTTCGGAAACCAGCCTTGGCCTTTCCCAAATTCCATTATGATTGGATTCACAGCGGAATATGAAAGTGGTGAAATACAAGTAGATGAAGTTGAAATCTCTCATGCTAATTGGTACAGTCCTAGCGACCTACCGGAAACTCCAACTGGGATAAGCATAGCAAAAAAATTAATTAATTGGTTTTCAGAAAATTATTAGTTTTAAATTCAAACTGAAAGATGTTATAAACAGTTTACTTCATATTCCTAATATAAAATAATGGTGAAAAGAGGTATAATAATGAACAAAAAGGAATTGGCTAACATAAGAAAAGAATTTAAACTAGATAGTGGTATGATGAAAATTCAGGAGATTTATAGTGTTTACCTAAAAAAAGATAACGTTCAAATTGATTATGAGCCAATTATTCATTCAGAATTTGATTATTTTGATAGAATGGAAATGGATAAAAAAGATTTATTCCTCGGTAATTTTAAAAAAGTACTTACTGGTGCTATTGATACCAAAATTTTCGAATTAGATTTCGTAAACACAGAAAATGCAGAAGATAATACTCAAAACATATTAGCTAATGCCTTAAAAGCAACAGATAAATCAGAAATCGAGGATCACATTAATAAGCTTATAAAAAAAATCGAAGCAAATTATAAATATGATACTGATATAGTTGTTACTTTTATTAAAGCTGAATACTGGCTCGGATCTAGTCATAGAAATATGTCTGCAGAGGAAAGCATAGATGATGCAGTGCAAGCGTTTAATTTTATTTTATCAACTGTAAATAAAATAGATATCCCAAAGAGAACCTTAAAGTTTGATTATGCAGATAAAGAATTTAAAGCGAATTCAGCATTAGACACAGTTATAAATCTTAATTCTCCTTTAGAAGGATTTATGTACCCTAGTTTAACTAGTGGTTATTCGGATGTGAATAAAGCGTTATATTATGCTTCAAAACCTAAGGAATTAAATACTTCATTTATTGAAAATGTTCTTAACTGTGCGTTTAAGTTTACAGCTGAAGATGAAAAGAATTGCTTTAGTGATATACTTAAATCTATAATTGGAGACAAGATAAGACCTGAACTAATGCAGGATATTTATGTGAATATATATGAACTTTTAGAGCAAACACTTGATGGTGAAACCCCTACTCTTGGAGCTTGCGATGTTAAAAATATACTTAATAATTGTGGCGCTAAGCTTTTAGGTGATGTAGATACTGCTTTCGAAGAAACTTGTGGTAGTAAGTATGATTTTAAAATAAATAATATTGTTCCTGAATTCAACTCTAAATCTATCAAAATTACTAGCGAAATGGCTAATATTACTTTAACACCAAAAGATCTCAATTCAGTTAGGCAGGTAAGAAATAAGGATGGAAGACGTTGTCTCCTTATTGAAATAGATGAGGACATTGTTATAGAAGGATTTAAATTAGAAACTGAAGAATTTTAGTGTCATAAATAAAATTAGCAACATAATAAAAACATTAGTGCATTTTAATAGCACTAATGTTTTTATTTTATCCTATATTTATTTTTAGGTCTACCAACCTTCCCATATTCCATTTCAACTAAAAGCTTATTCTCTTTCTCAAGATAATCTAGATATCTTCTAGCCGTTATTCTAGAAACACCAATATTGTTTGCTATCTGATCTGAAGTAAAAGAATTATCATTCATTTCAGTTATTCCACCTATAACTTTTTCATAAGTGTATTGATTGAAACCTTTAATATCTCCGACATTATCATTATATTCAATAGAATGCTTAGTATCTTTTATAGTGTACTTATCAATAGTTGATTGCTCTACACTATCAACATTTTTAAAACTATTTTTTCTGCTTTTAAATTGAAGCAGTGCCTCTTTAAACCTATTAAACATAAATGGTTTTACTAAATAATCTACAGCTCCATATCTAAATGCTTCTTCTACAGTTTCTGTATTCCTATCTGCAGTAATTAAAATAACATCACATTTTAAATTTTCCGTGCGAATCCACTTTAATAAATCTGTGCCTTTTCCTTGAGGAAAAAAAACATCTAACAATACTAGATCAATGTCACCATCTAATATAGTTTCTTTTGCCTTCTGGATTGAATTAACGCTACAATATAGTATAAATCCTTCTACCTTTTTTAAAAATTTTTCGTTAATTT
>Ga0209123_1002109_pt1 | contig 17652 bp, 6 predicted proteins | sample BarGraIncu00431A_FD_184500 | JGI IMG/M metagenome (GOLD analysis project Ga0209123, IMG submission 184500) | Arctic peat soil microbial communities from Barrow, Alaska, USA - Barrow Graham LP Incubations 004-31A (SPAdes) (version 2) | ecosystem: Environmental > Terrestrial > Soil > Wetlands >... | reverse complement strand
GCATTCTCAATCCTTTGCTTGACGAACTGATAGTTGAACTGGGCATTAAAAAAGGACCAGATGTTCCTTCTGGAGTAATGGCACGACAGATTGATAAGAATCATTACTTGTACCTGAATGTCAGTGGAGAGCCTAAAGAGATTCCGTTGAAAGGAAAAGCAAAAAGTATCCTTTTAGATAAAAACTACGATGGAAATTTTAAAATTGCTCCTTATGAACCGGAATTTATAGAAATAAAGTAACATTGGTAAGCACCTATGATAACCGAAATAAAGAAGTTGAACGGTTGTCATGGGTGTTTTTTGTTTCAAAAATTATAAAACTGAACTATCAAATAACTATGTTTTAAACATAGTTGTAGTATGAATTTTAATATTGCACCCCAGGTATTTGAAAATCACTCTAAATTACGTCCCCATGAAAAACCACAAAAGACATCTTTACATACTTGGAATATTTTGGATTATCACTTTCCAAAGTATTATTGGACAGTCATCTTATATTTTTCATCATTTAGAAACAAGTGACGGTCTTTCAAATAATTCTGTAAGAGCAATTTTAAGAGATAGTTATGGATTTCTTTGGATAGGAACCGAGTCTGGATTAAACAGATACGATGGATATGGATTTAAAGTCTATTCAATGCATACAGATATACCTAATACATTAATTTCAAATGATATAATAGGATTGCAACAAGATGGTTTAGGCAATATCTGGGTCGATTTTGGATATACTTCTATGGTCTACAAAAGAGATAGAGACTGTTTTCTATCTGATACAAAAGAGTTATTACATGGCCTGGGCATACAACCGGATCAAAACTGCAAAGTGTTTGTTGATAAAAAGCGTAATCTATGGGTATTAAATAAAAGGACGATTTTCGTTCATAATGTTCTGAAAAATACAACACATTCTTTTAAATTAAAAACACCTTTAGCTGAGGTTGCTACAACAGACATAAGTGATAATGGTGAATATCTTTATGCTCTTCAGCAGTCAGGTGTTTGCTGGCGACTTAATAAAAATTCAGGTGTTCAAACGCCAATAGAATTGCCTGCTATTTTTGGAAAAAACCAAATAAGTAGTTCCAGGATCTACGTAGATAACCATAATGGATTGTGGGTCTATTATAGTAAAGATGAACAAATATTTTATAGAAAAGATCAAACTCAAGGTTGGAAATTGATAGAATTGAAATCTGAAATTAAGGCTCAAAGTAATATAATTACAATTACCGAGGATCAGATTGGCCAAATATGGATTGGAACTGATCATAAAGGTTTGTTTATTTATAATAAAGCTGATGAAAAAATAACAAATATTATCAATCAACCTTGGAAACACACTTGTTTGGCATCTAATAATGTAAGTAGTATATATATCGATAATATAGGAACTGCCTGGATTGGTCATAGTAAAAAAGGGATCTCATTTTATCATGAAAGCTTTCAAAATTTTATGAATATCCAGCATCAAGAGTGTCCTGATATTACAACTATATTGGAAGATCATCGTGGGGATATTTGGTTGGGCACAGATGGTAACGGAATGTATATCAAACAAAAAGCCAACAACCTGGTAAAGAAGCTTCCTATACCTAACACTGCAATTGTCTCTATCATCGAAGACAGAAAAGGGCGTATTTGGATTGGAACATATTTAAAAGGACTATTTTGTTATGATAACGGAAAGATTATACAATATACAACGAGTAATAGCAAACTATCAAACAACAATATTTGGAGTTTGAAGGAAGATCGATATGGAAATATATGGATAGGAAGTTTAGGCGGGAAAATTCAAGTGTTGAAAGCAAATTCAGATTTCATGAGTTCTTTAACAACACCCTTCGATGATTCTATCCACGCTTTGGATATGTTTTATGATGGTGGTGATAAAGTATATGTCGGTACCGGATATGGACTTTTGACTATTGATATAACAACCAACAGAAAAACTATGCATTATGGAAATAAGAATGGAGATCAACGATTCAAGCAACAACAAATATTAAATGTATATAAAGATGAGAGAAATATCTTATGGCTTGGAACCAGAGATGGACTAACTATATGGGATCAAAAGAAGGATACAATTTATAAGTTCGATAAAATCAACGGTCTATGTGACAATATAATTAAAGGTATTACAGAAGATAATCTCAAAAATATCTGGATTACAACAAGCAACGGCTTATCAATACTAACTGTTAATAGGGAACCAAATAATGTGTTGTCAATATCAAGCAGGAACTTTTCTGTAAAAGATGGTTTGATTAAAGATTATTTCAATAGTCACTCGATATGCAAGCTTAGAAATGGAGATATTTTACTTGGATCAACTGATGGCTACACTGTTTTTGACCCGAATAAAATGACGGGGAAAGATCAGCCTGTGGCAAAAGTTATATTTACCGGATTAACAGTAGGAAATAATGTTATTCAAGTAGATTCTATTTATAATGGACACAAACTGCTCGAACAATCAATTGAACTTACATCATCATTAACCTTCAAATATAATGATAAACTTATCTCATTGCAGTTTGCAGCCGGAGATTTGTTGAATTCGGATAAAGTAAAATATGTGTATCAAATTGAAGGCTTTAATAACCAATGGATTCCAACACATGATAACAAAATTACGATATCCACTTTGCCTACCGGGAAGTATAAACTTTTAATAAAAGCTTGCAATAGTGATGGGGTTTGGAATAATGAGCCAACCATATTATTTATAAAGGTAACTCCCCCATTCTATGCTTCCATTTGGGCATATATTTTATATGCAATTTTAATTATAGGTTTATTAATGTACTATTTACGTAAAAAAGAGGAGCGCCACCGAATAAAATTAGAGCGACATCGTGTTCAAATGGATCATGAGAAAGAAATGCATATTAATGAGATGAAGTTAAGGTTTTTCACAAACATTAGTCACGACTTGCGCACACCTCTTACACTCATTATCACCCCATTACAAATTTTGCTGAATGAAGCAACGAATGAAAGCATGCAGAAAAAATTGAGTACAATCTATAAAAATGCACAACAACTGCTCACATTGATAAATTCGTTGCTCGACTTCCGTAAATTAGATGTTGGTGCAGAAACATTAAATTTGAAATCTGGCGATTTCATTCATCAAATTAGGGATATTTACACTTCTTTTTGCGATTATGCAACTCAACGCAAGATTAAATTTTCCATGTTCAATGAAATTGAAAATCTCTCAATGCGGTTTGATCATGATAAAATACAGAAAACGCTCACCAATTTACTTTCAAACGCATTTAAGTATACTCCTGATGGAGGAATTATTGACATCAACATAACAAAACTTTCTGACAATGTATATGTTAGCGTATCTGATTCAGGACCTGGCATTAAAAATGAAGAAAAAGAACACGTATTTGAACGGTTCTATCAAGCACCACAGAAACAAGAAAAAACCGGTAGTGGAATTGGCTTGCATATTGCAAATGGATATGTTAATCTTCACGGAGGTGCTATCACAGTAACTGATAATGTGCCACAGGGTAGCGTATTCACTTTTAGACTTCCAATTAGAGAAGCAGTGGATGAAAATATTGAGGAATCTTCTACACAAAAAATAGAAGAAGAAATTCTGTTCGAAGGGATAGAAAGCGAAGGAATTGTCACAGCTAAACCTGTATTGCTATTTGTAGATGACAATACGGATTTTTGTGAGTTCATGGCTGATAATCTTGGTGAAGAATATACTGTAATAACTGCAAACGATGGTCAAGAGGCAATAGAACAATTAGACAAGTTTGATGTAACCATAGTTGTAAGCGATGTTATGATGCCGGTAATGAGTGGAACCGAATTGTGTAGCCGGATAAAAACAAATATTTATTGGTCACATATTCCGGTAATTCTATTGACAGCACGTACTGCCGAAGAATACCAAATTGAAGGGTTTGAGCTAGGTGCAGACGATTACATTACAAAACCGTTCAATTTTGATATATTAAAACTACGTATTCAAAAATTCATAGAATGGACTGAGAAGTGCCACATTACATTTAGTCAGAAAATGGATGTTTCTCCCTCAGAAATTACTATCACATCGTTAGATGAAAAGCTTATAGAAAAAGCGATCAAGGTAGTAGAAGAGCATATGAATGATACCGATTTTTCGGTCGAAATTCTTGGAGAGTTTCTGGGTCTTAGTCGTAGTCACCTTTACAAGAAACTAATGGTTATTACCGGCAAAGGTCCCGCTGATTTTATCCGAACAATCCGATTGAAACGTGGACGTCAGCTTCTTGAAAAAAGTCAATTACAAATTGCGGAAATTGCCTATGAGGTTGGTTACAATTCTCCTAAAAGGTTTACCATTAATTTCCGCGAAGAATTCGGACTTTCACCCTCGGAGTATCTACGTATTCATAAACAACAGGAATAATACATAAACGCACCCAATACAGTACATAACGTCTCCTGATGTTTCAAGAGATATTTTACTTTTACTGCACTATTATGTTGTAACGAATATGCTTTTTATGAAAGCATTAAATCTCGTGCAATTAGCAGTATAAATAAAATTGTATAGTAGGTGCGGTACATTTGGTATGTTGGTATTGCATTTATTTTAACCTTAAAATAAATCATAAATATCAGAATACAAATGAAAAAAAATTCACTTATTGCTTTTCTAATCATCGCATCAACATGTTTGGCGAGTAATTCCAATGGTTATAAAAATCCTATAATTCAAGGTTGTCATCCTGACCCCAGTATATGCAAAGCAGGGGAAGATTATTATTTGGTAACTAGCAGCTTTGAATACTTTCCAGGTGTTCCTCTGTTTCATAGTAAAGATTTGATTCATTGGGAACAAATTGGTCACTGTTTGACCCGACCTTCACAATTGCCCCTCGAAAAATGTTACCCTTCAGGAGGTATTTTTGCTCCAACAATACGCTATTCCAAAGGGATTTTCTATATGATCACAACAAATATCTTGAAAGGAAACTTTATTGTATACACCAAAGATCCCGCCGGAGAGTGGTCGGAGCCAGTTTGGCTTCAACAGCCCGGAATTGATCCATCGCTTTACTTTGAAGATGACAAATGTTATTTGACCATCAATCCCAATAACACTATTTATGTGTCCGAGATAAACCCATTAACAGGTCAACAAATATCTTCAAACAGAGCAATTTGGTCAGGAACAGGAGGTCGTTATCCGGAGGCTCCCCACATTTATAAAAAAGATGGATGGTATTACCTGATGATATCAGAGGGTGGTACTGAATATGGTCACAAAGTGACTATCGCAAGGAGTAGAAATATTGATGGTCCTTACGATTCGAATCCTTCCAATCCTATTTTAACACATTCTAACGTAAATGCTCAATGGAATCCCATTCAAGGGACAGGACACGCTGATTTGGTTCAGGCAGATGATAACTCTTGGTGGATGGTATGTTTAGCATTTCGCCCGCAAACAGGTCAGCATCACTTATTGGGCAGGGAAACATTTTTGGCACCGGTAAAATGGGATACCAATGCTTGGCCTGTTGTCAATGGGAATGGGACTATTGATATAAATATGAATGTACCCACTTTGCCATATAAACCTGTGAAAGAGTCTTTGTATAGTACCGACTTTACTGAGAAAAAATTAGGTTTTGAATGGAATTATCTTAGAAACCCTTCCACAAATAATTATTCATTAACTGAAAATCCGGGTCATCTCCGTTTAAAATCATCACCTATAAAATTAGACGACATTGATTCGCCAACATTTGTTGGCAGAAGACAAGAACATGTTGCATTTACGGCAACTACATCAGTGGATTTATTTGACTCACAAGTTGGGGATGAATCGGGAGTTACGGTTTTCATGAACAATAAATCACACTACGACCTACTATTAAAACAAACATCAAATGGAAAACGGTCAATTGTCCTTCGGTACCGGCTTGGCGAATTGACACATACTGCTACAGAAATTATTATACCTAAAGGTAAAGTGTACTTTCAGGTAAAAGGAAATGCTGATTTCTATTCATTTGCCTATTCTACTGATGGCAGCTTATTCCATGATCTTAATAGAATGGATGCACGTTATTTAAGCACTGAAACAGCCGGTGGATTTACCGGGATTTATTTGAGCCTTTTTGTGACTTCACAGAATGAACACTCAAAAGCTTTTGCGGATTTTGATAAATTTACTTATTTGCCAGATAACCAATAAATATACATCTGCAAAACTAAGATATTATGAAATTTCACGTAAGAAAAAATAACCTATTGTTGGTTGTGTTATGTTTCTTCGCTATAAATACGGTATTTGCACAAGATATAAGCATAACTGTAAATGCCACTGTCGATAAAAAAGTTGTATCTCCATATATTTAGGGACGCAACAATACTTTTGACAAACCTGCACAATTTTATAAAGATGCCGGCTTGCGCTTTGCCCGCATGAATGGAGGTAATAATGCCACCAAATACAACTGGAGAAAAAAAATATCAAGTCATCCCGACTGGTATAATAATGTATATGACAATGATTGGGATAAAACAGCAACAGATGTTTCTACAACTTATCCTTACATGCAGCAAATGTATGCATTCCAGCTTATTGGAAGAGTAGCTTCAAGTAAAAGCTATAATTTCAATGACTGGGGATATAATCAATCAAACTATTGGTTTGGTGTAGGTCAGGATTTGGCTGGAGGAGGTGTAGCTAACACTACTGATGCTACAAATCCTAGTAAAGCATTGGTCGATGGCGATAGTAATCTTTATACACAGGCATGGCCTGCAGATTCTACAGTAGCAATATTAAAGCACTGGTTTGGAGTAGGTGGTCTTGGTTTGAATAAAAATCAACTTCTATACTGGAACATGGATAACGAGTCGGATTGTTGGAACGGAACCCACAATGATATAATGAAGACTCTGCCAGCTGCGTCTGCATACATGGATAATTACATCAACATAGCTAAAAAAGCCCGCACTTTGTTCCCCGAGGTTAAATTATGTGGTCCTGTTGCCACAAGTGAATATCAATGGTACAAATGGGCGGATGAATCAATAATAATAAATGGAAAATACTATTGTTGGCTTGAGTATTTTATTAAACGATGTGCAGATGAAGAAAAAGCATCGGGGGTTAGAGTACTCGATGTGGTAGATCTTCATAATTATCCCTGGGCAAAAAACGGCGATGTTGATGCTTTGCAATTACACAGAATGTATTACGATACGGATTATGCATATGCTGGTTCCAATGGTTTATTTAAGATTAACGGTGGTTGGGATTCCAGTTTAAATAAGGAATACATTTTTAAACGCATAAACGATTGGCTAACGCAATATTTTGGATCTAAAAACGGAATTACTTGTGCAATCAGCGAGTGGAGTCCTGCATCTTCAGAATCAAATCCCAGCGTTACTTCTGTAGTATACGCTTCACATCTTGGCACTTTCGCGAATAATGGAGTTGAATTCTTTACCCCATGGACATGGATAAATGGCATGTGGGAAACACTTCATCTCTTCAGTCGCTATGCAAAAAACAACAGCGTATCAAGCCTTTCCTCACTAGAAAATACGGTTTCGGCTTATACCACTGTAAACGAACATGCCGATTCGATGACCGTTATTATGGTGAATCGCGACATGAGTTCCGCACGTAAGGTGACGGTAAATTTAAATGGGTTTCCTGTAACTGACGGAAACTATTCAACACTACAGTTGTCATCACTGCCATCATCCGAAACATTTACATCGCATACCAGCAACGCTTTGAAGCTAAATTCCGTAACAGTTAATTCTAATTCATTTTCAATAACTGTACCTTCACTTTCGACAACAGCAGTTATATTGAAATCAACATTAACCGGAATCAAAGAACACAAAAACCAGGCTGATGAACTAAAGATTTATCCCAATCCGACAACACATAAACTAAATATCAGTATAAGTTCGAACGTTGCAGAACCGACAGAAATTGTTGTGTTTGATCAAAGCGGACGAAAGATACAGGTTTCGGAAACAAATTATGACGGATATTCACCAATCACAACAAATGTTTCAACTCTATCAAATGGATTTTATCTGCTATTAGTCAAAAACAACCATTTTACATCGACAAAATGCTTCTTTGTTGAAAAATAAATTGGCGAAACATTAAAAAAAAATATCCCTTTAATACAAAGGATTGTTTCAAAGATAGTTGCAAAAGAAGTATATCAAAACTTACAAATTGTACATACTTCTAGGTTGATAAAGAATGAAAAGGCGATGCACTAAACACTAAAAGCGAATTCGCTCAGACATGATTTTACTGCTTTGATGCAACATATGTAGCCGTTTCCCGACACAAAACAATACCATGGCAAAATAAAACTTAAGATATCTTTACAACTGTTATCTATAGACTAAATGCATAGAATAAAGTAAATGCAGTTGGTTTTAAATAAACAAATAAAAAATTACTAACTTTAAATTAAAATGAATTATGAATGAAAATCATGTGATTCAATGTGTTCGAAAGGTTACAAAAATCCTTTTTGACAAGTATTTAATTTTGGCAGTAATGCTATGCTCCTTTGGACTAGCCTCTGCACAAAATTCCGATGGAAAAATTTCGGGTAAGGTCTTATCCGAAAAAGATGGGGAACAGCTTATTGGAGTTAGCATTCTGGTAAAAGGCTCTAAAGTTGGAACGATTACCGATGTAAACGGAGCGTTTACGCTTCAAGCTAAAACTGGTGAAACACTTTCTATTTCGTATATTGGCTACACAACTCAAACAGTAAAAATAACTGGCGCCAGCTTAACAATCAAGTTAAGCGAAGATGCCAGAAATTTAGAAGAAGTTATGGTAATCGGTTATGGAGTTCAAAAGAAGAAACTGAATACCGGTGCAACTATACAGGTAAAAGGGGATGAATTGGCTAAGATGAATACCACTAACCCTTTACAAGCCCTACAAGGTAAAACTCCGGGTGTTAGTATAACATCTACATCTGGCCAGCCCGGATCTGACATGAAAGTGACTATCCGTGGTTTGGGAACAACAGGGAATTCAGGACCATTATACATTATAGATGGCGTTGAAGGTGACATAACAACCTTAAATGCATCGGATATTCAATCAATTGATGTATTAAAAGATGCTGCTTCAGCAGCTATTTATGGTTCTCAGGCTGCCAATGGTGTTGTGTTGGTAACGACAAAACAAGGAACTAAAGGAAAAGGCCAGATATCTTTTGACGCATATTATGGCGTTCAAAATGTTGAACGTAAAATCCCTTTGTTGAATGCGCAGGAATATAAAATGATTATGGATGAACAGCAGATTAACTCAGGGCTGTCACCGTTTAACTGGGCAAAAAAAGGAGAGAAAGACTTTGCTGATACCGACTGGATGGGGCAAATGATAAAAAAGGATGCTAAAACCCAAAATTATTCCCTGAATGTTAATGGCGGCTCTGAAACTTCAACCTATGCACTTTCATTAAGTTACAATTCACAGGAAGGTATCGTTGGTGGTTCGGCTGTATCTAACTACGAACGTTATGGTGCCCGTATAAACACTCAACACAAATTATATAAAGATGTACTTGTCATTGGGCAGCACTTAAATTTCAATTATATCAACACTGTAGGTATCGCTGTTGGAAATCAGTACGGTAATACATTACGTGGTGCTTTCGATGCTTCTCCACTAGCACCTGTATATAGCAACAATAATATTCATAACAGCCCGTATAACGACACATACAATTCCTTATGGAATGCGACAGATGGCAATCCTTATGGTTCAATGATGACAAATACAAATAATCTGACATCAAACCAAAAACTTTTAGCTGATGTTTATGCCGAACTTCAACCTATTAAGAACCTGAAGATTAAATCTACTCTCGGAATTAATTATTACGCTACAAACTACCATGATTTTACCCCGATATTTCGATTTGGAGTTTATTCTTACAATGAAGACCACGAGACTGTTAACCAGAGAATGAGCAGTGGTAAAACTCTTACCTGGACAAATACAGCCAGTTATGATTTTAAGGTAAACGAAGATCATGCTTTCAATGCTTTAATTGGGACTGAAGCAGTAAAATCTGATGGTGTAGCCATGTCTGGAAGCAACTGGAATTTGGTGCCACAAATGGATGATTTTAATCATGCATATTTAGACAATACTACCAAAAAAGCTTATTTAGATATGACTGATCCTAAAAGCCCAAAAATTATTTATACAAACACTGTGGGAGGTAGTGCATCTACCGATTATAGCCGCCTTTCCTATTTCGGAAGGTTGGGTTACAACTACAAGGAAAAATACATGTTGAATGCAACATTGAGAGCTGATGGTTCTTCGAGATTTGCTTCGGGTCACCGTTGGGGATACTTCCCATCTGCATCTGCCGGTTGGACAATTTCCAATGAATCCTTTATGGCTTCTACAACCGATTGGCTCGACCAGTTGAAGTTGCGCGCAAGCTGGGGACAAGTAGGAAATCAAGACATTGGTGATTTTAAATACGCAGCGCTTATCAGCACTTCTACAGCTGTAAGTAGTAGTAATCCGGCAGCATTTTACGATTTTGGAAATTCAGGAGTAAATACGGCCGGTGCTTATCAGGTAGGAATGCCAAAAAAAGACCTGAAATGGGAGGCATCCGAACAAACAAATATTGGGGTTGATGCTCGTTTCCTAAAAAACCGTTTATCTGCAACCGGAGATTTCTATATTAAAACCAGCAAAAACTGGTTGGTGCAGAGCCCTCTTCAAGCAACTTCCGGCTTTGATAGCTGGATGATTAATGGTGGTAATGTGAAAAATACAGGGGTTGAATTGTCACTTAGCTGGAATGACCATATCGGCGATTTTAAATATAACATCGGAGTGAATGGTGCTTTTAATAAGAATGTTGTAGGACAGATACCGACCTCAGATGGTATCATACACGGATACACCAATATGTTGTATGCCAACTCGGAGGAATTCTATCGTGCCGAAAACGGACATGCCCTGGGATATTTCTGGGGATACAAAACAGCCGGAATTTTCCAGAACCAAGCTGACATTGCTGCATGGAAAGCTGCCAATAATGGTAAGAATGGAATTTTGCAGCCTGACGTACAACCGGGTGATGTGAAATTCGTTGACCAAAATCATGATGGTGTTATTGATACCAAAGATAAAATTGATTTAGGCAATGGTATGCCTACAATGACATATGGTCTTACAATGGGTTTTGAGTACAAAAACTTTGATTTTAGTGTAAATGCTGCCGGTGCATTAGGCAACAAGATTGTTCAATCATATGGTCAGACTGGTGGACAATCAAATTACACAACAGAGATTCTGAACCGTTGGACAGGTGATGGAACATCAAACCGTATACCACGTGTGACAGTTAATAATATTAACTTGCAGTTCTCCGATCTTTATGTTCATGCCGGTGACTATTTGCGTATCAGCAATATTAGCCTTGGTTACGACTTTGCCAAACTCATCCGTTTGAAAGCAATCAGCCAGTGCCGTGTCTATGGTTCAGTTCAGAATGCATTCACATTTACCAAGTATAATGGAATGGATCCGGAAATTGGATATGGTGTAGATAAATGGGTAACAGGCGTTGATTTAGGATATTATCCACGTCCTAGAACCGTACTGGTAGGAGTAAATCTTAAATTTTAAATATTTTAAATACACATTATTATGAAGAGATTCAAATTAAATATACTGATAGCAGGGGTATTGACCCTAGGTCTTTTTTCGTCATGTTCAGATAGTTTTCTGAATTCATTGCCGAAATCGCAGCTTCTTGATGAAAACTTTTACAAAACTGAAGCTGATGCCGAAATGGCATTGGTGGGATGCTACGATGGATATCAACTTACAAGTTCCGGATTTCCAATTTATTTGGTAGCTGAAGTTGCTTCCGATGAATGTTTTGGTGGAACCGGAGCTAATGATGGCAGGGGTTATCAATTGATTGACCGGTTAGATAAAACCCAGTCACCGGCAGATAAAGATGTTTTTAATGATACCTGGAGCAAGTATTATAAAGCTATTTTCCGTTGCAACAATTTGTTGCAAAAACTTCCAACTATTTCATCATGGAAATCGACTGACACAACTGTAGTTGCAAAAACCAAAAAACGGATCGAAGGAGAAACACGTTTTTTACGTGCACTTATGTATTTTGATTTGGTTCGTCTATTTGAAAATGTTCCTTTATTGACTGCGCCATCAGTTGACAATATCCCTCAGGCTAATCCTTCGGATGTATATAAATTGATTGCGAGCGACTTGAAATTTGCAGCAACCAATATTCCTGCTAATGCCTATCCGAAAGCTCAGGCAGCAACAAACGATGGACGTGTGACACGTTATGCAGCTGAGGCATTGTTGGCTCGTGTGTATTTGTTCTATACAGGTTACTATGCTAAAGACGATCTTGGAGTAACAAAACCAGAGATCTTAGCTGGTTTGGAAGATGTAGTTGCCAGCAATGAATTCGATACTATACCTTATAAAACACTTTGGCCGGCAGCAAGTTATATTCCTGTGCCTGCCACCAATACATTGGATAAATCGGGTTATGCAGGAAAAGGAAATAAAGAAGTCGTGTTTGCCCAAAAATTCAATAGTACATCTGATTATAATGGAATGTCAGATGGAAATGGTTGGCTTGTAATGATGGGTATGCGTGGTACAAATTTTTCACCTTATGGAAAAGGTTGGGGCGGTTGTACGGTAAATCCTCAACTTGTAAATGCATATCTTGCCGGTGACAAACGTAAAACAGCATCGGTGATTGATCTTGTTGGTGAAAAAGACAAAGATGGTAAAACCATCGAAAGCTTTTTTAATATACCTGATCAACGTGAATACACTGGTTTTACTGTAAAGAAATACTCTCCTACAGCATTGCCAGATGGTACTTCGGATACAGGTGGTTCGAAAGATTTCCAAAGTTCGCAGGATCAGGATTATATCCAAATACGTTATGCCGATGTGCTGTTAATGGCTGCTGAACTTGGTTCTCCTAATGCAGTTGCCTATTTCAATAAAGTTCACAAACGTGCAGGTTTACCTGCTGTAGCATCAGTTTCTTTGAGCGATATCCAAACAGAGCGTCGATTTGAGTTCGCCTTTGAAGGTATCCGCTATTGGGATTTATTGCGTACCGGATTGGATAATGCTGCTAATGCAATTGCTGCTTCAGCCCAAACAGTTAAGAGTGCTGGTATAGACGACCATGTTACATACAATGTAAACACAATTAAACTCACTAAAGGCTTTATGCAAATTCCGAATACTCAGATAACACTTTCGGGCGGAGTATTGAAACAAAATCAAGGTTGGTAAATTAACTTTAAACGATGATTATTATGAACAAAATATTTAAATTATTTTCGATATTGTCTCTGGTGACAATTGTATTTTTTGCATGTACACCTGATCAATATGAATTAAAAGCACCATTAGACAAGAGTGCTGTGAAATTCAGTGTGACAAAGGATGCTACAAATCCAAATAAATTTATCCTGAAGAGTCTAACCCCTAATGCGCAGGCATACTGGGTAACTCCGGTAGGAACATCAGTTAAATTGACTGATACTATAGTTATTCCTTTCCCTGCAATAGGTGACACAATTTTGTACAGTGTGGAAACCCCGGGTGGAATTGTGACTGCCGATCCTTATGTTTTCGATGTTACAACTATCGATGCGGACTATGTAAGTGGACCTATGTGGGTTAACCTCACAGGTGGAATTGGTAAATCAAAAACATGGGTGTTGGATTTAGATGCAAATGGTAAGAGCAAGTATTTCGCTGGACCATTTTACTTTGGTGGTACCGGCTGGGAATGGGATCCTGCATTTGCTGATATTGGATGGGCTGGTGTCTCTGCCGGAGATTACGGCACTATGACCTTTGATCTTATTGGCAATGCTAATTTCAAATCTGATAATAAGATGTTTCCTGATTTGTCAGGTACCGGTAAATTTATGTTGTTTCCAGGTACAAATCAGTTGATAACCTATGGAGCACAAGTTATACATGATAAAGCAAAAGGCAAAGAAGTTTTAAACTGGAATGCCAAAATGACTATCAAAACACTTGATGCCGACCATATGCAACTTCTTGCTGTGACAGGTCCTGGCGCTTGGATGGTTTACAACTACATTACTAAAACTTATTACGATTCTCATTAAGCTTCATGAGGCTGATTGTTCCTGTTACATGGACACAGTCAGCCTCTTTTTTTTATTTGATTGATTGATTGATTGATTGATTTTAGTTTTCTCAGATTATTGGTATTAGTTCAAATGAAATCCCCCAGCTAAGTAAAATTAGGCGGGGGATTTTTTTTAATTATTTCACTAAAATAATAAATTCGACAAAATTGAATTAATCGAGAATGCTCATTTCAAAATTTATCTTCACTTTCGCTATTGCCTTTACATTTTCATCATTCTAGAACATAGAAGTGATTTCTCTCAATCAGGTTTGATCCTCCCAAATATTCAATATAGTTCCAAGTTCTTCGAAATTTACAGAAACCATTGGAAATAGCACATTCATTGTAACTATAAATGGAAGTAGTTGGAGCGTATTATCAAAACAAAGCTGGTGTACTTTTTTAATCAACACTTCTTCCAAAGCAAGCGAACAGACAGTGAAAACAACTGCTATCTACGTAGAGTGATAAGTAAATCTACAAGCTATGTTATGGATAATAAGAAATTAATTAACGTGAGTTCGATATAAGCAAACAGCTTACAATCAATTAAAACTAGATTTTAGAATCCTGAAAGGATTCAATTTAAATAACCGCGAGTGAAATTTGAGAACCTTATATCGAACTCACGTTAATTAATTTCTTATTATCTCTTTGTAAATAGTTTGTTAGCAAAAATTGATTGCGAAAGCGATTCATTGAATAAACTGCACCATAATATGGCTCACCTATATCAAAACAAATTAACTCCATATAGCTAAATACCAATACAAAAGCACTTTCACTACATTTGAATACAATGATTGCAACAAATGTGGCTATTTTCTGATACAAAATGATACTATAGTATAATAAAACTTAAGATACTTTTACCCCCGCATATTTTTAGTCGAAGTCAAAATGTGTAAATAATATGAAAAATATGAAAAAATATGAAAAAAAACAATACATTTGCTATGGAAATACATTTGCTATGGAAATACATTTGCTATGGAAATACATTTCTCAATAAATGATTAAACACATAAATAAACAAACCAATTATTAAGCTTTAAATTAAAACAGACAATTATTAACTTTAAATTAAAATGAATTATGAATGAAAATCATGTGATTCGATGCGTTCAAAAGGCAGCAAAAAACCTTTTGAACAAGTATGCAATCCTCGCGGTAATGCTATGCTCGTTTGGGATGGCATCGGCTCAAAATTCCGATGTGACAACAATTACGGGTACAGTATTAGAACAGTCGAGTGGACAAGCCCTTATTGGCGTTAGTGTTTTGGTGAAAGGTTCAACGCAAGGTACTATGACCGACTTAAATGGTGTGTTTTCCATCAAAGCAAAAGTCGGTGAAACGCTTAAAGTAAGTTACATTGGTTACACAACTCAAGAAGTAAAAGTGAGTGGAGCCCAATTGAAAATTCGCTTAGAAGAAGACATTAAATCGCTTGACGAAGTGGTGGTAATTGGGTATGGGACTCAGAAAAGAAAAGATGTTACCGGATCCATATCTTCAATATCGGGCAAAGATCTTCTCAAGACTCAACCTGCTACTTTCGACCAAGCCTTGCAGGGAAAAGTGGCAGGTGTTATGGTGCAACAAATATCGGGACAACCCGGTGGTGGTGTATCTATACAAATACATGGTATATCTTCAATAAGTAGCACTAATTCACCATTATATGTGATAGATGGTGTTATTATTCCACCTTCAGTTGACCCTCAAAATGGTTCTAATCCATTAAATGCGATTAATCCTTCTGAAATTGAATCACTGGATGTGTTAAAAGATGCTTCTGCCACTGCCATTTATGGTTCGCAGGCAACCAATGGTGTTATTGTAATTACTACTAAAAGAGGTAAAGAGTCTGCTCCTCAAATAAGTTATGAAGGTTATATAGGCTATCAGCAGATACCTAATAAGCTTAATACATTAAATTTACAGCAGTACGCAACAATAATGAACGAAAGGTCTTCAGTTTGGGGCTTTGGTGCCAGACCAGAGTTTGCAAATTCTAAATATTTAGGAACTGGTACCGATTGGCAAAACGAATTGTTCCGCACTGCACCTCAGACCAATCATTCGCTGACCATAAGTGGTGGCGATAAGGCAACTCAATATATGTTATCAGTTGGTTATTACGACCAACAAGGTATTGCAATCGGCTCAGATTTTAAACGATATTCCGTACGCTTAAATTTGGATAATAAGACAACGAATTGGCTTAAAATAGGAACCAGTCTTCAATTGACAAATGTTGTTGAAAATGTAACTACCACTAATGCCGATGTTATTAAAAGTTCTTTAGAATTAACATCCAATGTTCCGGTAAAAAACAGTGATGGAACCTGGGGAGGTGTTTCCGATAATTCCGGATGGGTGACAGCTCCGGCAAACCCGATTGCAATGGCTACAATTAATACAAATAAAAACAATAGATATCAGGTTTTTGGTAACGTGTATGCCGAGGTAAAATTTACCAAAGATTTAATGCTGAGAAATGAGGTTTCTGGGGATTATAATTTTTCAACAAATAATTCGTTTCGGCCTCAAACTACTTTTGGGAAATATACTACCCCTAACCCAACTTCATCATCGTATAATTATAATCAAGACATTACTACTGTGATACGAAATTATTTTACGTATAACCATGAATTTGGCAAAAGCAGCCTTAATGTTGTAGCAGGTCACGAGGCTCAATTAATTACTGGTGCGAATGTGTCTGCAACACGTTCAACTTTCGCTTCTAATAATGTGCAAGCTATTTCCAGCGGTGATCCTAGCACTGCTACAAATGGTGGAAGTCCAGGCGATCGTGCCCAAGAATCCTATCTTGGACGTATTTATTTTAACCTTGTAGATAAATACCTCTTTACGGTTAATATGCGCGATGATGGTTCTTCAAATTTCCCATCAAACATAAGATGGGCACTTACATCTTCCGGTGCATTTGCATGGAAAATAAAGAATGAAAAGTTTTTGGAAAAAGCAACAGCTATTGATGACTTGAAGTTGCGCCTTAGCTATGGCTTAACCAATAATCAGGGTATCCCCGGGAACACTTATGTATCCCAGCTTTCAACCGTTGCTAATGGCTTATCAGGTATTGGTCAGTACCAATCCAATTTGGCCAATCCTCGTGTAGCATGGGAAAAAACGAGATCTGCTAATATTGGATTGGATGGTGCTTTGTTTAACTGGAGAATAAATTTTTCTCTCGAATATTATGACCGTTTTACTGATGGTCTTTTATTACAAGAGCCTTTTCCAGAGTATTCCGGTACAACTACAAGTTGGTCACCGGGCGCGATGAAGTCACCTTATGTAAATGTTGGTTCCATCAGTAATAAAGGATTTGATATTAGAATAGGAACCCGCAATAT
>Ga0209123_1002106_pt1 | contig 17662 bp, 13 predicted proteins | sample BarGraIncu00431A_FD_184500 | JGI IMG/M metagenome (GOLD analysis project Ga0209123, IMG submission 184500) | Arctic peat soil microbial communities from Barrow, Alaska, USA - Barrow Graham LP Incubations 004-31A (SPAdes) (version 2) | ecosystem: Environmental > Terrestrial > Soil > Wetlands >... | reverse complement strand
AGGAGTTCTTTCATATCTTTGTGAAAATTCCCGTCCTAAAAGAAGGCTATAAATATAGTCCTTATCATACTCATCCGCATAAATAGTTTTAACATTTTTACCCTTACTCATAATCATTACTCTGTCAGCAAGTTCAGATATGCTATCGGGTTTATGACTTTGAAAAATTATAGAAATGCCCTCATCCTTTAATAAGCAAATCAGTTCCTTGAGTTTCTCTATCTCTTTAGGTTTATATGAATCAGTAATATCATCAATAACAATAATTTTAACACCAAGGGCAAAGGCTTTAACAAGTTCAACATTATGCTGCTCTGCTAAGGAAAGTTTTTTTGCCAGGGTATCTGCCGAAATGTCAGGACACATTTTATTTAACAAAAATTTCGCTTGATTGTTTACAGCCTTTTTATTTACAATATTATTTTTAAAACTTTTCCCCCAAATTACGAATAAATTTTCTGAAACAGAAAGATTAGGTAACATCATAGTCTCATGATGTATACAAAATATTCCCGTTTTTTTTATTGAAAGCTTATTAATCGAGATAAATTTTTCTTCATTGAAATAAATTAAGCCGCTATCCACATTTTCTATTCCCGCAAGAATGTTTGTCAAAACAGTTTTCCCCGATCCTGAAAGCCCTATTATACTTACTAATTCTCCCTTAAAAATATTCAATTTAAAATCATCGAGTATCTTAGATCCTAAGCTTTTCTTAAAAATATGTTCCATTCTGAGTATCTCAACTTTCATAATTTAACCCTCTCTAAAAACGAATATACTATACTTTTTTTACAATAGGTAAGACAATATCAACTTCAGTTCCAAAAGACAACATACTTGACACAGTAATTCCATACTCATCACCAAAAAGCAGTTTTAATCTTTTATTTACATTGACCACTGCAATTCCTGTATGTTTCCCATTATCCTCTATACCCTCTATGCCCTCTAAAATAGTTGTGTTTATCAACTTGTTATTTAAATTATCAAGAGTTTCCTTATCCATTCCAAGTCCATTATCAGTAATGTTAATAATGAGCCTTTTCTCGGTTACTGTTATATGTATTGTAATTTTGCCCTTGTTCATTTTAGTTTCCAACCCATGATAGATGGAATTTTCAATTAAAGGCTGAATGGTAAGCTTGGGGATTAAATAATCCAAATCTTCTATATCAACTTCACTATACTTTATCTCAAATGAGAATTTGTCTTCAAACCTGTACTTCTGAATGATAATATAATTTTCAATATTTGATAGCTCATCTTTAAGGGTCACAAGATCCTCACTTTTACTAATACTGTAACGAAAGAAACGTGCAAGTGCCTTTGTCATCTCTGCTATTTCCAAATTGCCATTTAATAATGCCTGTCCTCTTATGCCTTCCAGTGTATTGTATAAAAAATGTGGATTAATTTGACTTTGCAATACACTGAATTCTAACTGTTTTTTTAATATTTCTGCAGAATGTTCTCTATCCATAGATTCTTTTAATCGTTTGAGCATTCTACTAAGACCATCTGAAAAAGGATAAATATCCTCTTGTGTATCCAGAATAAAATCTGTATCACCATTTTCCAATATTTTAAGTGCACTCTCAAATTTCATAATAGGCTTGTAAATTTTTTTCATAAAGAAAATCAGTAACGCGCCAAAAATAACAAGCATACTAATTGAGGACAACACAACAACATAAACTCCTCTTTCATGAAAGGTATAGTTAATAACGCCATAAATAGTAAACGTTGTCAAAAGTAAAATAGTGTAGCTACAAATTAAAAAAATCAAGCTAACTTTAAATGAGTTCTTTATTATTTTCTTTTTCCTAAAAGAATTAACCATAATAAAATCCTCCTTTTTTATGAGTATAATTTTCTATATTCCGAAGGTTTAATACCAACTACTTTTTTAAAAAGCTTGCTAAAATATTTGGCATCAGTATACCCAATTTTTTCTGCTACTTCAACCATTTTAGAATTAGTATTTTTTAACAATTCCTTAGCAACCTCAATGCGGCAATTTATAAGATAGTCACTGAAATTGATTCCTGTATCATTCTTAAATATAGAACTTAAATAAGAAGCATTCATATGAATTAATTCGGCTACCCCTTCAAGAGTTATAGCTTCCATATAATGTTCTAAAATAACCTGCTTTGCCAATCGTATTGGTCTATTACTTTGCATTAACTTTTCTTGTAAAAGTAAATCCAGTTGCGATGAAACAAAGCTTTTTATATTGTTAACAATCATTTTCTCGCTGGTACCATTATCTAGTAACATATTGAATTCTTTTTCAAAGCTCTTTAAAACCTCTATTTTAATTCCTATTTCCTTCAAAGTTTTTAATACAATATCCCTTGTAGTTTCACAAACTTCAAATACCAAACAAGGACTATAGTTTTTTAGCAAATGTAAAGCATCAAATGCTTTACAAATGCACTGTTCAAAACTACTCTTATCCATAGTCTCTACAACATTTTCTAGCATTAACTTCTTTTCTACAGTCAGTAATTTAGAAACTGGGGTACGCTGGAAATCCATGGAATCATTATTAATAATTCTGTCCAAACCCAAAGTTATCCTACATTTAATTGCATCCAAAGCTGATGATATCGAGATTGACACCCCCTCAATAGTATCTTCAATGCTTCCTATTCCAATTGTAATATTGAAAGAAAATAATAAACTCTCTATATATTTCTTATGTTTATCAAATACTTTTTTAAACTGTTTCACAACAGGCTGTCTATTTTCATAAGAATAGTTTAAAATACACATAACACCTGAATTACTTAAATAATAAACAAACTCAAAGCAATTATTAGACAATACATATTTTGTTGATTCAGCTATTTCTTTAAGAACATTTTCTACGTTCACTTCAGTGCTGAGTTGATTATCCAATTTTATATATATAGCTTGAAACAGACCTCTGCGAAAATTAAGTCCATATTCTTTGTTAATGCTGTTAACATCGCAAGAAGCTTCTGAGTTATTATTAAATATAATATTATTAATGAAATGCCAATGTATCTTAGTAATATTTTCTTCCATTTGTTTTTTAACACGTATTTCATTTTCTACTTTCGAGTCTTCTTCCTTATTTTGCTTTCTTATTTTAATAAGAGTATCTTTGAGCTCTTGTTCTTCTATTGGCTTAAGCAAATAATTCTCTACTCCATATTTCAAGGCTTCCTGAGCATACTCAAAGTGCCGATACCCGCTTATTATAATAAAACTAGTAGAAATCCCTAGTTCTTTTGTACGTTTAATAAGTTCTAATCCGTCAAACCCAGGCATTCTAATATCTGTTATCACTACATCAGGTTTATTTTCACAAATTAAATCGTAAACCTCTGGACCATTGTGACCTACTCCTATAATTTCGAACCCAAGTTCCTTCCAGTTTATAATCTTTTCTATTAGCTGACAAACCTTTCGTTCGTCGTCTGCTATAATTACTTTTAGCATAAATTCAACTCCTATCTAACTATAAAATTAACATAGCTTGTGTTAAATTCGATTATATAAGACAAACTGAGCTATATTTAATAAATAAGCTCAGTTTGTCTATAATTCTTATACTAATCAATTATTTTAAAAATACCATTATTTTTAATAAGCTATCTTACTCTCCATATCCTTTATACTTTTCAAGTAATTCTTTCTTATTAGGAATTTGTCCTGGTCCAACTGCCTTTGTTGAAATTTCAATTTGATGTTCTAATTTACCAGCATAAAATAAACGAGAACGTTTTTGCTGAACTTCGCTAAAGTTAACTTTAATTTGTCCATCCACTAAATCTAATTCTCCGCTTATCCCACAAACCGGACATTCTACTATATTTTTATTATGAACTATAGTAAGCATATCACAATGGCATACTGGGCAAACACCTTCATCAGCACCTCTCCATTTGCTCATTTTGTCTGCATCGCTAGTTAAAGCATTAGCAATATTTTTACCCATTACTACCATACGATCCATTACTTCTTTATTTCCTACAACATGTTCATGAGCCATAGCACCAAAGTATTGATATTTATCTACTACACTTGTTCCCATTGATATTGTAAATTCATACATAGTTGGCATAGCAAATGATAGCCAATTTTCTGTCATTGCGCCACCAACAGTAATTAATGCTGCTACTCTTGGTTTAAATGATCTTTCATCTGGCAACTGTTCTGGTAATTTGCCCATTTTTATTCCATTCTTTTTAGCTTCAGTTCTAAATGCAACATCATGAGAAGGTCCTAATCTATCACATACAGTCTTAAATCTACCTGTTGGTGATAATACATATGTAGGCGAACCTACAATTACAGCATCACATTCCATTAATGCTTCATCTATAATATGCATATCATCTTTTAAAACACATTTTCCATTCTCACCACTTAACAAACTCATTACACAAGCAATACAACCTGTACAATCCTCAATATTTAAATCATCAGCACGAATAAATTTTATTTCAGATCCAGCTTTTTCACATTCCATTAATGCAGTTTTTATCATAACTTCAGTATTACTCATTTTTCTTCCAAATGAAATACCTAATACTTTCTTTTTACTCATAAATTTTAATCTCCCTTTTTTATTTTCATTTGTTGTGTTAGCTATATTCCAAAACTTTACTCTATTACAACTTTTCTAGTTCTTGTCCCCTCAAATGGTACAGGTATATATGCAACTCTTGCTACTGTTGTTAATTTAACATCATGTTCGCCCTTAGATAGTCCACCCTCTTTTTCAACAAAAACAGTAGCTTCAACGCCATATTCCCACTTATAAGTAGTAACTGTTTCCATTTCATCTAAAGTGAAATAGTCTTCTCCATTAGGACTGAATTTAATACTTTCTCTAGGTACTTCATTACCATCTACTTCAACTTTTACATCATGAACCATAGATAATGGAATACCTCTATAATAAGTAATCAATGTCTTCATTTCAAATCCATTAATTTTTCCATCTTTATTTAATACATTTTTGCAAGTATCTTCACTAAATACATAATTATCAAACATCCTGATTCCCCCTATCTTCCTAATTTATCAATATATTTTTTTAACATCTCTTGATGTTTTTTAACTTGTTCAAGTTCTTTAACTTCTTCTCCATCAAGTACAAATCTGTTTCCTTCATATTCAGTTGAAATATATCCATTGTAGTCTTTTTCATCTAAATATTTTATTAATTCATCATAAGGAATAGAATATTCAATTCCTTCATCCGTCATTTCAAATACTTTTCCGTGGATATGCTTAACATAAGGCATATATTCATCCAATATGCTAAATTCACTAGCTTCATAACCATCACAAAATAAAGAATATATAAAATCTGCCTCATTCTTATATAAATCAGTCAATTCTTTAGGTCTGCCACCATGTTTAGTAAAAAATTGTTTTGGATCAATTCCGCTTGCAAAGATATCATCAATATATTTTATAACATTTTCATTTGCACCTAAACTTCTGAAATAACTTGTTGCTACTCTTGGATGTCTTCTACAGAATATTCCTGTATCCACAACAATACCTAAATATGGTGATTTTGTTTTATGAATTACATCAATAAAGGCTTGTGTCATTGGGTGATCAAAACTCATTCCAGCATGAATTTCTAAAGCTAAAGTTACATCATACTTTTCTGCATAAACTAATGCTGGTTCTATTATTTCTGCTGGTGTTTTTGATACAAGTCTAACTAATTTAAACCCTAGACGATTAGCCAGCTTTATTTCTTCAATTAATGCTTCTGTAGCTTCCTTAGTTGTTAATGTTCTATTTTTATAAAGGCAAGTATTTATAAAAATATCATTACATACTGGCTTAACTTCATACTTACTCATAAGTCTATCCCATTCTTTTAATGACTCTTCTGATGGGTGTGGAGTTACTTTAAGCATTTGATCGCTTATAAATTCCATTTCTGCACCAATCTCTTTTAGGAATTTAAATATATCCTCTAAATTCATTTTCCCTCTGGCATACTGATCTTGAAAGCTATAAAAACTTACTGAACGTTTAATATTTGACATAACCCATCTTCCCTTCTTCTATCATATTTTATATTTATTCAAAATCAATTGATCTACCTGTTGCTGCTGATTCTCTTACTGCTTCCATTACAGCTAATACTCTCCTTACTTCTGGTATTTTAACAATAAGTTCTTCTTTCCCAGCTAATGTATTTAAATAATTTTCAAAGAACATAATATGATCAAAATTCACCTTAGGTAATTCCTCTGTAATTAATACTCCTTCTTGAGGTGGTCCAAAAGAACGTGTTGGACCTGAAGCCGTCATAGTAGTCTTTCCTGCAACATTTTTAAGAAGTCTTGTTGTTCTTGCAATTTTCCCTTCTGGTTCAAAACCATCGCTATACATACTTCCTGCATCTCCACCAATGAACCAATGTCTTTCAAACCACTTTGGCTTGTCCGCTAAAAAATATGTTCCAAGTTCAATTTCTCCTGTTATTCCATTTTCAAATCTAAACCATATTTTAAAGTAATCATCAACTTCTTCATTAATAACATTTTTTAAGTCAGCAAATATGGTAGTTATTTTACTATCAACCATATAGAGCATTTGGTCTATTAGGTGAACACCCCAGTCATATAACATTCCACCGCCATATTTTTTAAAAATATGCCAATCGTGCATATTCCCATTTAATCCATATAATGTTGATTGAATAGTATATACATTTCCTAATGATTTTTGGTCATATACTTCCTTTGCAGTTCTAAAATCTTCATCAAATCTACGTTGTTGATGTACTGTAAATAGTACTCCTTCATTTTTCACTTCAGCTATCATTTCATCAAACTCTTTTACATTCATTGCAGCTGGTTTTTCACAAATTATGTTCTTGCCAGCTTTTGCAGCTTTGATTACAACCTCTTTATGAATGTGGTTATTTACTGAAATTATTACTGTGTTAATTTCCTCAATTTTTAACAAATCATCAACACTTGTGGTTTTTTCAACCCCTTTAGTAATTGAATCTACCATCTTTCCTTCTTCTATATCACAGATAGCAACTACTTTTGTAGCCTCTAATGAATTTAATGTTTTCTCGTGTATATGTCCCATAAATCCAAAGCCAATTATTCCAAATTTTACTTCCATTTTCCTCTCCTCCTATTTTAAATTACATAGTTTCTTAAATATTTTGCTGTTAATATTACTGATTTTTTTGCTTCTTCAACTGAACCTTCAAAAGCTTTGTCTTCAATTTCTATACAAGTATTTCCTGTGTACCCTATATCAGTTAATGCTGAAACATATTTACCCCAATTTATATCACCAAGTCCTGGTAGTTTAGGTGACATATATTGAAGTGGAGTAGCCATTATTCCTACATCATCTAATTTATCTTTAAATATCTTTATATCCTTATAATGCACATGGAATATTTTATCTTTGAATTCATATATTGGCTTAATATAATCAATCTGCTGCCATACGAAATGAGATGGGTCATAGTTAATTCCAAAGTTATCACTATCAATTATTTTAAATACCTTTCTCCAAATATCTGGTGTTGTCATTAAGTTTTCTCCACCAGGCCATTGATCATTAGTAAATAACATTGGACAATTTTCTATTGCAATCTTTACACCTTTATCTAGTGCATATTTCACAATTGGAGGCCATACTTCTTTTACTATTTTTAAATTTTCTTCAATTGTTTTATTTGGAACTCTCCCTAAAAATGTTGTAATCATATTTACACCAAGTTTACTACTTGCATCTATAAGTTTGTAAAGGTGATCAACATATACTTTTCTCTTTTCTAAATCTGCATCTAATGTATTTGGATAATATGCTAGTGCTGATATTTCCACACCTTTTTGCGTACAATAATTTTTGATATATTCTACTTTCTCTTCAATTAAATCTGATACATCAATATGCGATACACCTGCATATCTTCTTTCTGCTTTCCCTTTTGGCCAACAGCAAACTTCTAAACACTCTAAATTATTTTCAGCTGCAAAATCCACTAATTCTTCAAAGCTTAAATCTCCTAGAATAGCACTGTTTAATCCTAATTTCATAGTTAACATCTCCTTATCATATTTATATGTAAGTCAACATACTGATCTTTAAATTTTAAATTTATATTCCTTACTAGGTCTTATTATACCTTTTCACCCATTGTAAACGCATTCTATTAATTACTCATTCCCATCTATAATGTTATCTAAATGGAAGTAATCTCTTAATCTAATGCAATTAGGTTAATAAATTGATTTAAAATTTTAACATTTTTTATATCTGTTATTATTTTAGTACTATACATCTAATACTAATCTTAGTCCGCCATAAATCCCTGCATCATTTCCCAGCTTTGCAAGTTCAAATTTTGTGCCTTCACATGCATGAAATGCCTTCTCAATATAATTTTTTTTAATTACATCTATAAGAATTAGTCCTGCTTTTGATACTCCTCCGCCTAAAACAAAAACTTCTGGATCGCATACACATGAAATATTAGCAAGAGCACTTCCTAATTTTTCTCCCAACTCTTCAACCAGTTTATTAGCTAACATATCGCCTTCTTTAGCTGCGTCAAATATATCCTTTGCTGTAATTCCATTAATATTTCTTAATATTGAGGGGTTATTATCTTTACTTAAAAGCTTTTCTGATGATCTTACAATTCCTGTAGCTGATGCATATTGTTCAAGGCATCCTGTTTTCCCACATCCACAAGCTTCAATTTCATCTTTAACAACTTTAATATGACCAATTTCTCCCCCAGCACCATTTGCTCCTGAAATTATATTTCCATTTATTATAATTCCACCTCCAACGCCAGTTCCAAGAGTTACCATTACCACATTCTTGTATCCTATTGCTCCCCCTTGCCACATTTCTCCAAGCGCCGCAACATTAGCATCATTACCAGCTTTTACTGGAAGGTCTATCATTTCACTTAAAGTTTTTTCTACATTTAATATACCCCATCCTAAATTAACACATTTTAAAACTATTCCATCATTACTAACTGGTCCAGGAACACCAATTCCAACTCCAAATATATCATTTCTATGAATTCCTTTTTCATGAATTTTATTTCCTATTTGACATGCTATATCAGCTAAAATACTTTTACCATTTTCCTCTTTTCTAGTTTCAACTTCCCACTTCTCTAATAAAGTTCCATTGATTTTAAATAATCCCATTTTTACTGTTGTTCCACCAATATCTATTCCAAATCCATATTGTCTCATTTCTTTCTCCTATACTCTAAATTTAAAAGTTTAATAACGAAAGGAACTGACGTAGAATTCGTCAGTCTCCTTTTAACATAATATTTATTTGTTATTTTAAAGCTCCACCGGTTTACCTGTTTCTGCTGATTTATAAATTGCTTCTAATATTTGAGTAACTACAAATGCCTGTTCTGGTTTAACTAATGGCTCAGTATCATTCAAAATACAATCGATCCATTGAATAGCTTCTGCATCACGTTGTTCAAGTGTACCTGCACCTTCAAAGCCAAATACACCGCCTGCATCTGAAGGTTGAGACTGAACTAATTTACCGTGAGCAGCCTTGTTAAACACAACATACCCTTGATCCGCGAAAGCTAGTCCAAACATTTCTGCTCCAGCCTCCGTACCACATAATGTTACTTGTGCCTCTTTTGGATTAATCACATTTAGTGCCCATGCCGCTTCTAAGTAAATAGTTGCACCATTTTCCATCTTAATAAATCCAAATGCTGAGTCTTCTGTTTCAAAAGTTTCAGTATTCCAAGGTCCAAACATATTTCCTTCTGGCTTGTCCTTTAGTTTTTGATAAACTGATCCAAATACAGTCTTAGGTTTGTAATTATCCATAAACCATAATGTTAAATCTAGAGCATGAGTTCCTATATCTATTAACGGACCTCCACCTTGCTTTGATTTATCTGGAAATACTCCCCAAGTAGGAACTCCTCGGCGCCTTACAGCATGAGCTTTTGCCATGTATATTTCTCCTAGCTCATTATTTTTGCAAGCTTCATAGGTTTCAAGTGAATCTGAACGAAAACGATTTTGATATCCTATTGTTAATTTCTTTCCTGTTTTCTTAGCTGCATCTAACATTTTTTGTGCTTCTGCTGAATTTATTGCCATTGGTTTTTCACACATAACATGCTTTCCAGCTTCTAATGAAGCTACTGTAATTTCCGAGTGAGATACGTTTGGTGTTAATACATGAATTACATCAATGGATTCATCTTTAAGTAATTCTTTGTAATCAACATATACTTTAGCATCTTGTGTACCATATTCTTTTGCAGCTTTTTCTGCTTTTTCTTTAAAAACATCACAAAATGCAACTAATTCTATCTTGTCTTTTAACTTAGCTAGTGCAGGAAAATGTTTTCCATGTGCTATTCCTCCGCAGCCAATAAAACCAATCTTTAATTTTTTAATCTTAACCTACCCCTTTCCATATTTTTATTTATATTTTCTTTTTCCTTCTATAAATATAGTAACCTTTTGTAAATGTACACGCATTCTTTTAATTGTCCTCTTATAGTTGTTTTATTAATTAAAGATGGGACTACTTTAGTAAATTCCAAAAACAGATTAAAATTTTGAGTTTAAATTTTAATCTTCATAATAAATCTAGTCCTATTTATCAATAGCTTAACTCTAGAAATAAGGACTCTCAGAGTAAATAATGTCATATTGATTTCACCTTCCAAAAATCGGAAACACAGTGATCAATTTTTGTTGCTAAGGAAAAATAGAGGATAATAAAAAAGTATAAGGTACTTAGAAAATATTATATTTTCTAAGTACCTTATACATAATTTCAACTAACTATATTCGAATGTAATCTCATAAAAATTAACTTCATGTGGTGACAGAAAACTTTCTAATTTTATCTCTTCTATACTTTCCAAGTAAAAAACTGTCTGCTTTGGCACACATATCTGCTTTAAATAATCAATTTCATCTTTTTTTATATTATGAGTAGCATTCATATTTAACCACTCATCAAAAATGCTTCCATGCTCTCTATTTAAAATATATTTTTTAACTCGATAACGACCACCTTTTGTCCCCTTTAAATTTATAGATATATTTAATTTTCTTTGATTCTCAAAAATATTATAGTACTGTTCTAAACTTACCTGTGTTTCCTCACTTAAACAGTAAAAATAATCAAAATGCTTATAATTGTAAGTAATAATTTCATAATTATATGAGGATTTTTTTGTTATAATATATCCATCCCCCTTTTGTATTAATTCATTTCCTAGCTTTGCTAGCATCTCATAGGCATAAAATCCTGGTTTCTTTATTCCATTAGCACTTATGAGTCCCATATCTCCACACAATAAATCTTTTGAATCGTTCAATTCCCCAGAAATATCAGAACAAAGCCAGTAACCAAAACTATCCGTTTCATCTAAATTATCAATAATATTTTTAGTAATATATGCGGCTTTAAATGTTGTATCATTAGCAGGATGCCGATGAGATATACTAGAATTATACTCTGTAACATGTATCTGTAGAATATTAGCGCCTGATTCTTTTACCATTTTGCGGATTTTATCAAGCTTTACTTTGGAATAATTTTTATCTTTAGAAGGCAATAAGTGTCTTAAGTATTCCCCTTCTTTTACTTTACTATCTTCTATCAATTCATATGGATATATTGATACAGATAAAAAATCAAGTTTGGTTCCAGTTATTTTTACTTGCTTTAAAAACTCATCAAACCACTTAATATTTACCTCAGGGTTAAAACCTGGTCCACCAATTTTAGAATTTGGTATTATTTTTTTTATTATGTTATAGTAACTTTGAAATCTATTCAAATATACATCAAATTTTCCATTCCAAAAAACATAACCCACGTCTCCATCTTTCCAAAGTTCAAAATACCATTGTTCTACTTCATTAATACCATATCTATTAATACAATGCATAATAAATTTTTCAAATAAATTTAGAGATTCTTTTAAACTTTTGGGTTTTTCTGTTGAATTCCTAAAGTACATGACTTTGTCAGAAACAAGATTCAATACTTTAGCTTTATTCCCTAATTCAATGAAAGGTTTTAAATTAATACTATATAAAAAATCAATCAGTTTATCAATTTTTGTAAAATTATAATTAGATTCATCTATATTTTCTTCTCCATAACTAAGCATTTCATCACTAAAAACGCCTTGAAATCTAGCATATTTAAATTTAATTTTATTCTGTAAATCTGTTAAATGTTGTTGTAAATCTGATCTTAATCCATCTTGAGCATAACCAAGATTTATTAAGTTTCTCCAAGAATGTGAAACCACTTTAGATATTTCAACATTAGCTTCCACAGTAACATTAATAGCTGAGCTATAATCTAAATTCTTCTTATTTGATTCTTCATCACGAGATACATACCTTGTTAATTTTTCAAGAGCTTGATTATAATCAACCTTCGTTACTTCAGATTCTATCTTTTCACTTTTATTATTTTGGAGCTGTTTTTTTCTAATTTGATTACGATATTCCGCTGGTGTATTGTCATATACTTCTTTAAATATTTTGTTAAATGACCCTAAATTGGGGAACCCATTATTCATAGCAATTTTAGTTACTGAATTATCTGTACGAATAAGATTTTTTACTGCTTGAGCTAAGCGGAATTCATTAAGATATTTTGAAAAAGTCATTCCCATGTGAACTTTAAAGAATTTCGACAAATACTCAGGCGTAAGATACTGTGAATCTGCAATATCTTGTAATGATATTTGTTGATAATAATTTTGCTTAATATACGATACAATACTGTTTATACGCTGTGCATACTTACTGTTTTTAACTTCTAAATCTTGTATTTTATATTCATCTGCAATTACAAAATAAACATTTAATATATAAATCAGCTCATATACTAAAGACATAATTTTAAAATCATATCCATATTCCCTATTTGAATATTCATACATAACCTTGGCTAAAATTTTTCTAATATCATCGTAATGTTCATTTTCATTTAAGTGAGAATTACACAAAAACAAACTTTGTTCCCTTTTCACTACATCACTAAAGAACTCATTATCAATCTGCATTGATAAAACAAGATTTTCTTCTCCTCCATAAATTTCATAAACATCTCCATTATTGATTAACACCACATCAGATTCTACTAATTTATATTTTTGATTATTAATACCTACCCTTAATTCCCCTTTTAGAATAAATAGGAACTCTACATTTTTTTGAATGTTTGTAGAAATTTTTTTTATTTTATTTAGAAATATCATTACGGGGATATTATTGTTTTCAACAATATTTTTTCTTACGTTATTCATTTTGCACGCTCCTTTGAAAATTACAATTAATTTTTCTATACTTGCATGCCGACTCTATTTATTAGATTATTCCTAATCCGCCCAGTTTTTAAAAAGATTTCAGGCATCTTGTACTTTGTTTGTTTTATATTTACCCAATATAATAATTACGTTATTAATCACTTTATTATATCCTCTTTTATTACCTTATGCACTATTTAACTAAACCCAAATAATTTTTTTTAAAGTATCCAACTTTAACACTACATAAGTTCTTATGTAGTTATCCATTATTCCTGACGATTCTGTCTTATTTTACTACTTTATAGATTTCACTTGTCTATTCTAAATAAGGTGACATGAGTCTTATAATCCAATGAACTATGTCCACTACTTGAATGTTTTATTGTTCATTTTCAGCTTAAAATAAAATGCCGTATCATGGCTAATATCTCATGATGCGGCATTTATATAACCTGTTAAGTGCTGATTTAATAATCCGCTTTTAAAGTTTCAGATTTTCCACTACCTTTCTTTGACATTGCTACTAGAATACCTAATAATATAGATAAAAAAGCAGATACTAGTACTCTATATTGTACTGGTATCAAGAATACTAATGTATGGCACGGTATCCAAATAAATATACATGTTTTAAGCCAAGAAAAGCTAACCATTGTATACCAATCTACTCTATCTACTAAATCTTTTACAGTTACACTTCCACCATTTTTTTCATACTTTAAATCAATAAATAAATCACCAAACTTATGATAAATATACATCATAGGTCCAAAAGTTAAATTCATAATTGAGCTTCCGAAAAATGCTTGTGCCAGTTTTGAACCTGGAAAGGGAAGTTTTCCTGTGGTTTGTGCAACTGCAGCCCCAGCAGTAAAAACAGTAAATATAAGAGTAATCATCATTCCTAAGACTCCCCAAACTATAGCTTTGAAAATAACCCCCTTAGGTATAATCCACTCCCTTTTTAAAATTCTTACTCCAAGTAAGTCTCCCATTGTTGCTAGTATAAAAAACTTAAAAAATCCACCCATATATGGATGAGCATCAGTCGTATCTATAAATGCTGTACGCGAAGACGGTATTGCTAAAACCAATATCCAAAGTAACAATATTGCTCCCCAAATAAAATCCCCTTTTTTATTTTTCATTGACATTTCCTCCTGAAATTCATAATATTAAATCATCACCTACGTCGCTTAAATATTACCACGAAAACGGCACTTGCATTAAATTAATGTAAGTGCCATTTTTTATTTATTCCTTGTTTTTTACAATATTTCTATCAATTTCAATCGCAGCAAAGTTTATATCCTGGTATTTAACAAATTTTTCTTTAACAATAGCCAAATTTTCCGGAGTGTAAAACCCACCCTGTGTATGCGCAATTTCTTTACAATGCTCTTCTCTACCTTCAACAGTGGTACGGTCACGACATAACCCATTTTCAGCAATGACAAATTTAAATTTACCATCTTCTGCTTTTTCTAAATCTCCACCTGCACCACAAACTTGACATTCAATTGGAAAATGTAATCCATCCCATTGAACTTCTCCTAAAGATAAAGAATTAGAATGACAATTTGGGCACCATCCCATTCCTTCATCACCTAGCCATTCTCTATCTTTAGCTGAAGTATTTAATGATGTCATAACGTTGTTTCCAACCTCGCGAGCACGGTCAATCATATCATCATGCAGTAAGCATTGCTTTGGTGCAGGTACACGAGTAGCTAATAGCATATCAATAATCTTAAAGTTATTAGTAAAAGCGGTTGCTTGCATACATTCTAATGCCATAGACTGCCATGCACGTGTAGAACCACCTACAGCAATTAGAGCACCAACTCTATCTCTATGTTCTATTGCACCAATTGATTCTAAGAATGCAGATTCATAGCTTAAATTTCTGTGCATGAATTTAAGAAATGTTGCAGTAGGCATTAAATCATAAGTAGGGGCTGCAAAAATAACAGCATCTTGATTTAACAGAACATCCATAATTGCCTTTTTATCATCTTTATTATCTAATGTACAGCCAACATGTTTTCCTATAGACATACCATGTGTGCAAGCAGTACATCCTGTACATTCCAAAATATTGTAATCCCTAAGGTTAATCATTATTATTTCAGCACCTTGCTCCTGACAAGCTAATAATGATTCCTTTAACAAAATATCAGAATTTGAATCCTTTCTTCCTGATGTAACCCCCATTATTTTATAAGTCATTTAATATCTCCCTTTTTAATTTATTTTTTAAAATATTTTGTAAATATTAACTAATGTTTATTTTACCGCTTGCAAGGTATAGGCTTTTGAGGACATCTAGGTTTAATAGCTCCTGCCCTTACAATAGCCTCTTCATCACAAACATCTAAGCAAGCTCCACATTGAGTGCATTCACCTTGATCAATTACATGTATAAACTTTTTCTTTCCGAGTATTGCCTCTTCTTCACAGATATCCTGGCACTCCGTACATCCATTACATTTATCTGCTAGAATATGATAAGTAAAGAACTTGCTACATACCGATGCTTTACATACCTTTTTAGTTATGTGTTCTTCGATTTCTTTCTTAAAATTACTTATAGCACTTATAACTGTTGTCGCTAATGTTGCATCAATTCCACAAAGCACTTGATTTTTCATTTCGCCACATAAATCTAACAATAATGCTACATCACTTGATTTTCCTTTTTTGCGAGAAATGTCAGATAAAATCATATTAATCTGAGTTACTCCCTCATGTCCAAAGACGCACCTTCCGCAGGTTTCCCTTGTGTATACCGTAGAAATATTTTTTAGCTCATCTAAAATACAATCTGTTTCATCAAATATGCGAATATAATCAGTACTTAGCTCAAATTTATTATCTAAATCTCCTTCTCCTATGATTACTCCCATAGGGTACCCTAGATACATTCCTTTAAATATTCCATTTACGCCACATGCCTTTAATATATCTCTTGGAGATACGTTTTTTGAGAAAGAATATGTCCCCTTTTTCTTTGCATTTCCGTCAACATATACATTTTTAGATTCAGACTCTAACAACATTTCTACAGTGCATACTGCCTCATTTTCTTTTGCAGATGAAGGAATTGGCTTTTCACCTTCTATAACCTTTAAAATAGCACTTGCATTTCTATAAACAAATCCAAAACTTCCATCAACAAATATAATATCTAAATCCATATCTGGATAGTTTTTAGCTTCAGTTTCTATTTGAGACTGAATATCTTTTTCCTCTGCATCTAAAATAATATAGTTTTTTTCTGCTTTTTTTAAATAAATAGCTTCTAAAACCTGAGAGGTACTATTCTTTAAAATATCAATTGAAACAGGTGCCTCTTTATACGCAGGCACTGCGTTACATATTAAATATTCGCTCATATTATTTCCCCCTCCTAGTATTCATTCCACAGTTTAGGCTGCGATATATTTAATCTTAAATCACACTGCAGGCAGCGACTTGCTTCACATTTTGCAGCTTCCTTTGTAAATGCTTCTTCTACAACATCAAAATTGCATTTTCTTATTTCAGAAACTTTAAACTTTGGAATAGTTCTCTCAACCTTAGAGAATCCAGGACATTTTCCGATATACGGATTAGGTGTTTCACTCTCAACTAACTGCTCACTTATATCACCATCTCCACCTAAGTACTTATCAATAACTTCTGCACTTTTACGTCCCCCAGCAATGGCAGTTACTACAGATTTTGTACCCGTAACCACATCTCCTGTTGCAAAAATTCCTTCTACACTGGTTTCTGATTCTCCACTCGTCTTGATATATGGTCCATGAGTTAGCTCAAGCTCCATGTCTTCTGTTCCAGCTGGTCTTTGTCCAACCGCAAAAATAACGCTATCTGCAGGAACTACTTCATTAGACCCTTCAACTAATTCAATAACTGCTTTTCTATTACTGTCAAAATAGAATTTATAAACTTTTTGAAGTTCTACACCTTCTACTTTTTCACTTCCTGTAATTCTTAGGAATGAATGTGCAGAGTGAAGAATAATACCTTCTTCTTCTCCTTCTTCAATCTCATCCTTTGTAGCAGTCATTTGCTCAAGATTTTCAAGACATGCTATATGCACTTCCTTTGCTCCAAGCCTTAAAGCTGTTCTAGCACAATCATAAGCAACATTTCCACCACCTAGAACTACTACTCTTTCTTTTATGTCAACTATCACACCTTGTCGTGCCTTCTTTAGGAAATCTGAATTTATATATACACCTTGTAAATCATTTCCTTCTAATGGTAGTACTGTACCTTTATGTGTTCCAACAGATACAAGAACTGCCTCAT
>Ga0209123_1002105_pt1 | contig 17662 bp, 17 predicted proteins | sample BarGraIncu00431A_FD_184500 | JGI IMG/M metagenome (GOLD analysis project Ga0209123, IMG submission 184500) | Arctic peat soil microbial communities from Barrow, Alaska, USA - Barrow Graham LP Incubations 004-31A (SPAdes) (version 2) | ecosystem: Environmental > Terrestrial > Soil > Wetlands >... | reverse complement strand
TTTATAGATGATTTCCGTGATTTAGTTATGGTACTCGCTTGTGCCTTATCTAATTTCAAACTAAAATATCAATAACAAACTAACTTATATAAACTCTATTATATATAAATTTGTATCTAAAGAAATCAACCAAATTATAAAATTATTCAATCATGGAAAAATCAACAAAATAGCAGTTACAATTTCGCTAACTCTTAGTGTTGTACTATTTATGTTTATACATTCTCCACATGATAATCAAAGTAATAGTTCTAAATTATCATTTGAAGTGACACCTTTAAAAAAAATACATGAGGAATCTAATGTAGAATCTGATAAACTTTTGAAAAATTCGGCTACAGTTGGTCAAAATAAATCAACAGCTAAAAATTTGAATTATGCTGTAAGCACAAATTTAAACACTACTCAAAAATAGACACATAAAAATTGTAACAAAAAAGGCGTTGAAAATTGTTTTTCAACGCCTTTTTTGTTACATGAACATTCAGTTATTTGAGTTTAGCTAAAGCTTCTTTAATCCAACCAAAAGCTTTTACCAAATTTTCATCAGAAGTAGCATAAGACATTCGTATACAATCAGGAGCTCCAAACGCACCTCCACCAACACAAGCCACATGTCCTTCTTCCAAAAGATATAAGGCTAAATCACCAGAATTTGATATCGTTTTCCCATTGTATGATTTACCATAAAACGAACTGCAATCTGGGAAAATATAAAATGCACCTTGTGGGTCATTTGTTATGAGACCTGGGATTTGACGAGCTAAATCAACTACTAATTTCTTGCGACGCTCAAAAGCGATACGCATAGTTTCAACGCAACTTTGATCACCTGTATAAGCAGCTTCAGCAGCTTTCTGGGTAACTGAACAAGGACCAGAAGTATATTGTCCCTGAAGAGTATTGCATGCCGATGCAATCCATTTCGGAGCAGCAATCCAACCCAGACGCCAACCAGTCATAGCATAACCTTTTGAAACACCGTTGATTACAACAACTCTTTCACGTACATTTTCAAACTGAGCAATGCTTTCGTGAGAACCTAAATAATTAATATGTTCGTAAATTTCATCTGAGAGAATAATGATATTTGGATACTTAGCCAATACATCAGCCAATCCTTTAAGCTCTTCTTTGGAATAAACACTTCCGGTTGGATTGGAAGGCGAACATAGAATAATAGCTTTCGATTTTGGTGTAATCGCCGCTTCGAGTTGAGCTGGTGTAATTTTAAAATCCTGTTCTATTCCGGCATATACTTCAACATTTGTACCATCAGCAAGTTTAACCATTTCAGGATAGCTAACCCAGTAAGGTGCTGGAATTATCACTTCGTCGCCTTTACTAATAATCGCTAAAATAACATTACAAACGGATTGTTTTGCTCCGTTTGAACAAACAATTTGTTCAGGTTTGTATTCCAATCCGTTTTCCGTTTTAAGCTTTGCACAAATTGCATTGCGTAATGCAGGATAACCCGGAACAGGGGAATAAAATGAAAAGTTATCATCAACAGCCTGTTTGGCAGCCTGTTTTATGTGGTCAGGTGTATAAAAGTCTGGCTCACCAACACTTAGATTAATCACATCAATTCCCTGAGCCTTCAACTCATTGCTTTTTTGAGACATGGCGAGCGTTTCAGATGGAGAAAGAGCCGCCAAACGATCTGATACTGGAAACATAAGTTTATTTTTTATTAGTAATTATTATGCCACAAAAGTAATCAAAAATTTCAATTTTGAAATATTTTCATCTTTTGTATCTGGTTGAATTAATATTTATAAATTACTTTATTAAACTCAATATCAATAATTTGAAGAGCTGTTCGATATCCTAATTCAAATATTTCATGTCCTTTATTTACATCAAATGTATCATAGTTTCCCATATCAACCGGTTCTATTAATAAGTCGCAGAGTTCCTTATCGTGAAAAATATTGGATTTGAACATAAAATGATATGACCGTGAAGCAATAGTTAAAATACTTGGCTTGTATTCTTCAACAATCATTGGGCTTGCATTAATTCCGATAACTTTTTCACAATCTTCGCGAATGGTAGAAACTGGGAAATTTTTTAAAACTCCTCCATCGACATAATGCACACCATCAATAACTTTAGGACTAAACAAAACAGGAATACTACAAGATGCAATAATTGGATCAATCAATTTACCGTTCGAAAACACCACACTTTGACCTTTGTCAAGATTTGTCGCCACTATTCTTAAAGGTATCTTTAAATCTTCAAATGTTTTAGCTCTTAAGTATTTAGAAAGAAACTTTTGAAAAGCATCTATCCTGAAAAATCCACCATCGGGAATTTGAATTTTAGTCATTTGACGGAAACTTATATCAGCAAAAAAAGCAGCAATCTCGTCTGGTGAATATCCGTCGGCATACAGTGCAGCTACAACTGCTCCGGCGCTTACACCAGAAAGTATATCAGGTTTTATTCCATTTTCTTCAAGTGCTTTCAGTACACCTGCATGACAAAGTCCTTTAATACCACCTCCACTCAGCGCAACACCTATTTTATACGGTTTTTCGGCAGAATTACTTGTTAAGTCCATTTTAATGAATGATTTATTGTTTGGAAAAGATATCAGACAAAAGTAAATATTTTTTAGAGAATTGAATATTCTTCTCAGAATTAATTTATATTTGCAAACCGAATTTATTTATTGTCAAAATTACCGATAACTTATTCTGAAATGAACCAATTTATAGACACTTCCTTGATAATTTGTTCCGGAATTTTAATAATTTCAGGATTAATTGGCACTATAAAAGACAAGTTACCCGGTACACCATTTAGCTATTTGGGATTAATCTTACTACATTTCAGTTCTGCAACTGAATTTTCAGTGCATTTTTTAATCAAATCGGCAGTTTTAGTTATTGCTGTTCAAGGACTTGATTATTTAATTCCAAATTGGGGAAAAAGAAGATTTGGCGGAAGCACAAATGGCGTTTGGGGAAGTCTTTTTGGTATGGTAGTCGGATTTTATTTTGGAAATTGGGGAATAATTGTTGGTGCGATTCTGGGGGCATTTATTGGCGAGTATTTCGCAGGAAAAGAAAGTAACAATGCCATTCATTATGCAATTGGATCATTTATTTTTTTTATTTTAGGAACCATTTCTCAGCTTATTGTAGCCGGAATATTTCTGCGAATTTATATTGACGAAATAGCTTATCTATTTTACAAATAAAAAGCCTTGAAAATCTGATTTTTGAACTGTACCCCAAAAGTTAGACAAAAAACTTTTAGGGTATTTTTGTGGAAAAAAGTAGAAGAAAAAATCTGAAGCATAGCAATTCAGAAAAATTGAGAGTTATAGAACTCTATGAACAAGGTTATGGTTCAACGAGCATAAGTAACGATTTACAGATAAGCACAACAGTAGTAAAAACTTGGATTCGTTTGTATCAAAGTCAAGGACTATCAGGTTTTGATAAGCAACCCAATCGACTGTTAAGCATCGAATTAAAGGAGCAGGTTGTACGGGATGTATTAAATAAATTCTTATCTTTCCCAACGGTAGCACTCAAATATCACATAAGCCAATCTACAGCTTATCAATGGGTTGAACTTGTAAAGCGAGAAGGATTCTCGTCATTAAAAGAAACGAAAACAGGGCGCCCCACAACAGTCATGGGAAGACCAAAGAAGAAACAGCCCGAAAGCAGAAAGCTTTCGGGCTGTTTCCATTTTGAACATGCACTTTTTTCCCAAATTAGGCAGTTTCGAACTATCGAATTTATGGCAACAACCTTAAACTACTTAATTTATTATTTCTTGTTTTTAAGTAATAAACAGTTATTACTACCGCAATTATCCATAAAGAAATTAATGACAGATTACTTATAAGTTCAGTGTTTTTTTCGTTTAAACCGAGTGCAATTTTATAAGCATTAAAAGTAAGATTAAAGGATTTGTACAATATAATTATTAGCAATAAACTTCCTTTTGTCCTTTGAAAAAACCATGTAAAAATAATAGATAACGGAAGGATTCTAAGAAAATACTTTAAAAGAAAGTAACCCAATGATGATTCTCCAGTCCACTCATTAAATACAAACAGTGGCGAATGCCATAATAACCAGGGAATTGCAAGAATAAAACTAACTATTATTGGATTGTATTTTTCTAATAATCGCGGAAGTGCAAAACCTCTCCATCCAACTTCTTCACCAAACATTCCCACCATTAAAGGTAATTGAAGAATAAATATTATTGCTGGAATGTTTATTATTGATACTAAAAAACTAAAAGAAATCTTTGATATATCAGTATCATTTAAAAATAGTGCAAGTATTGAGCATAAAAACCACCATCCGTATAAGCCTATTATCCACCAAATAATACTTACTCTCCATTTTAATACTTCCTTTAATAGTTCTTTTACTTTTGTTTTACCCTTCAAAATATAGGTAAGCAGTAATGCAGATATTGAGGGACCTAATGCGCCCAATGTTCCAAGTATTGTTTTGTAATTACTTCATGAATTTCCTTCCCAACTTGTCCAACCAAGTTTAAAATGTCCATACATTAGTGGAATCCATAAAATCCATGAAATTAAAAACGCAAAAAGAAAAAAGTAAATCAAGGGATTACTTTCGATGGATTTTTTAATCCTTTTCATAATAACTCTAATTGAAAATTTAGCAACAGAAAGAAACTGAAAATTAGGTCGTATTTCATATCTTGTTGGATGTTTGATTTAGCTAGTTTTTTTATTTATGGTTTTGTTTATTACCGCCCTGAGGAGTACGTTATGTGTTCGGTTTTTATTTAGTTCTAAAAATAATTTCATATTCTTTCATTGGTATTCCTTCAGTAGATCTAAAATTTTTCCCAGATAATTTGAATTGATATTCTTTGTCTTTTTCTAACTCAATATTTATTATAAGTGTTTTCTTGTCTTCTGAATATTTTGTTTCACGAATTTTTGGGAAAGTCTCTTTTCCCGACTTTCCATTAAGAATTGAAACCCCTCTTCCTAAAAGTGGCCTATCAAAGTTTACAGTTATTGTTTTTATTTCAGAATTTACGCTTTGGTCATTGTTTCTAAATTCGCTAATTGATAGTACTTTGGGTCTTCTTTCGTCAAATCTATTCTCGATAAGCTTTATATTCTCGGCATAATTATTAAATGCTCTTATTATATTGGGCATATAGCTTTCTAAGCTTGGATACTTATCTCTTTGTTTGTCGTAGTTTTCCAACTCATCACATAATTCATTTATCCATAAAAACCCTCTGATTAATTGTCCCAGCACTTCATTATCAATTAGATTTCTATTATAGTTATGATCCCTCATATATTTGATAACTCCAGCTCTAACTATAGATTCACTAATCATCGTTTTCCAGTTCGAATAAGCCTGACTTTTCATATTATCCGCTACAACTGCATAAATTTTGTCTCCGCTTTCTTGTAAACTTGTTTGATTTTGCTCAGTTAGATAGTTTACAAAACTATGATTGAACTCATGCAAAAGAATTGGGAAATAGCCGTTAATGTCAAATTTTATCATTCCCAGACTATCAACACTCCAAGCTCCCATAATTGCATAAACTTCTTTCTTCCCATTTTTTAAAACAATGCTAGAACCATAATTTCCTGAACCATTTCCTAAACCATTTACAATTATGAATTTTTCTCGGGGTTCTTTCCCGTAAAAGTTTTTATACCATTTCGAGTCGAGATTATTGTAAACAGGTATAAATTGAGCACTTGCATTTCTATATAAGTCGGCATTTTCTTTGAAAAATTTCTTACAATTTGCGTCTTTGTAGAATTTTTGAAGAAGCTCAATAAACTTTAATGCATTTTCTTTTCCCCATCTTTTCTCAGGGATTGAATCTGTAATTTCTACTAACGGTTTAAATTGTGGAGCTTGACTTAAATGAATCGCCATACTCATTACAGCATCATAACTAACCCCGTTTTCTTTTCTAATTTTCTTTACGAATTCAATCAGTTCGTGATTTTTATATTCACTGAAATACTTATCTATTCTGTCCGTGTAAAGTCTAAAATCCTTTGCATTGTATTCTTGAGCCCCTGCTAATCTAAACACAATACTTAAAATTTCAATTCGTTCATCTACTTTAGGTTTCTCCAAAATTTGTTTTTCCTGTGAAAATAGGTTCACCGAAACCAGTACTGAAAATAATATTATTAATTTTTTCATTTGGTAACTATTAATTTTTTTCTTAATGTTGTCAGTAATTTGTAATATCTTTTTGGATTAATCTTCGTTTCAGATCCTTTTGTGTGATAACTTTCTTTGGCTATTTATTTTTTGAACCTGCTCGTTTTATTCTTCTTTTTTATCCCTTCTGTATTTCATTTCAATCAAAAAAGCAATCAATAAACCCAGACCGCCAAATAATAAGGTTGATGCACCATAAATGACTCCAACAGTTTCACGTATTTCATATTCACCTCTGGCAAAGCCTACAATTGCAAAGCATCCAATAAAGAATCCTACAAGCAATCCTAATCCCACACCAATTAATAAACAAGCGACTTTCAGTGCACCAAAAGTTCCTACATTTTCAAATTTAAAATTAAAAGGAAATGAAAACTTGTTTTCAATCATCGAAGAATCAAATTTATCCCCGATTTTTTCGATAATAGCCAGACGCTCTTTTTTGCGTACGAACAAATCAAACAATTTGTAAATACCAAGGGTTATCATTCCAACAACCAATGGAATAGAAATAAAGTCCATCATAATTTTTTGTTTTTAAATAAATAATTTCGTTCTTTGTACTGTTTTGACGCAGCAACCCGAAAATGGTTACACATTTCCCCGTTTTTATTTCTTCTTTAAAAAAGTGTAACCAAAACCGACTGCCTGCGTCTTATACAATATATATGAATAATCAGGTCGAGATAAACTACATAGAGCGCATACTTGCCGGCGAAACGAATTTATATTCGTATTTCGTCAACTCGTACAGCAACTCTATCTACTCATTGATTGTTCGTATTGTACAGACCAATGAAGATGCAGAGGAGCTGACGCAGGATAGTTTTCTGAAAGCATTCAAAAAGCTGGACAGTTTCAAAGGCGATTGCAGTTTTTCCACCTGGTTGTTTCGGATAGCGTATAACACGGCCATTTCGGCCACCCGAAAGCGGAAAATGGAGTTCCCGATGGTGGATGAGGCGATGATGGAAAGCGTTCCCGACGAGGCGTTAGAAACCTTTTTCGATCAGGATGAAAATGAAATCAAACTGCAAAAGCTCGAAGAGGCTATCACTAAACTGAATGTGGAAGAAAAAACACTGATAACCCTTTTCTATACCGAAGATAAATCGGTGGCAGAACTGGCCCGGGTGTTGGACCTAACCCCGGAGAATGTAAAGGTGAAACTTTACAGAGTAAGAAAGAAATTATATGTTTTAATGACGAAAGGAAATGAAGATGAACAACGATAAAGCAATCATAAAAGCACTTCAATCGACCGAAAGCCCGCGACTTTCTGCCGATTTCAATTCACGCCTGATGGCCGAAGTGTATCGCGCCGTGGAACGAAAGAAAAAACGGGCATATGTATTGGGGATCTGCCTTATTTCGGGAGTTTCACTGGTGCTAATCGGGCTGGCGGTTTACGTGTTCCTCACCTACATTCCTTGGAACTTTACATTCGAACTTCCTAAATTCCCAAAAATAAATCTTACGCCCGAATCTAAATGGATGTATGGATTCAGCTTCTACATTGCCTTGCTGACATTAATCCTTATTGGGCTGGATAATTATATCCGGCATAAATGGATGACCAGAAAATCAAAATAACTCAGTACAAACTTAAGTATTTTTGTTAGTTTAATTTCACTAAATCAAATGGACTACTATTCAAAAGTCCACCTTGGGGGGAGGGATTTATGGGGATCACAAAAACAAGCAGGCCGATTCTCCCGAACCAGCCTGCTTTTACAAACAATTAAAAACATTTGCTCTATGAATGAATCAAAAACAATTATAGTAAATCACAAACCGATGCAAATATATTATCTTTTTTATACTAAAACAAATTATTGCTGAATTATTTTTTCTTTGTTTTCTTCTTTGTCTTTCTCTTTGTTCTGTTTTCGCGAATCGACACTGATTGCTATACTCTTTTTCTAACAGGCAATATGGCACGTCGTAGCAAGTTATTATTTGCTAACAAATAAACAGGCCGATTCTCGCGAACCAGCCCGTTTGTTTACATTTAACCTAATACTAACCTGAAAACATAATATGTAAATCACATTCCGCCGCAAATATATTATCTTTTTTAAATAAAAGCAAATTATTGCTAAATTATTTTTCATTCCAATTTATCCCGTGTCTTTAATTTCCGCGTTTAAAAATTGCGAGAACCATAAAGCTAGATCAGGGTTTGAAGAATAAAGAAAGCGGAGCCACTAACCGGTAACTCTGCTTTCTTAAATAGTAAATGGTAAATGACCAAGTGGTCTATCAAGTTTATTCTACTGAGAATTTATACACGCACCATTCGTCGTATTTTTCGTCGGGGCGAAGAACAGGACTTGGGAAATGAGCAATGTTAGGTGAGTTAGGAAAACCTTGTGTTTCGAGGCAAATTGCATCTTGACGGTCGTAGATTTTACCTTCTTTACCTACAATTTTATCCATCCAGTTTCCTGAATAAACCTGCAAACCAGGTTGTGTGGTAAATGTTTCCATTTTACGACCACTTGTTGGTTCGTAAACGGTTCCGGCCCATGCCAATTCACCAGCCTGATTTTTTATGATACACCAGTTATTATCAATTCCCCAACCCGGAACGAATGCTTCGTGGTCAACACGCTCGTCAATCACCGTTGGTTTGCGGAAATCAAAAGGAGTACCATCCACCGGACTAATTTCACCCGAAAGGGCAAACGAATCATCCAGAACTGTATAGAAGTCGGCATTGATTTGCAACTGATGATCGCGGATGGTTCCGTTTCCGGCACCTTTCAGGTTGAAGTACGAGTGATTGGTCAAACCAATGATGGTTGCCTTGTCGGTAGTAGCTTCGTAATGCATTTTGAGCTCGTTATCGTTGCTCAAAAAGTAGGTACAGGTAACAGTCAGATTGCCCGGATAACCTTCTTCACCATCGGGCGAGAAAAGTTCCAACACGATTTCTTGTTGCGAAACCGATTTTACAGTCCATGCTTTCTCATTGAAACCGTGGATTCCTCCGTGCAATGAGTTTGTTCCGTTGTTAACCGGCAGTTGATAGTCCTCACCGTCGAGTGTGAATTTACCATCCTTGATGCGGTTGGCAAAGCGTCCGCAAACTGCACCGAAGTAGATTTCTTTTTCAATAACTTCTTCCAACGTGTCGAAAGCAAGCACTACATCGTCGAATTTCCCATTTTTATCTGGAACCATTAAGCGAATAATTTTAGCACCATAGTTGGTAATATCTACTGACATACCATTCTTATTGAACAATGTGTAAAGCGACACCGGTTTACCGTTCAATTCAATTTCTAATTCTTTTACTGTTTTCATATTTTAGTTGATTAGTTGATTAGTTAATTAGTTCATCGGTTGTTGGAATCCAGAACCAGTCAACCAATTAACCAGTTAACCATTAACCGATTTTACATGCTCCATCGCCAATTTCGGCAATATAGAACTCCGGTTTGATTCCAATTTTAGCTTCGTAAGCAGCGCCTACTTCTTTGATAAATGTATCGATAGCTTCGTCTTTCACCAATGAAACGGTACATCCTCCAAAACCACCACCGGTCATACGTGAACCAATAACACCCTCGATTTTCCAGGCTTCTTCAGCCATGCAATCCAATTCAGGTCCGGTTACTTCGTAGTCGTCGCGCAAAGAAACGTGCGAAGCATTCATCAATTGACCAAACAAAGTCAAATCACCGGCTTTTAATGCTTTTACAGCATCGCTGGTACGTTGAACTTCACCCACGACGTGGCGGGCACGTTTGCGGGCAATTGGGTCGGTAATAACCGATTCGATTGATTTAAATTCAGCTTCCGTTAGTTCAGCCAGGTATTTCAACGGACGAACAGCGTTCAATTGTTCAACAGCCAGTTTACATTCAGCTACACGTTGATTGTAAGCTCCTGAATCCAGTTTGTGCGGGCTGTGGGTATTGGAAATCACAATTTTAACTCCCTCTAACTTTACCGGTACAAGTTCAAATTGAAGCGTATCACAATTCAAATGCACGGCATGATCTTTTGCACCGTTAGCCGATACAAATTGATCCATGATACCACACATTACCAATGCAAATTCATGCTCGGCTTTCTGACCGATTTGAGCTAATTCGGTGCGATTAAAACCTGTTCCCAGTTGATCGTTTAAAGCAAATGCAGTAACCACTTCCAAAGCTGCTGAAGAAGAAAGACCTGCACCGTTAGGCACATTACCCCAGATAAGGATATCATAACCTTGTATGATTGCCACACCACGTTTTACAAACTGAGCAAAAACGCCCAGCGGATAATTTACCCACGATTTATCAAGAGGAGTAGTCAGTTGGTCGAAGCCAAGCGAAACAATTTCAGGTTGATTTAGTGATTTGAAGTTCATCACTTTTTTGTCGTTTTTAGCCAACAACAAATAAGTTCCAAAACTCAAAGCACATGGAAAAACAGAGCCACCATTGTAGTCGGTGTGTTCGCCAATAAGATTCACACGTCCCGGTGAAAAGTAAACTGCTTCAGCGGCACTGCCGTATGAAGCCTCAAAAGCTGATTTTAATTCTTGAACTGTCATAATATTTATTTAGTTGTTTATTTCCTGTCGCAAAATAACACAAAAAAGCCATCATTTGATGGCTTTTATTCATGTTTTTGAGCAGTATATTTAAATATTACAAAAAGTTAACTTGTTGAACTTGAAAATCGTTCAATAAGAAAGAAATTGAGAAAAGAAATATTATACGAAATGTATCAAAAATGTACTTTAATTAATTATGATTTTTCGGGTTGTAGATTGAAAATTATCTGTATTTAAACGAACAAAGTATATTCCTTTTGGCCAGTCTGAAGTTGGAATTTTTAAATAATCAGTTTTAATTTGTCTGGAAAATAGATTTTTACCTGTAAGTCCGAAAATTTCAACGTTTGATGCTGATCCGTTAACTATAATTGCCTTTTCTACTCCGGAATAATAAATCGAAGCTTCTAAAGTCGAAATATCGGAATTTCCTGTTGTGGTGGAATATTCAAATGCTCCTAAATCAGGTGCTGAACCAACAAATGAATAACCCAGGTTTGTTCCTTTATCAATTAATCCGCTGGTTGGAACGAGATGAAGCAATGTTATTTCAGGCAACGAACCATCTGCTTGTCTCGGATTAAGTATTTGAGAATAATCCAGACTAATAAAATCACTTGCTGTACACGAAAACCCGGTGTTCCAGGTATTATATGCCTGTGTAGCCGACTTGGAATTGAAGCTATTCGACCCTTTGCTACTAAGTGAAACACAGTTTTTGATTATTAATGTTCCGTAACTGCTGTTTGAGAACCCATAATTGCTTCCGTTGTTGTAGCTGGTGCAATTATACACGTTCATTATTCCATTGTTGTTGTTTTGGTCAAAACCTTTTACCAGATTTGCCACCGCCATACAATGATGTGCAGTAGCATTATTTACAGTGTAATTTCCTCCCATTTTGAACCCATTACCGTTTCCTGTATTGGGAATTATATGATTTGAAAATCCATCAATAAAAGTTTTGTCGGTTGCATAGCGAATATGGTTTGTCATATCATATTGAGCAGGAGCCATATTGTAGCACCAACAACTATCATATACCGTATTTCCGTTTTTTTCATAACTATCCCAGCCATCATCACTGTTACTCCAAGAACGGCAACCTTTGTAGGTGTTTGTGCCAGTATTTGTATATTGTTTGTCTGCAAATCCATCAGCATTACCACCACTGGTTTGATAGTCGAAATTCTCATACGAATCGCAATTCAGAACATAATTATCACTGCCATATTTCAACTGAAAACCCGAATCACAATTCCAGCGTGCAGTGCATTGTTCAATAAACAAATTACTTCCGGCAACATAAAACCCGTTGTCGCCTGCTCCCTGGACTATAATACCTTTTACATGCATATAATTTCCCGAGAGGTTTAAACCACGGCTGTTACTGCCGTATACCTGAGTGCGGAAATCAAATATGGGAATTTCCGACTGGTATGCCACATAATGTATAAGATTGCCTGCAATGCCTGATCTGGAAAATGATTGTGTAGAACTGAAACTATAAGTCCCGCCTCTGAATATAAGTGAATCGCCGGCAACCAATGTTTTAGAAGTAGCTGTACTAAAGCTCAAAGGGATGGAAATGCTTCCACTATTGGTAGATAAACCTGTTGGTGATACGTAATAAGTGGTTGAAAAAATGTATGAGTTGAGCGAAATAAATATGAATAATATGGTTGAAGTTAAAGTCTTTCTCATGATTAGATTTACAGTTTTTTGATACTGCAAAAATAAATCATATAATGACTTTAAGTGTGGATTAATTTGTCAATTGTGTGGATATTCTGTGAATCATCAAATTAAAGGTAAAAAGTAGTTTAGCTAAATATTTTATAGAAAAATATGTGACAGTTTGAATTTCAATATTTGAGATTAATAACTACTATTTCCGATTGTGTTCCAATACGATATTGTGGCCCCCAAAGACCAAGTCCGGATGAAACATAATAATGAGTTTTGCCTTTCTTTGAATAACCGTGAGCCAGTTCGTACATGTGTTTCACAACAAAATTGCCCGGAAAAAACTGACCATCGTGTGTGTGACCCGAAAGTTGGAGATCAATGTTATTCTTTTCAGCTTCTTCCAGATAATAAGGCTGATGATCCATTAGAATAGTTGGTTTGGTTTGATCGAGGCCTTTGACTAGTTCTGATAATGATTTGCGTTGAGAATTACTACGGTCATCGCGTCCTACTAAATAAAAACTGCTATCGACCAGACAAACTTCGTCACGCAGCACTTTAATTCCGGCACTTTTCAGATAATCGGCTGTTGCAGTAGGAGTTTCGGCATAATGTTCGTGATTACCATTAATGGCAAAAACACCAAATCGGGCTTTTATTGAGCGTAGTTCTTCTGCCATATTTTGTTTAACAACAGGAATCATTGATCGGTCGGAAACATCACCGGCTAGAAGAACAATATCAGGGTGTTGATCGTTAATAAGTTTTACATAGCTTTGAAGTTGTTTTTTGTCAATTGAATATCCAAGATGTATATCGCTGGCTGCAACAATTTTAAGCATTTTGTGTTGAGATGGTTTTTCGGAACTAATGTTGAGTGTTACAACTTCAGGATGATTAAATTTGTAGTTGCCATAAATCATGACAATTCCGGTAATTCCTAAGGTTAAAGTCATAGCCCACAATCGAAATGCAGCCATACCAACAGGAGCGAAACCAATAAAATAATTTGCTGAGCGAACAAGATCAACCACCAAAAAACTCAGAAACAGATATATAAAAATGATGATATAACTGAATCCGATAAAACTTACAAATTTTGCCACAGTTTGCGGCATGGCATTGCCAAAAATCATTCCGGCAAGCATCGAAAGAAATAATATAATTGCAGTAACCAGAAAAACAGGTCGAATAGCTGAAGTGTTGGGAAGTGCCTGCCAACCTCTGAGAAATACATAACCATTGAGAGAAAAAAGGATAGCGAGCGCAACAAGAATAAAACCTACTTTCATCGACCAAATATTTAAGAATGAATCAAAACCGAACAAAGATACCACAAAACAGTGGTTGTTCATAAAAACTAAAAAAGTCATTTATAAAATGACAATCGCAAACTTAAACGTATAAATGCGTATATTGTTTTGGATTACTAAAATGGATTCTTTTAAATGGCGATAAACTAAGAGATAAATTTATAATTCAAGCATATTAACCAAGATGAAGATTTTAAATAGATTATTTGTAATTTTACAGAGTTTTACAAAACCACGATTATAAGTATGAAAAAACATATTGTTATTTTTATTTTGTCAACAAGTATTTTATCTTCATTATCTGCTCAAAAGGTTGGTCTGGTACTCAGTGGAGGTGGTGCAAAAGGAATTTCTCACATTGGTGTAATCAAGGCATTGGAAGAAAATAATATTCCGATAGATTATATAGCCGGAACTTCCATGGGAGCTATTGTTGGTGGTATGTATGCCATGGGTTACAACACTGACGAAATGATTGAAATTATTAAATCCAAAGATTTTAAACGCTGGACAACCGGTGAGGTGGAAATGAAATACAATTACTATTTCCGAAATGCCGATCCGAAACCAAGTTTTGTAGAAATTCCGTTTGACATTAATAACATTGATTCATTGAGTTTAAGATCGGCCATATTACCAACCAACCTGGTTTCTCCACGTCAAATGAATTATGCTTTTCTGCCACTTACTGCGCAGGCAAATGCTGTAGCAGGTGGCGATTTTGATAAACTTTTTGTACCCTTTCGGTGTGTGGCATCCGATATTTATAACAAAGAAGCGGTAGTTTTCAGGTATGGTGTATTGGGGGATGCTATTCGCGCTTCAATGACATATCCTTTTATGTTTAAGCCAATTGTGATAGATAATCGACTACTTTTCGATGGTGGTATTTTCAACAATTTCCCGGTGGATGTGATGAGAAAAGATTTTAATCCTGATTTTATGATTGGTAGTGTAGTTGCCAATAATCCGCGAAAACCTGATCAACGTGATATTATCAAGCAAATTGAAAATATGATTATGACTCGTACCGATTATACTATTCCGAAAGAAGATGGGTTGTTGTTGAAATTCCGAGCTATTAACTTTAAACTTTTTGATTTTACCAAAGTAGATGAATTGGTGCAAATGGGTTATGATTCTACCATGAAACATATGGATGAGTTAAAGGCACGTATTCCTCGTCGGGTATCATCAACAGAAACGGTCGAAAGACGTAAAATGTTTCGAAGTCGATTTCCAGAGTTCAAATTTCAGAGTGTTATTGTTGAAGGAGTTGACAGTTTACAAAAACGATACATTGAGCAAGTATTTCATTATGAAAATGATGTTTTTACTCTGAAAGAATTTAAAGAAGCATATTTCAAATTAATTTCCGACGATAAAATTCTGGAAGTTGTGCCTCATGCTGTTTTTAATAGCGCTACCGGAAATTTCGATTTATATTTAAATGTAACAACGCAAGATCACCTGAAAGTAGCTTTGGGCGGCAATGTTTCTTCGTCTACATCTAATCAGGCATATTTTGGTTTGACCTATCAAAACCTGACTGAATATGCTCAAATGGCTTATATTGATGCCCAGTTTGGTAAGGTGTATAATGGTTTAGGACTCGGCACCCGTATTGAAATTCCGGGACAGCAAAGTTGGTATGTAAAACTTGGAGCTATATTTCACCAATTCGATTATTTTGAAGGCGATCAGATTTTTTATAACGATAATAGAACAGCCAATTTTAGTCAAAATGAAATTTATTCCAAACTGAGTGTTGGGTTACCAATTACTATGAAAAGCCGTTTAGAATTTGGAATTGGTTATGGGTTGCTTACCGATGGTTATATTCAGAACAGAGCGCTGGCAACAGCAGCTACTAAAAACGACAAAAGTATTTTTTCGCTCGGAAGTGCATTTGCTCGGATTGAAAATTATACCCTTAATAATGTGATGTATCCAACAGTTGGTAATAATATTAGCACTTCATTGCAACTTTTTACAGGCGAAGAAACATTTAAATCGGGTATTGACCCAACAAAAACTTATGCTGATATCAACGATTTCTGGGTTCAATGGCGTGCTAAAATAGATCAATACATCCCGGTTTCTAATAAATTTACACTTGGAACTTACGCCGAAGTTGCAGTTTCTAACAGAAAATTGTTACAAAATTACACAGTCAGCTTAATTGAAGCACCTGCTTTTCGGCCAACTCCTTTCAGTCGTACAGTATTTAATGAAGCATATAGTGCCAATCAGTTTGTTGCAGTTGGTTTGAAACCGATTTATAATTTGACTAAGGAGCTTCATCTTCGTGGCGAAGCATATTGGTTTGTTCCTTACCAGACCATTATCAGGGCAAGCGATAACACAGCCTATTTCTCTGAACCGTTTAAAACTGTCAGGTTTATGGCTGAAACAACACTGGTGTTTAATTTTAAAATTGCATCAGCTGGGATGTTTGTAAATTATTACAGCACAGCTGCCAGTCAATGGAATTTTGGAATTAATATTGGTTTTTTATTGTTTAATCCTAAGTTTATTGAGTAATCTAATTTCCGAATGATGAACTCTAACATAGCATTTATAATTAACCCTTATTCAGGAATCGGCAAGAAAGAAGATCTTCCTGATTTGATTCGGAGAGGCCTTGATGTAAGGTTTTCGGAACCTTTAATCGTTTTCACCGAATATCGCGGGCATGGAACTCTGTTGGCAAAAGAGTTTATGGAGAAGGGCTTTCAAATTGTAGTTGCGGTTGGTGGTGATGGAACGGTAAATGAAGTTGCTCAGTCGCTGGTTCATACCAATACTTCATTGGGGATTATACCAATTGGATCAGGAAACGGACTTGCCAGACACCTTGGAATTCCTATGGTTACCCGCAAAGCTATTGAACAACTCAATCATTCAGAACCCATTTTTATGGATTATGGGTTGGTGAATGGCAAGCCTTTCTTCTGCACCTGTGGAACCGGTTTTGATGCATACGTAAGCACTGAATTTGCCAAAAGTAAAAAACGGGGTATCATGAGTTATATCGAGAAAATAATTACCGGTTATTTCAGTTATAAATCACAGAATTATCATTTAATTGGTAACGGTATTGACCTTACAGCTAAAGCCTTTGTACTAACATTTGCCAATGCATCGCAATGGGGAAATAATGCATATATTGCTCCGCAAGCCAGTGTTCAGGATGGTGAGCTGGATATTTCCATCATGAGTAATTTTCCGATTATAGCTATTCCCACACTTGCTCTTCAGCTTTTTGCCAAAACCATTGATAAGGATTTGTTTATGACTACCTTGCGTGCCGAAGAAATCACCTTATTGCGCGAAGAATCCGGTCCGTTTCATTACGATGGCGAACCTTACGAAGAGGGCAAAGAAATACATTTAAAAACAATTGCCGACGGATTGAAAGTATTGGTTAAGAAGAGGTTGTGATATTCTATTCCATTATTTATTCTCTGTCCAAAAAGCAGTAACCTTATTATCACCTGTAACAGTGCAATTGAAACAAGGGCTTTTTGCCATGAATAATTGTATTCCGGGAATAGTCGTACATTCAACATTTGGAGGGGGTAATGGTTCTTTACATATAGGTATATGAAGTGTATCATAAACTGAATAGCCTAGTCTGGTAAGTGAATCATATTTTCTGTTCAGACTATAATATTTTATTCTCGCATCTACAAGTACCATATTTGGAATGCAGTCCTTAAATCCAACGGTTGGATTAAAATCCTCCGGGAGATCTGATCGGTCAATAAATATTCTTTTTTCAGAAACTCCTGCAATAATAAAATAGCCCACTACCCGTATTTCTTTCTATGTTGTAATCCAAATTATAAGAGTATTATTGTATTTTTTTATATTTTCAT
>Ga0209123_1002103_pt1 | contig 17680 bp, 17 predicted proteins | sample BarGraIncu00431A_FD_184500 | JGI IMG/M metagenome (GOLD analysis project Ga0209123, IMG submission 184500) | Arctic peat soil microbial communities from Barrow, Alaska, USA - Barrow Graham LP Incubations 004-31A (SPAdes) (version 2) | ecosystem: Environmental > Terrestrial > Soil > Wetlands >... | reverse complement strand
TGATGGAACAGATGATTGTATAGATATATTAAAAAAAGCTGAGTCAAAGAATATGAAAATTATATCAATAACTGATCATGAAAATTGTGATTTTTACGAAGAAATTAAAAATATAAATGTATCAGACTATTACACAGGAAAAATAATAAATGGAATTGAACTTAAAACTGTTGTAAATGGTGTACCGATAGAGTTACTAGGCTATGGAGTAAATGTTTCATATATCAATGAAAAAATTAATGAAATATATACTACAAGGCGTGAGAACGACTTTACTATAATGAAGAGATTACACAAAAATTGTTTGAAAATTGGTGTAAGAGTTGATGATAATGTTATAGAAAATTATGACGATAGTTATAGATATGCAACTACATACTTACATAAAAACATAACTAGTTATGAAGAAAATAGAAAGTTTATATTAAGTGATAAAGCGTGGTGTGACAGTACTTCTTTTTATAGAAAATATATGTCAAATCCAAGTAGTCATTTTTATATTTCAAATCATGATTTATTACCAGATTGCACTACAACTATAAATTTAATTAAAGAGGCTGGTGGATTAGTATTTGTTCCACATATATATATTTATGGAGAAAATTCAGCAAAGATTTTAGAAGAACTTACTGATAATTATAATATTGATGGAATAGAGTGTTATTACAGTCATTTTACAGATGAACAAAGTAAATATTTATTAAATTACTGTACTGAACATAATTTATATATTTCTGGTGGTAGTGATTATCATGGATTTAAAAAAGACGGAATAAAATTAGGAGTTGGTTTTGGTAATCTAAATGTTCCAGATAATATAGTAGATAGTTGGATAGATAAAGTAGCAAATAATAATAAAACAAATTATGCATAAAAATACCACTAAATAATTTATTTAGTGGTATTTTTATATGTAAAATTTTATATTATATAACCCAAAATATTTCATAATTGTTACAATCTCTAATATATTTTTATGTTAAAAACTAGAAATTATATTAAAAATTCAAAAGAAATAAATCAAATATTGTAAAAAAATTGAATATATGGTAATATATTATTGCAATTAAAAGGTGAAAATGTTTTAAAGTATGGTTTTATTAAGTTTTAAATATTAAATGAATAGGAGTCGAAGATTTTATGAAATCAAAAAAAGGTCTATCTTTAATAATGTTAGTGATAATAATAATAGTTATAATAATATTAGCAGGAGCAGTTATATTGAGTTTATCTAAGAATAATCCAATTAATAATGCTAAAGAAGCAAAATTTAAACTTACATTTAAAGACTATGAACATGAGCTAACTTTATGGCTTACAAATGAATATGCAATAACAAATGGAGCACTAGACATACCAACAGTTAATGCAACAAAAGATTCTGGTACATACACAAAAGATAGTAATATATTAAAATTGAAGGATATAATAACAATTATAAAACCAGAGCATGAGGATATGCTTGAAATAAAGGAAGGAAAGCTCGTATATACTGGAACAGATGTTGAAGAAATAGAATGGTTACAAGAAGTTGGAATTTCAATAAATGGAGCAATAGTACCAATAGAAATAGCATCAAGTGACATGCATACTGCAGCATTAATGAGTGATGGAACAGTAAAGACATGGGGATATAATGGAGATGGACGATTTGGGACTGGAACAATGGATGATAGTTATACACCAATTACTATACCGAATCTAACAAATGTAAAACAAATTGAAGCAGGGTATGGATTTATGTTAGCATTAATGGATAACGGAACAGTCAAAGCATGGGGAGATAATTGGGCTGGACAACTTGGAGATGGAACAAATGAGTATAGAACCACACCAGTTACTGTAGTAGGATTAACAGATGTAATACAAATATCAGCTGGGGGTGGCTCATCTCCAATTGCGTTACTAAATGATGGAACAGTAAAAACATGGGGATATAACGGTGATGGAGAACTTGGAGATGGAACAATACTAAATAGAAATTCACCAGTATCTCCAATAGGACTATCAAATGTAAAACAAGTAGCCGGTGGTTCTGATCATACATTAGCGTTATTAAATGATGGTTCAGTAAAAGTATGGGGGGCTAATTGGTATGGTCAATTTGGAAATACAACGTTTGTAAATAGCAAAACACCAATTGATATACCAAACTTAGCAAATGTTAAACAAATACAATCAGCTCCAAATTATTCATTAGCACTAATGGATGATGGAAAAGTAAAAGCGTGGGGATGTAATTGGAATGCAAATCTTGGAGATGGAACAATGAATGATAGTAATATACCCATTTATGTTACAGATCTTGAAAATGTAAAAGAAATATCAGCTGGATCTACTCATGCAGTTGCATTACTTAATGATGGAACTGTAAAGGTTTGGGGAAGTAACAATTTTGGAGAACTTGGAGATGGAACAATGGATTATAAATATACACCAGCTGCTCTTTCGACACTTACAAATGTAAAGAAAATAATAGCAGGATCACAAATTACATTTGCAATAATGAATGATGGAACAGCAAATGGTTGGGGATTCAATGGGTATGGACATCTTGGAGATGGAACAACAGTATTCTATAGACTTAATCCAACTTTAATAGATATGAGTTATACAGGTGAATAGTAACTGAAATTTATATGTCATGTGAACATATAGTACTAACATTACATATGGTAATAACAAAATACCACTAAATAATATTATTTAGTGGTGTTTTTGTTTTATTCTTTTTTTATTTATTCAACCGTAACCGATTTAGCTAAATTTTTAGGTTTATCTATATCGCATTTTCTGTTTTTTGCTGTATAGTATGATATAAGTTGTAATGCAGTTACTACTGAAATTGATTGAGTAAAATCTGTACTAGTTGGTAGTACTAATTTAATATCATAAAAATCACCAGTAATATCTAATTCTTCATTTGTTATAAATATAACGAATGATCCTCTTGCTTTAGTTTCTTTTATATTACTAATTGTTTTCTCATATAGATCTTTGTTCGTTGCAATAGCTATAACTGGAGTTTTTTTATCAATTAGTGATATTGTACCATGTTTAAGTTCTCCAGCAGGATAAGCTTCGCTATGCATATATGATATTTCTTTTAATTTAAGAGATCCTTCCATACACATACTGTAGTCAATTCCTCTTCCTATAAAAAATAGGTGCTCTTTTTTGTATATACTTTTTGCAATATCTTTATACTCATCTATTTTAAGTAGAACATAATTTAAGATATTTTCAATATTTTGCATTTCAGTGATTATTCTATTAATTTCATCTAATGACATATGTTTTCTCGATAATTCAAAAGCTAAAGTAGCAAGTATAGCAACTTGAGATGTATATCCTTTTGTAGTCGCAACAGCAATTTCTGGACCAGCATATGCATATATAACAATGTTAGCTTCTCTAGCTATTGTAGAGCCTAAAACATTAACTATTGCAAGTACAGTAGCACCTTTAGATTTAGCTACTCTAAGAGCTGCTAAAGTGTCAGCAGTTTCACCAGATTGAGAAACTATTATAACTAAAGTCTTATCTGTTATTATTTGATTTTTGTATCTATATTCAGAAGCTACATCTACAGTAACGGGAATATTTGCATAAGTTTCAAATAGATATCTACCTACAAGTCCTGCATGCATTGCACTTCCACAAGCTACTATATGTATATTATCATATATAGACAAATCTACATCTTGTAGATATGAAATATCATTTAAGTATCTATCAAATATATTTTTAAGAACTAAAGGTTGTTCATGTATTTCTTTTAACATAAAATGCTCGTATCCAGCTTTTTCGTATTGAGTATCACTCCAAGTAGCTATATTAATTTCTTTGTTTAATATATCACCATTATCATTATATATTACAACAGACTGGCTTGTTACTTTTGCATATTCATTATGTTCTAATAATATGTATTTTTTAGTATAGTTCAAAAAAGCAGATACATCAGAAGAAACAAAATTTTCTCCGTCTGATACTCCAATAACTAATGGACTATCTCTTCTCGTAACATATATACTTTCTTTGTCATCATCAAAAATAATTCCAAAAGCATAAGATCCCCTAAAATGTTCACAAGCTTTATGCATACATTTTATTTTATCTTTTTCAGTTTCATATATATAATTGATATATGCACAGGCAACTTCTGTATCAGTGTCTGAATAAAAAGTAACACCTTTATTTTCTAATTCATCTTTTATATCAGTATAATTTTCAATAATTCCATTATGAACTATTGAAACTTTTCCGCTTATATGAGGATGAGCATTGATTTCATTAGGAACTCCATGAGTTGCCCATCTAGTATGACCAATACCAACACTGCCAAATTCTATTTTTGATTTATTAACTTTTTCTTCTAAGTTGGTTATTTTACCAACTGATTTTATCACTTTTAAAGTATTATCCTTTGTTACAAAAGTAATACCTGCTGAATCATAACCTCTATATTCTAATTTTTTAAGTCCTGATATTAAAACCTTATCTAGTTTTTTTGTGCCAGCATAACCTATTATTCCACACATTATATATTTCCCCTTTCGAAATACAAAGCATAAATAGTAATTAGTAGATATATAAACCTACATATATTATATACTTTAAGTATTTACATATTTTTTGAAAGTAATCTGTAATTTTACTTCTTTGTAATATGCATAACGATAGAAATATCCACCGTAGTAGTACCCGCTGATATTCGATAACTACTAACCTCGTCAATAACAAATTAATGTTAACCATGCGCTAATTGTGTATTAATTCACTTTTCACTCCTCTGAAATAAATACCAACTTATCTATATTTTAATACATAACTTATTAAAAGTCAAGTGGTTGTCAAAACTTTTAATAAGTATATAATACATATTATATGTTTTAAATCTAAAATATGATATAATATGTAAAAGAAAAGTTTAATATTTTAAAGGAGAAATTATGGTAGTTAAGGAATATGAAACATCAATTGGAAAAATAGTAATAGGTGAAACAGATGGGTATATAACAAATATATATTTTGGAAATGAAAAATTACCAAGTAATGTATCTTTTGCTGAAACACCCTTAATAAAAGAGACTATTAGGCAAATAAATTTATACTTATCTGGTGAATTAAAAAGTATAGATATACCAATAAAATTAGAAGGAACGAAGTTTCAAAAACTTGTATGGAATCAGTTATCTAAGATTGAGTATGGACAAACTTGTACATATAAAAGTGTAGCAATTGCGATAGGTAATAGAAATGCTTGTAGAGCAGTAGGTAATGCGAATAACAAAAATAAAATACCGATAATAATACCATGTCATAGAGTAATTGGAACAAGCGGAAAACTTGTTGGATTTGCTGGTGGATTAGATATAAAGGCAAAATTACTAGGTATAGAAAAAGAATATAAATTTATTAAAATAATGTAAATTTATATAGTTTTAAAATTAATAATTCCACCTAAATTTTTGAAATTTTAAAAAAAGTTTGAAATTATTTTGGTTTTATGATATAATGTCGCAAGGAGTGATTTAAATGATTTTAGAAGTAAATAAAAACATCAATCCACAAATATATAGGGGATACGATATTCGTGCTATATATGGGGTAGATTTAGACGAAAGTGTAGCATATACTATTGGCTTAGGGTTTGGCTCATACATACAAGATAAAGGATATACAAAATGTGTAGTTGGACAAGATAATAGACAGTCAGGTGTTACTTTGACTGATGCTTTAATTAAAGGTATAACAGAAACGGGAGTGGATGTTACATTTATAGGTTTGGTTACAACACCTATGTATTATTTTGCACAAAAAGAATTAAAATTAGATCCAGGAGTAATTGTAACTGCAAGTCATAATCCAAAGGAATACAATGGTTTTAAATTTGCTTTTGATGATTTTGGTAATGCATGCGGAGAACTTATACAGGAATTCAGAAGATTTATTGAAGCTGGAAACTTTAGAAAAGGAAACGGCATTGTTACAACTGATGATATACGTGATAGATATTTAGAATTAATAAAGAAATCCATTAATTTAGGTGATAGAAAAATAAAAGCAGTAATTGATTGTGCTAATGGTACTACAAGTATAATAGCAAAAGAAGCTTTTGAAATGCTTGGAGTAGAAGTTATTCCATTATATATAGAATCTAATTCAGATTTTCCAAACCACCATCCAGATCCAAGTGTTGAAAAAAACAATGAAGATTTGAAAAGACTAGTACTAGAAAATCATGCAGATTTAGGTATTGGCTTAGATGGAGATGGAGATAGAGTTGGCATCATAGATGAAAACGGAAAAATGGTATATGTTGATTTATATTCTGTGATTATATGTAGAGATATAATGAATAAAATAGAAAACAAATCAATACTATTTGATGTTAAGTGTACAAAAGCTTTGCCAGATGAAATAACTAAATTAGGTGGAACACCTGTATGTTATAGAACTGGTAATTCATACATGAAAGCTAAAATGAAACAAGATAAATTTAGCTATGGAGCAGAACTTTCAGGACATGTATTTTTTAATGATAAATGGCCTAATATAGATGATGGTATTTATGCTGGTTTAAGATTAATAGAAATATTATCTAAAACAGATAAAACAGTAAGTCAGTTATTAGAAGGTGTAAATAAATATTATTCAACACCAGAAATTAAAATAAAATCTACAGACAGTGAAAAGTTTAAAGAAATAGAAAAAGTAAAAGAATATTGCGTGAATAAAGGATACAATATAAATACAATAGATGGAGTAAGAGCTGAGTTTGTTGATGGATGGGCTTTAGTTAGAGCATCTAACACAGGACCTGATATTACAGCAAGATTTGAAGCTACAACAAATGAAAGAGCGGAAGAACTTAAAGAAGAATTTATTGGACTATTAAAATAAAATATGAAAGGTGGAATTTATTCAATGAAAAAAATATTAATTATTGGTAAAGATGGTATGCTTGGATCAGAGCTTACTTCAAGACTTGGGAAAAATCCAGAATATGAAGTTTTTGGAACAACAATGCAAACTTTAGATATATGTAATAAAGAGGCAGTTCATAATATAATAAATGAAATTAAACCATACTATATAATAAACTGTGCAGCATATACAAACGTTGATGGTTGCGAAACACATTTAGAACTGGCTAATGCAGTAAATGGTATTGCAGTAGAAAACATTTCGCAGGCAGCTAATTTAGTAGATGCAACTCTTATTCAAATAGGTACAGATTACGTATTTGACGGAGAATTACCAACAGATCAATCGTATACTGAAGATATGTTACCATGTCCAGTAAGTGCATATGGTACAACTAAACTTTTAGGTGAACAAAATGCAGCTAAAGCAAATAAACATTATATTTTAAGAACAGCTTGGTTATATGGCCAAGGTAATAACTTTGTTAGAACAATGCTTAGATTATCTAAAGAAAAAGAGTTTTTAAATGTTGTTTGTGATCAACATGGAAGTCCTACTTCTACAACAACTTTGTGCGAAGTAATTGAACAAATATTAATAAAAGAGCCAGCTTACGGTGTATATCATACTACAAATGAAGGATATACTACGTGGTATGGATTTGCTAAAACTATATTTGAACTTAGCGGTATTAATATACCTGTAAATCCTGTTAATTCAGATGCATATCCAACACCAACTAAAAGACCATTTAACTCAAAATTATCAGCAGCAAAATTAAACAGTATAGGAATATATCCAAGAAACTATATTGATGAATTAAAAGAATATTTAAAGGGGGAAAACAAATAATGAAAGGTATTATTTTAGCAGGGGGAAGCGGAACAAGACTTTACCCAATAACATTAGCAATATCAAAACAATTATTACCAGTATATGATAAACCAATGATTTATTATCCATTATCTACATTAATGCAAGCAGGAATAAACGAAGTATTAATAATTTCTACACCAGCACACATTGGAATGTTTGAATTATTATTTGGAGATGGACATGAACTAGGAATAAAAATTTCATACAAAATACAATTGAAACCAGTTGGACTTGCAGATGCATTTATAATTGGTGAAGAATTTATTGGGGATGATTCTGTTTGTCTTATATTAGGAGATAATATGATATATGGTCCTGGACTAGATAGAGTATTAAGACAAGCAAGTAAAATAAAAGAAGGCGGAATTATATTTGGTTATCAAGTATCTGATCCAACTTCATATGGTGTTGTTGAAATTGACAAAAAAGGTAAAGCTTTATCAATTGAAGAAAAACCAAAAGAACCAAGATCTAATTTAGCAGTTCCTGGATTATATTTCTATGATAATTCAGTAGTAAACATAGCTAAAAACATTAAACCAAGTGCTAGAGGAGAATTAGAAATAACTGATGTAAATAGAGTATATATGGAAAGAGAAAACTTAAAGGTTATACCTTTGGGTGTTGGATTTGCATGGTTTGATACTGGTACACCAGATAGACTTTCTGATGCTGCAGATTTCGTAAAAGCAATACAACTTAGACAAGGTGTACAAATAGCTTGTTTAGAAGAAATTGCATACAGAGCTAATTGGATTAGTGAACAACAACTTATGAGACTAGCTGAAAAACAAGGTAAAACAGATTATGGTAAATATATATATAAAGTATTAGATCATGATTATGAATACTATGAAAGTCTAATAGATGATTTAAATATATTAGAATCTAATACACCAAGAGAAATAGAATAAAAAAGTAGTAAAGGAGAATAATATGTCTAAGTTTAAAAAAATAGAAACTAGTATAGAAGGTGTTTATATAATTGAACCTACTGTATTTGGTGATGAAAGAGGATACTTTATGGAAACATATAGTGAAACTGAATTTGCTGAAATAGGAATTACTACAAGATTTGTACAAGATAATCAATCAAAATCTAAAAAAGGTGTTCTAAGAGGGTTACATTTTCAAACAATAAACTCACAAGGGAAACTTGTACGCGCTATAAAAGGTGAAGTTTTTGATGTATGTGTTGATTTAAGAGAAGGTAGTGAAACTTATGGTAAATGGGAGGGTATTATACTTTCTGAAGAGAACAAAAAAATGTTCATGATACCTACCGGTTTTGCACATGGATTTCTAGTGCTATCTGATGAAGCTGAATTTACATATAAATGTACAGATGTATACAATAAAGCTGGTGAAGGTGGACTTATGTGGAATGATCCTGATGTTGGTATAAAATGGCCAGAAGTTAATACTGAATTACTTCTATCTGATAAAGACCAAAAATGGCCTACATTAAAAGAATTAACTAAGTAATATAAATATATTGGAGGAAATTTAAATGAAAAATATTTTAGTAACAGGCGGAGCTGGTTTTATTGGTTCTAACTTTGTAAATCACATGGTAGAAAAATATGGAGATAAATACACATATGTAGTATATGACAAAATGACTTATGCTGCAGATATGGCTAATCTTGAACTTTCTAAGGGTAAATATGAGTTTGTAAAAGCAGATATTTGTGACTTAGAAAAAGATGTTGAAACTTTAAAAAAATATAATATAGATGCAGTTGTACATTTTGCAGCTGAATCTCATGTAGATAACAGTATAAAAAGACCACTTACATTTACTGAAAATAATGTAATGGGAACTCACGCTTTAATCGAAGCTTGTAGACAAGTTTGGGGAGAGGGTTCTGAAAATAAATTTGTAAATGTTTCAACTGATGAAGTTTATGGAACACTTGGAGATAATGGATATTTTGTAGAAACATTACCACTTGCTCCAAATAGTCCATATAGTGCTTCAAAAGCTGGATCAGATTTAATAGTAAGAGCATACTGTGAAACTTTCAAAATGAATGTTTGTGTAACTAGATGTTCTAATAATTATGGTCCAAATCAACATGAAGAAAAATTAATACCACTAATGATTAAAAAAGCAAGAGCTGGAGAAAAATTACCAGTATACGGAACAGGTAATAATGTTCGTGATTGGTTATATGTTTTAGATCATTGCATCGCTATTGATACAGTTTTACAAAAAGGTGTGAAAGGTGAAATATACAACATCGGCGGAAATAACGAAAAAGCTAATTTAGAAGTTGTAAAATTAATACTTAAAACACTTGGTAAATCTGAAGATTTAATAACTTTTGTTGAAGATAGAAAAGGTCATGATTTCAGATATGCTATAGATTCTACTAAAATAAAAAATGAATTAGGATGGGAACCATCTCTAACAGTAGAAGAAGGTATGGCTAAAACTATAGCTTGGTATGCTAATAAATAAGGTACAGAGGAGTATATTATGAAATATGCAGTAAATTATGTTACACCAGATGTAATGGAATTAGTTAAGCCTAGTGATACATACATTAAATATCCTGGCGGTAAATGGGATTTAGAAACCCTTAAACAATTAGTAGATGATGGTCATAAAATGGTATTACATGGTTTAATTCCTTCATCTGGTTCTATACTTGATCCTAATCTTTGTGATCATATTGAAGAATTTGCTGCAATGGTTAAAGCGACTAATCAGAAATGGTTATCTTTTCATCTTGATCATAAACCTAAATATGTAAAAGAGTCATATGATACTACTATTACAAACAATATAAAAAGAATAAGAGAATACTGTGGAGAAGATATGCCTATTTTGATAGAAAACATGCCACCTGTTGATACAATAGAAGAGTGGTGTTGTGATCCTGCAATGATATCAAAAGTTTGTAAAAAGTATGATTTAGGTTTGTTATTAGATATACCACATGCTGTAATATCAGCTAAACATAGAAATGAAGATGTAAAAAAGTATATGGATAGTTTACCACTTGGTAGAGTAAGAGAAATACATGTTTCTGGCTGGTCTGAATTATCGGACGGGAAACTTTATGATAGTCATGTTGAATGTGATGAGCAGTCATATGATCTTTTAGAATATTCACTTGGCAGAACTCCACATTGTGAGATGGTATCTTTAGAATATGCCCCATCTCGTGATTATGATGGTCATCAAGTAGCAAAAGAATATAGAGAAAAAAGAGTAGTTAATGATTTCTATGTAGAACAACAAAGACAATTGAAAAAAGTAAAAGATATTGTTAGATGTAGAGAAGAAGAAAGATAAAAATTTAAAAGATAATCTAGAAAAATTTTTTCTAGGTTATTTTTTTGACAATTTATCTAAATATGATATAATATTTAAGGTTTAAATAAAGGAGGTTATTATGAATTTTGCTATTAATTATGTGTTCACGGAAGTAAAATCAAGTGACACATATATTAAATATCCTGGTACAAAATGGGATTTACCAACACTTAAAGAATTAATTAATAAACAGCATAAAATCCTTTTACATGGGATAATTCCTTCCTCTGGATCAATAATTGATCCTCATTTGTGTGATTGTATTGAAGAGTTTGCTAAATTCGTTATGATTACAAATCAAAAATGGTTATCATTTCATTTAGATTACAAATCAAGATATATGTCCAATGATTTTGATGAAACAATAAAAGAAAATATTTTCAAAATACGTAAGTATTGTGGTGAAAATATTCAAATTTTGATAGAAAATGTTCCACCTGCAGGTACTACCCAAGCTTGGTGTATGGATCCTGAAATTATATCTGGATATTGTGGAAAATATGATTTTGGATTTCTACTCGATATATCACATGTTATTGTTGCATCAAAATTTAGAGAAGAAAAAGTTGAAGAATATTTAAGTAAACTTCCACTTGATAAAGTAAAAGAAATTCATGTGTCTGGATATTCAAAATCACCTGATGGTAGTTATCAAGATAGTCATACAGAATGTAACACAAGAGTGTATAAATTACTAGAATATGTACTTTACAAAACTCCGAATTGCGAGATGATATCAATAGAGTATTCTCCAGAAATTGAAGATATTGCATTAGAAAATTTAGAAAAAACAGAAGAATACAAAAATATTTGTGTTAAGCAACAATTTCAATTAGATAGAGTTAAAAGTATTGTGAGAAAAATAAACATATAATAATGTATTATGTAAATTAATGTGTGTTTAATGACTATAAACATTGACATTTTACAAAAACATGATATAATATATATATGTGTCAAATTATATTATGTATTATATTAAATGCGTAAATTTATCTATAAGTATATTATATTTATAGATATAATTAATAAATAACAAAGGGGATAATCATTATGATTTTTACTGTTAATTATGTATTTCCAGAGGTAATGGAACTTTTAAATCCAAGCGAGGTTTGTATAAAATATCCTGGTGGAAAATGGGACTTAGAAACACTTAGAGATTTAATTGCAAAAGAGCACAAAATTGTTTTACACGGAATAATTCCATCTTCAGGATCTATACTTGATCCTTCATTATGCGACCAAATAAAAGAGTTTGCTGAATTCGTTAAATCAACAGATCAAAAATGGCTGTCTTTTCATCTTGATCATAAAGCTAAATATATTAATGCTGATCTTGATGAAACAATCACCCAGAATGTTGCTATAATACGTGAGTATTGTGGAAACATACCAATTTTATTGGAAAACATGCCACCTGTTGATACCATTGAAGAATGGTGCGCCGATCCTGAGATTATATTTCAGTACTGCAGCAAGTACAACTTTGGATTGCTACTCGATATACCACATCTAGTGATTTCTTCGAAATTTTTAGGAATGTCAATCGAAGAATATTTGAGTAAACTACCACTTGACAGAATAAAAGAGATTCATGTGTCTGGTTGGTCACAGTTACCTGATGGTAACCTCTATGATAGTCATGTTGAATGTAATTCATATTCGTATGCGTTATTAGAATATGTACTTAAACAAGCACCGAATTGTGAAATGGTATCATTGGAATATGCGCCATCTCGTGATTATGACGGACATCAGATTGCAAAAGAATACAGAGAAGAAAGAGGAACGCAAGATTTCTATATAGAACAACAAAGACAACTTGACGTTATTAAAGGAATTGTAGAAAAAGTTAGCAAATAGAAAACAAGAAAAATTTCAATTAAAAAGAAACGATAATTATCGTTTCTTTTTTGTTTGTAATGGTGTAATTATTTTACAAAGTAATTAATTATTATGTAAAATACATATGTGATTTGTGTTGATTTAATTGACAGTTAATGAAAAATATGATATAATATTTTATGATTAATTTTCAAATATTATTAATAATTTGATTAATATTATATTAGGCAAAGGAGTGCTTATTATGAGACTAGTAAATGTAAGTGATCTAGAGGAAGGTATGATAGTAGCTAAACCTATATACAATGAAAATGGGCGGTGTTTAGTAAATATTGGATTTGAACTTAACAGTAAAACTATTCAGCGAATTGGTATGCTAGATTATGACAGATTGTGGATAAAAGATGAATATGATTATATAAATGATTATTTGTCTGATGAATTGAAGTTAAAAACCGTTCGTTGTATTAAAAGTGTTTTTACCGGTTATGCCTCAAAAAAAGTTAAATTTGATTTGAAAAAGATTGATGAATTAAAAGAAGTCATAGAAAACGTTGTTGATGAAATAATGGTAAATAATCAATGTGTTATTCAGTTATCTAATTTAAGAAACTTTAATAACAACATGTATGAACATGCTGTAGATGTAGCCAGAGTGTCTGTACTTATCGGTGTAAATATGAATTTACCAAAAGATAAGCTTGTTAATTTATGTGAGGCAGCAATGTTACACGATATTGGTAAGACGTTTATTGATTCTGAATTACTGAATAAAAACACTGAATTTACGAAAGAAGAAATTGATGAGATCAATAAACATTCTATGTTAAGTTATGAGATTATGAAAGCAACAGGTAAATTTAGTATTCCGTCTTATGTTCCTTCACTTCAACATCACGAAAGATATGATGGTACTGGATATCCAAACGGAATTAAAGGAGAAAAAATCAATTTGTATGCTAGAATAATACAGATAGCAAATGTATATTCTAATATGAGAACTGGAACTTCAAATACGAGGACATATTCTCAAAGTGAAGTATTAGAATATTTTTATGCTGATGGTAGTAAACAATTTGATCCTAAAATATTGAAGATTTTCTTTGCTAAGGTTCCAATATATGAAGTTGGACAAATAATAAAACTTAGTAATGGTAAAAAAGCATTTGTTATTCAAAATAACGAAAAAGCTTTGGCTAGACCAATTGTTAGAGTTTTAGATGAAGGGAACACTTTAGGTGAGGAAATTGATTTGTGTTTAAATAACAACATCACTATAATTTTATGAAAAATGAAAGTCGCAAAAATTTGCGGCTTCCATTTTTTTTGTATAAATTATATAGAAAAACAATACTTATATGTGAAAAAATTTGTTTTAGATTATATAATAAATATGATTGTAGTAGTGATCGATATAAACTTTCCTTAAATATTACAAAATATCGAAGTAAAAGTTGAAATATAAAAGCATTAATGGTATAATTAATGTGAAATAATGTAGAAACAAAGGGGATAAATATGGAATTTATAAAAACAATAATAAATAATAAAAGATTAATTATACAATTAGGTAAAAATGATTTTCAAAATAAATTTGCAACTACAAGTCTAGGGGCATTATGGGGATTTCTATCACCATTTATCTTTATGATGACTTATGTAATAGTATTTCAATATATATTAAAAACTGGAAGTGCGGGAGCTGATCCATATGTTGTATGGTTTTTACCAGGGATGTCTATGTGGATGTTTTTAAATGATAGTATAACTAGCGCAAGTAACTCAATAAGAAACTATAGTTATTTGGTTAAAAAAGTGGTATTTCCTATTGATATAATACCTATAATATCACTTGCTTCATCTAGCATAATATCTGTATTTTTATTTGTTGTATCTGTAGTCGTATGTATAGCATTTGGTTATATACCTAATATACTAATGTTTGTATATATGATATTAGCTGCTTCTTGCTTTATAATAGCATTTACAAGACTTACTTCAGCTATAACTACATTAGTACCAGATGTTGCTCAATTACTTACAATATTTATGCAACTATGTTTTTGGTTTACACCTATAATATGGAATTTATCTATGGTTGATCAATTAGCCGGTGGAATAGTTTCTAAAATAGTAAGATGTCTGCCATTTACATATTTAGTTACTGGATTTAGACAAGTATTTATAGAGGGTAATATTGTTACTGAATTTAAAGGAATATATACACTTATTTTCTGGGCAACAACTGTATTCTTGTTTGTTTGGGGAAATGCAGTATTTAAGAGAAGTAAAAAAGATTTTGCTGATGTACTGTAGGTGAATTTATGGAAAGAATAGATATATTACTTGCTACATACAATGGTGAAAAATATATTAAAGAGCAATTAGAAAGCATATTAAATCAGACATATGCAAATTTTAATCTTTTAATTTCAGATGATAAGTCTACGGATAATACAGTTGAAATTTTGAAAGAATATGAAAAAAAAGATAATAGAATAAAAGTATTTACTCAAGAAACGAATTTAGGATATATAAAAAATTTTGAATTTTTACTTAAACAAGTAACTTCTGAATACTATATGTTATCTGATCAAGATGATGTATGGCATAAAGATAAAGTATCTAAATCATATGATAAATTGACAAAAGAAAATTTAGATTTAGTCTTTTGTGATTTAGAAGTTGTTGATAAAGATTTGAATACAATTCATAATTCAATGTTTAGATTTCTGAAAATAGATAAGAGAATTAAAAAATATGATGATTACAGACTTATATATTTAGATAATTGTGTTACAGGTTGTACTATAATTTCTAGAAAGAAATTTCTTGATTTAATATTACCATTACCTAGTACTACTAAATATTTAGTACATGATTATTGGATAGCTTTAGTTATTTCAATGCATGGAAAGTTTTCATATATAGATGAACCATTAATAAAATACAGACAACATGGAAATAATGAAATTGGTACCGATAAAATATCTACAAAATTTAGTAAGTTTTCTGATGTTAGAGATTTATTTATAAATGTTAAAACAGAAAGATTTACAGCTTTTGTAGATAATGATAGAGTTTTTGATGACAAACTTAAGGCATTAAACACAGAAGCATTAGAATACTTTAAAAATATAAAAGATAAACAAAATATTAATTTTAAAGGATTAAAAACATTTGATAATATATATAAATACCAAAGTTTAAATAAATATATATTATTCTTTGTAATTATGAACATACCAATATTAGCTAGATCTTTATTTAGCATTAGATATATAATATTAAAAATAATGAGTAAGAGATAAATATTTAAATAGCGAGAGTGGTGATAAATATTAATGAATGATGATGTAATAACGATAATCAATTTAAATAAAGAATATAAAATGTTTGCAAGAAAAAAAGATAGATTATTAGAAACTGTTTTACCTTGGTATAGAAGGCACAACCTATTTATAGCAATGCAAGGTTTAAACTTAGAACTTAAAAAAGGTGAAGTTTTGGGTATACTCGGAAAAAATGGTGCACGGTAAATCTACCTTACTTAAAATGATAACAGGCGTTGTAACACCTACAAGTGGTAGTATACAAGTTAAAGGAAAAATAAGTTCGTTGTTAGAACTAGGTACATCTTTTAACGTGGAACTTACTGGTATTGATAATATATATCAACATGGCCAAGTTATGGGTCTAACTAATCAAGATATAAAGTCTAAAGAACAAGAAATAATAGATTTTGCCGATATAGGAGATCATTTATTTCAGCCTGTTAAGACTTATTCTTCTGGTATGTTTGCAAGACTTGCATTTGCTTGTGCTATAAATGTTGAACCGGACATATTAATAGTAGATGAAGTTTTATCTGTTGGAGATATGGCATTTCAACTTAAATGTTTTAAAAAATTTGAACAATTTAAAAAAGCTGGTAAAACAATCATATTTGTTACACATAATATAGGAGATGTACTTAGAAATTGTACAAGAACTGTTATAATAAGTGAAGGTAGAAAAATATTTGATGGCGATGTTAAAGGTGGAGTTGAAAAATACAAAAAAATAATAGTTGGATTAGATGATAAAGAATCTAAGGAACAAGTATTAACAGATAAAGAAGAATTAAGTAAAAACAAAAATTATAAAAAACAAAATTCTTTAAATGATAAAGTAAGTTGGAAAAAACATTTTACACAAAATCCTAACTTGATAGAATATGGTAATGGTAAAGCTAGCATTATAGATTACGGAATGTTTAATAAAGATAATTATCCTATTTCAAATATTGATAACTGTGAAGAAATAGCAATAAAAATGAAAATAAAATTTAATGAGAAAGTTTCGCATCCAATATTTGCTATAGCTATAAAAGATTTTAAAGGTATAGATATTTGTGGTTCAAATACCCTTGTAAATAAAATTCATACGAAAATATATGAAAAAGATGAAATTGTAGAAGTTGTTTTTACACAATTAATACCTATTGCACCTGGAAAATATACATTATCTTTTGGATGTACAAGATTTAATGAAAAAGGTGAGTTAGAAGTTTTAGATAGAAAATATGATGCATTACTTTTAGAAGTAATATCTATAAATGAATGTTTAGGTCTAGTACATATAGACAGCCAAATTGATATAATTTAAAGTGAGGATTGAAGATGAAAATAAATTACGATTATTATACAGGCAAAGATA
>Ga0209123_1002102_pt1 | contig 17681 bp, 17 predicted proteins | sample BarGraIncu00431A_FD_184500 | JGI IMG/M metagenome (GOLD analysis project Ga0209123, IMG submission 184500) | Arctic peat soil microbial communities from Barrow, Alaska, USA - Barrow Graham LP Incubations 004-31A (SPAdes) (version 2) | ecosystem: Environmental > Terrestrial > Soil > Wetlands >... | reverse complement strand
TACCTCACCAGACTTGGCCGTAGCGCTATTGCCGCCTGTTGCCGAATAACTGAAATGGCTATCGTTCCTGCTCTTGCATGAGAAAATTTGCTCAAAAAATGTAAAGTCTCAAGTTGTAAGAGACTAATCCAAAAGTCATGGCGGCTGTCAATACTGAACTTGCCACCAAAATAAATTTCGACAAATTGGCGGATTTCGAGGGCGGGCAGCAATTGCACGGTTATATCCCCGGCCACACGCTAGGAGTAATAGACGATGGCGACAAGGTGGCGGGGAAAAGGTGTCACTATCGCAACCGGCTTTGACATTGGCCAATGGTCGATATCAGATTTGAGTAATAAATTAGGCCTCTCAATGGCGTTAGTGAATCGGTATGAACGATTTTGCAATAAGCGGAAATAAGCTGCGATAGATGAACTGGAAAAAAGCGGGGGGCTCTTTGTTGAAAAAATTGAGGCAGATGAAACAGATATGAAAATTCAGCGTTTTCATCTAATTGCAGCCATGGCTAGTTGGGACGACGATCCGAAACCTGCAGAGAAATTCATCGAGTTGACCTCGGCTCAACAAACAGTGATCCTGTCTCGGACCTATCATCAGGGCATCGGTATGCCGGAGACCGCGGTCGCGCAAAACTTCTATTCAGCTGCCCAGAAGGGTGACTGGATCACAGCGGAAAAAGCTTTAAGGGGCTATAATGTGCTACCGAACTGGTACAAAACTCGTGTCCACCAAGAAGCAGACTTTCTTGCCAATGATCTGCAGCAGAACCAGAAGGTGCAAAGTGCAGCCCTAAAGGCTCCGGCCCGATGATACCCGGGATCAGATCAGGAGTTTTACGTGAAGCGTCGCGTATTTTGGTGGCTATCGCTATTTTCAATTCACGATATGCCAATAGTCACAGTTTGGATTGTCGAAAGGCTTCCACAACTGTTGAAAGGGCCGTCTGCGCCGATACGCACCTAAAACTGTTGGACTCTGAGCTTGCTAAAAATTACCAATCGGCCAAGAAGCAAGTGGTACCGGAGGGCCTCCAAGCGCTGGTGGCGACGCAACGGGCCTGGATTGCGGAGCGAGATCTGCAATGCGCAACTGGCGCCAACGATTGTGTAGCCACGCAATATCAAAAGCGTAATGACATTCTCCTCGCATTGCTGGCTCGCACCTCAGAGGAGAACCCTGTAATTGACCTCGCCAACCCTGCAGTCCTCCTTGGCTCGTGGATAGTTCCCTCCGAAAGCCCTTCCCCCGAGTCGTCAAGTGAGTTAGTTCCTACAGCAGCGCACCTCCCGCCGCCAGGCGCCCGACTGTTCGCGAGGCTGGGCGAGCTGTGCATTGTGGACCCGCCGCAAGCGAGATTCTGCAGTCCTTTCGGTCTAGCGGTCCGACCAAACCGCCCTCAGACAAAACACTCCAGTCAAGGCTTGCCAAAGGGCTCGGTCGTCCTACTCACCTATTTCGGCGGGCGAGCAGATTTCGAACTAATAGTAGGCCCTAATCAAGAATTATGTGCGACTTTTCTTGCGTGCGAGCCCGATGGTAAAAAGTGTCAAAGGATCAGCCAACCTTGGCGAGCCGCTTCGCCGGATGCAGCGATTAAAGTGCAATACCTCTTTGAATAAGCCCTCCTCCGGCCAAGCACCAAACCGCAGGCGCCCTCCCCTGCCGCTGCGGGGATGCGTATTAGATTATTCATTTTTCCATCTGCAAAAATCTTGTAGTCGCACGCCCGACATCCCCGGCACTGGAAATCTTCATGGCACCTCCCATTATCTACGTTCGCAGATATAACAGGGACGCCGAAGAGATGCCGACACAATATCTACGATCGAAGATCTAGAGCCCAAGGGGATGTGGCGGTAGTCGGAGGATCGGGCTCGCGCGCAGGGGGTTATGCCGCCAGAGGGCATCTCTGCTTGAGATGGTCGTATGATGGTTTTTCAAGAGGGCATCTCTGCTTAAGATCGTCGTATGATGGTTTTTCAAGAGGGCATCACTGCTTAAGATCGTCGTATGATGGTTTTTCAAGAGGGCATCTCTGCTTGAGATCGTCGTATGATGGTTTTTCAAGAGGGCATCACTGCTTGAGATCGTCGTATGATGTCCTTTCAAGGCCGTTCCTGCGCCCGGCCATCCTCTCCTCGGGGAGCAGGTTTGCGAAGAAGGGGTGCGATTCGATGTCGGCATTGACCGGCAGGTCTATACCTCTGGCGATGCGCTCGATAGCCGCCACCATTTCCGCGACAGGCATCTGCTCTCCATCCAGGTAACCGAGAGAAGCAGCAATGCCGCTGCTGGTTGTACCGACGGCTTGGAATGAGGCCTGCTCGAAAACACTGGCACTCACTACATCCCAGGCATTGGGCAAAACCAGTATGTCCGGGCCTTGATGAAGGCGAAGAAAGGTTTCTGCCTTTTGTCTCTGTTGGTCTTGCATCGAGATCTCCCTTCCCACGTTGAGACATATTCCAACATCACATTAAACACTGCAAACAAATACCAATCCTGATTCTCCTGTTTTCAGCAAAAGTTGAGATTCTGATCAGGATTTCTCCGGCCGCGCAACAGGGTGGTAAATGTGACCTAAAACATGAGTTTCCGGGTAGCAGGTATTTTCTGATCTAACGTCATACCATTCCCGGACGTCAGAACCATCGCATCCTCTGTAGCAACACTTATCGTTTGAATTAGACATAAAAGCCTTCTCACAGATGGGACACCATCTCCATGCCTGTTTCATTATCATTCTGGTGGGGGACAGCGTGTTAATTTCTGTCATACAGTATCCTCCCTTTGGCCCCTTTTAGCTTCCCGACTGCATTCGACCCCGTGGTGACCGGCGCAATGACACCTTATAAAAAAACCTAATCAACACGAAACTCCGTTTGCCGCGACACCGTGACTCTCCACATATGGCGGGTCTGCCGGATATGACGGTCCCTGCCGACAGATAACCTTAGCCTCCCCATGAATTAAATATGTTTTATCGGCGTGTTACGGTAGTGACGTGGGCAAGAATGCTTTGGCGTGCTAGTTGCGTATAACAGGACGTCAGGGAATGAGCGCGGGATACTTCCTGTAGTTGAATGGCCACCATCATCTCCAGGAGGTTAACATGAGTGCTAATGACTGGACCGCGACCCGAGCCTTATCCACGGCGGTGGAATTTGTCCGTATTTGCGCGTTATGCAAGAGAGTCCGGGTTTTCGACGGTTCCTGGGAGTCCTCCGCCCAAATATATGAATACGTTACCCACGTGTTCTGCAAGGAATGCGCGGACAGGATTCTGGCTAACTAGTCAATTTCACGAGAGGTTCGGGATGGAAAAGATTTGGCTGTACTGTACGGCCTGCGAACGGGGGTTCCAGTCGGACTCGAAAAAAAGCTGTAAATATGAATGACGGGTGTGATGGAAACCTTGGAGATATTTGGGAATGGGAAGCCGTTCGGGAGTTAAACCGGGGCTATCCGAAAAATCCAATCCAGGGGCAAGAATATCCTTTATTCGGTGAGAGGTGCATGAGGAACAGGCGCAGAGAAAGCTACACTCAGGCTGTTTTTCCTGCCACCCCAGTCCCGACAAACTTCAGGTGACAGGAATCCCAACGATGCAGGGAAAACTCGCCACCGGAAATTTACTTTAATTTTTTTGTACTTTGACGGGTTCCGGGGAGGTGAACTGAGATGTGTAAATTCCTGTTATTGTTTATTTTATTCACCATTATGCTGATACAGGCAGAATACACTCACGCCGAGGATTACTCCGAAGGCAGACAGCGCTGCGAATCTGCCTATATCGATTGCACTAACAAGGCTGCCGCGCCCGATCCCGAGGTCCAGGAAGCGAAACTGGGGTTCTGCAAAAGCACGCTTTTATCCTGCAATGCCGAGTGCGAACATCTGAGACCGGTAGAAAGCCCGACCGGCACCGAAAATAATCCCAACATCATCCGTAAATAGACGCCCATCAGGGCCTTAGTGGGCAGCGGTGCAGCGGACGACTCCTTTCATGGTGAATTGCTGTTGACCGGAGGCTGAATCCAACCCGCCCGAACCTGCAGTAAGGAATTACCAATGATAATCGCAATTGATTTTGACGGTACCTGCACAACGCATGAATACCCCGGCATTGGAAGGGATATCGGAGCGGAGCCGGTTCTCAAAAAACTGGTTGCCGCAGGGCACCGGCTCATTCTCTGGACCATGCGAAGCAGCAGCGAACTTGAAGATGCCATACGGTGGTTCCGGCAACGCGACATCCCCTTGTACGGGGTAAACCGCAACCCGACACAGATATGCTGGACGAAAAGCCCCAAACCTTACGCGCACCTCTATATTGATGACGCCGCGCTGGGCTGTCCGTTGTGCAAGCCGGAGCTTCCCGGGGAAAGCTGTTATGTGGACTGGGAAAAGGTGGAGCATCTGCTGTTTCCTGCGGCGGGAGCCGGGAAGGAAGCCGGGGAGGTCCCTGTGAGTGCCAGCGCCTGGCAATTGCCCATCCCTGCACCGAGACTATGGGTGAAGATCCAGACATGTCTTGGTATTGCGTAGCACCTCGCAGAAAGACAGCCTGGGAGGCATCCGTTACTCGATACCTGGCAGCACGAATGTTAGCCCCGTCCCTGCTTCAACGTTCGGCCTCTGCACCTTCAAGTAGCTGATGCCATCACCGGCAATTCGATTCCCTGGGCCGCCACGCTGAATTCTCTTGCCTTGGTGCCCCCTGCGGCAGGCCGGAGCCGGGTACCATGATGCTTCTGGGCGCGGAATTCTTCGGTCCCGCTCTTTTTTGTAAGCGCGGTAACTCCGGGGGTACTCCCTTGCAGCCTGCCCTGATACGCCCGGCCGGAAGCGGCCGGGCTAAACTCCAAGGTCCGTCGTCATACACCCATCATCCAGGAGCTCTCGTATGATAAAGGTAAAGGTTGGTGATGTCTTCCAAAAATGGACTGTCATTTCAGGCCCTATGAGCAAGCGTAACCGTATCAAGCACTGGGTCTGTCGATGCGTATGCGGAGCAGTGAAGGAGGTCTCGCAGTATTCACTCCTCAACGATAGAAGCAAAAGTTGCGGGTGTGTTCGGGAAGTTTCGGAGAAGACCAGGAAGCTACTCAGCGATCGCAGAAGACATCAGCCTCCACCACGACCAGCGGGGCGCAAGGGCTCCGGGGGAATCGTTTGCCCGCTACTTTTAGTACAAGATTCTTCCGTTAATGCCGACACCTTGTAACAGGAGTTCGATTCATGATGGGAGGAAAAGCATGGACAGCTATGACCACAAGGATAAAATCAGGTCACTCATCAATGTCTGGGAAGACGGAAAGCTCAATTGGCAGGATATGGAGGCTGCTACCCCTCGCATTGTGAAAAACCGGAGAAAATCGCGTTATCCTGTCAGCTTACGGCAAGAAACGGGGCAAACGCTGTCAGGAAACCTCAAATTTCAAAAAATAGAAGTTTTTATTCAGTGAGGGGGTGGCTTTGGGAAATGAGCGACCCCTCACAGGGGGAAACCTCGCCCTCGCCGCAACCACCCAGGGTGAGCCCCCCTCGGACGGTTTCCACTGTCCCTTCAAGCGGGTCCCCCGCAGCACCCCGAACAACACCTCCAGGTGGGACCAAAAGCCTCCCGGCGCACCAGCCGCCAGGCCGCTTTAAACCGGTCCATCCTGCCTACGAGTCGCGGAGCCTCCGCTTCCGCTTCTGCTGCGCCACCCGGCCAGGCAGCCCACCGTCCGCCCGCTTGCCATAGGACCCGGCAAGCCGTCGGACGAAAACCCCGGAACCGCTTTGTCCGGCAAGGAGCGCCGGACAGTGCAGCGATACAAGATTAAAGCAGAACTTTTGGAACTTGTTTTGCGGGGAGGCTCGGCAGCGCGACAGAGCCGGTCGATCCAGCGCCCTCTGTCCTTTCCACTTCCCGAGAGTCCCCTTTGACCTGCGCAAAATGGGGCCCCCTGTCCGTTACCCGACTTGACGGCCGTTTCGATCAGTTCGGCTTTCCGATCATTTCCTCATTGCTTCCTCATTTACCACCAGCAAATGGCATTAGTATGAGGCCTGTTGTTCTTGGTCGGACTATTTTCGAGGAGGAACCGAGGTGAAGGGTAGATGCTATCTATGCGGCTCCGAAGCTACGATTGAAGGCACCGAGGACCACGTGGTAGTATGCAAAGGCGGCTGCGGCGCATACCTGATAACCCCGGAGGCCAGGAGAGAGCTTGGTGTCACCCCCGGGACACTGGCCGGCTATGTGCGGGGAAGAAAGCGCGCACTCTTGATAAGATTGAGAAGGATTCGAAAAGGTAACCCGGACCAAAGGATCAGAGTTGCCCGCGCTTTATCCGTCAAAATTGAGTAGAGGCATTCCGGCTCAATGGAGCGATGCCAGCGGGGGTCTTTTCCAATCCGGTTTGACCGGTTTCGGGTGGGTCGCCGGGGATTCGATATGCCCCTCAGCTGCCGGCACCGGTGGCGGCTGCGGCGGATAGATCACCCGCGCGCCACCATTTCCCGCCCGGATTAGTACGCGGATAATGCTGATGGAGGAGCCGCTGGTTAGCCAAATGCCCAAGAAACGGGTCCTTTGAGCCCCAGATAGGACAATGTATGAAAAAACTGCTGGCTCCGTTAAAAAGAATGCCCGTCTGGTTAGCGATCCCCGTCATATTGTCGCTCGTGATAGCGATCGGGTACGTCGATTACCGCACCGGTGACTATTCGATACTCATCTTCTACATGATTCCGATCGCGCTGGCCGCCTGGTCGCTGGGAAACGGGGGCGCAATCATCACCGCCGTTGCATCCGGCTATGCCAGGTTTCTCTCCGACTACCAAAGCTACTCCAACGGCCACGTCAGGTATTTCAATTCCCTTGAGGACACCCTCTTCCTGCTCATGGCCGGCCTTTTACTATCGGCATTGATCAGGCTCTTAGACAGGGAAAGGGCTAAGCGGGACTGATTGGCTGTTTATCGGCGGCAGGCAAGGGCTGGGAACTGTCTTACGGCCAAAGCCGGTGACCGCAGGATAGCGGGCGGTCACCGGCTTTGCTCGTTCAATGGTAGTGAACCCTTATTTCTTACCCTGAAGCGTCTCGGTGGCCTTCTGAGCCGCCGACTCCGCGGCTTCTTCCGCCGGACTGGACGGCTGAGGAGTGGCAACCGTATCGGTTGCGGCAGGTTTGCCTGCCGGGGCTGCCGGAGCCTTGGTTGTTGGCATGGCCGCGACCGGGACCTGGATACTGAGGTAACCGTCGATGGTTTTGATATCCGTTCCCATTGCCAGCGCGATCTGGGCCGGGTTTTGACCCGACAATTTCAAGGACTTGGCTAAAGCGGTGCCCGTGAGTTCCACGGTGTCGTGTTTGGCCGGGACGGCCGCCGTCTGCTGCGCGGCCGCGCTCTGGAGCGGTGCTGCGGCGGCGGCTGCCGCGGAGGAAAGTGGTTGCTGGGCGTTTCCTGAAACTACATCGATTGACATGTTCATCCCCTTGTTGAGTTCTTGCCCTGCCTGATCTATCTATTTTACCGATGTCGCACTATCTGGTTTATCGGAGATTGTCTAAAAAGCTTTAGAGAGTTTTTTACTGTTACATACAATATATTTTTTACACGGTACTGACTGTTACAGAAAGCTACCTGTAGGGCAAAATCCTTTATATTTGCACAATGCTCGGGAAGTAAATGAGTTTCAGTCGAAAGACACTGATAGTTTTATAAAAATACCGAAAGACTGCAAAATGACGCAGGAAGCCTCTAGGTACTGTCGGTGAGAGGCCCCCGCCGTATGCCCCTTGGTACCTGCCCAGCCCCAGGACCTGCGGCCGTGGCTCCTCGGTGCTGCGTCTCTCGCTGACATCGCGGATCATGGTACCGAAGCCGACAAGCACTCCCGACACATCACGCAGGGAGGAGGTGGTGGCCAAGACCCGGAAGCTGAGTTCTACCTCAAATCTGTCAACTACTGTGACTGGGCGGCATCTTCAATGATCATTCCGCCGATCCACCAAATCTACCGATTCCTACAGTGACCAGATCGCCCTGCTCAGGCGGTGGCGTTGCGGATCTCTTCAAACGGAAACGGGAATGGCTTCCCGCACAAAGACCGAGCAGGGATAGTGCTCCGGTCCGCCGTATCCGCCAGGGCCACGACCTTCTCCTTGAGATGCTGGTTTGGTGAAGAGCGCGAGACTGACAGCAAACGTTCGTTGGGACTGTTACAGCGGGCAGTTCAGGGCCGCCACCATCATTCATCAAACTTCGAGGTGCGTTCAAATTTTCATTAGTTGTGGAATGCCCCGCGCGGTGATATTATGTCGGCAATTTACCGTTCATCTCCTACGAACCGAAGCAGTGAGGATCCCCATGATTCAGGGCCATCACAAAGTACATCTGGGTTTCACAGAAGAGCTTTTTCCTGCAGGGGCTCATATCTGCCAGATTTTCAGCGAGGACGATGAGCGCCAGGCATCCCTGTTCAAGTTTCTACTGAGCGGGCTGCGCTCCGGAGAGCGCGCCTGTTGTTTTTCCGAGAAGGTGCAGGAAGGCGTCCTGACCGAATACCTCGGCAACTACGGCATCTCGTACTCCGAGGTCCGGGATTCCGGGGCACTTAGCCTCTCGGGAACACGGCAGGTTTATTTTCAGGATGACCGTTTCGATCCCGACCGCATGCTCGGCCTGCTGCGCGCCTATCATACGGAATCAGTGAGCCAGGGGTACCCCGGCGCACGGGTCATCGGCGAGATGACTCCCGAGGTCCAGCACCTTCCCGGAGGATCCCGGCTTCTTGAATACGAGTCCAAGGTGAGCCTGCTGCTGCGCGAGCACCCGGTAACCGCAGTCTGTCAGTATGATGCGCGCTCCTTCGACGGTGCCACCATCATGGACGTGCTGAAGGTCCATCCGCTGATGATCGTCAGGGGGGCCGTGGTGCACAACCCCTTTTACATCGTTCCAGAAGACTTTCTCAGGCTTGACTGACCAGGATCGGGGAAATCGTCCAGCTATGAACAAGACCGAAACCGACAAACTAAGCGCCCAGGTGCTTGGGCAGCTCATGCTGATGCAGAGCGTCATGGGGAGCCTCCCAGACCAGGAGACGATCTACGCCTTCGTCTGCCGGGGGCTACTCGACGTCCCTGGTGTCGCCGGGGCACGCATGCAGGATCAGACCGGGAGCGAGACGGATGCGGATGTGATCCGTTTCCCCGTCCCGCTCTGCAGTCGCAAAGAACTGGGATTGTTGCTGACGGTGACGGATCGGGGGGCCTTTCACCCCTACAAGGATTACCTGCAAAACTTCTGCTACATGATGGGAGTTGTTCTGGAGGAGCGGGATCAGCGCCGCCAGAATGCGCAGTATCGGACCGAGCTGGAGTTGCGCGTCGAGGAACGTACGGCCGAACTGCGTCACGAGGTCTTCGATCGGAGAATGGTCGAGGAGTCGCTGCGCGAGAGCGAAGAGCGCCTTAAATTTGTCCTAAAAGGGAGCCAGCTCGGCTTTTGGGACTGGGATATCGCAGCCAACTCCGTGGAGCGCAGCCCGCTCTGGGGGAAAATGTTCGGCTACTCCTGCCAGGAGATAGCCCCCAGCACGGGGCCGTGGACCGACTTCATCCATCCCGAGGACCGTGACCTCGTCCGTGCCTCCATCAAGGCCCACCTCGAAGGGCGCACGGAGAGCCATGCCTGCGAATACCGCTTGCGCACCAAGGCCGGAGGCTACCTGTGGGTTCTCGACCGCGCCATGGTCGTCAAGCGCGACGCGGACGGCAGGCCTCTTCGGATGAGCGGCACGCTGGCCGACATAACCGACCGGAAAAATGCCGAAGAGGCACGCGACAAAGCACTCGCCTTCAGTGAGACGCTCCTGGCCGCGTCACCCTGCGGCATACAGGTTTTTGAAGGCGCCAGCGGCGCGTGCGAGCTGGCCAACCAGTCCATCGCGGACTCCGTCGGCGGCACGGTCGAGGCGCTGCGTGCCATGAACTTCAGAAGCATCCACGCCTGGCGCGAATCGGGGTATGACCGGGTCGCCGAGGAGGTCCTTGCCGACGGCGTCACCAGGCGGGCGGAAAGCTCCTTCACCTCGTCGTTTGGCCGCCAGGTCGTGTTCGACTGCTACCTTTCCCGGTTTGAAGTGAACGGGAGGGCCTACCTGCTGTTTGTTGCCACGGACATCACCCTGAAGAAGAAGCAGGAGGAAACGAACCGGCGCCTCGAAGCGCAGATGCTCCATGTCCAGAAGCTCGAGAGCCTCGGCGTACTGGCCGGCGGCATCGCCCACGATTTCAACAACATCCTGATGGCAGTACTGGGAAACGCCGATCTTGCCCTGGCGCGTCTGGCGCCCGAGTCGCCCGCTCGCGACAACCTTCAGAACATCGAGCAGGCCGCGCGCCGCGCGGCCGACCTGGCACGCCAGATGCTGGCCTATTCGGGCAAGGGACGCTTCGTCATCGAAAGCCTGAACCTCACCGCGGTGGTCGAGGAGATGACCCACATGCTGGAGGTCTCCATCTCCAAGAAGGCGGTGATGCGCTTCAACTTCTCGCCCGGACTGCCAAGTATCGAGGCCGATGCCACCCAGATACGCCAAGTGCTCATGAACCTGGTCATCAACGCTTCGGAGGCGATCGGCGAGCAGAGCGGCGTCATCGCCATAAACACCGGAGCCATGGACTGCGACAGCGCCTACCTCTCCGAGACCTGGATCGACGACCGGCTGCCCGAAGGGCTCTATGTGTATGTGGAGGTTGCAGATACCGGTTGCGGCATTGAGAAGGAGCAGATTAGGAAGATCTTCGACCCGTTCTTCACCACCAAGTTCACCGGCCGGGGGCTCGGCATGGCGGCGGTGCTCGGCATCGTCAGGGGACACAAGGGGGCGATCAAGGTTTACAGCGAACCGGGAAAGGGAACCATCTTCAAACTGCTGCTGCCTGCCTCCCAGCGTGCCGCGAACCGCCATGCCTCGTCCCAATCGGCAGGACCCGCCTGGAGGGGGACCGGGACCGTCCTTCTCGTGGACGATGAGGAGACCCTCCGCGCGCTCGGAAAGGACATGCTCCAGGAGCTGGGGTTCACGGTACTGACGGCTGCCGACGGCCGGGAGGCGCTGGAGATCTACCGGCAGAACAGGGACGCCATCAGGTGCGTCATACTCGACCTGACCATGCCTCACCTGGACGGCGAGCAGGCCTTCCGGGAGCTGCGCCGCATCAAGCCGGACGTGCGGGTGCTCATGTCGAGCGGCTACAACGAGCAGGAGGTCACCCAGAAATTCGTCGGCAAGGGGCTTGCCGGCTTCCTGCAAAAGCCTTACAACCTCTCTGAAATCGGACGCAAAATTCAGGAGATTCTGGAGGAGCGCTAAGGGGCGTGAAGTGGCAAGCCGGCCCGCGCCCTTTGGCCGACTACCACCTGATGAACCTAGCTGAAACATCCGTGCAGCTCAGAGATTGCGAGGTTCCCCCACTCCCGCTTAAGTGGGAGCCAGCGGGAAACCGGCGACGTCATTATTCCCTGCCGGGAGGCGTTTAAAGTCCTGATTGATTGGGGCTTGCGGGGTCAGGAATGACATTGGGCTTGCGGGGTCAGGAATGACATTTAAACATTCGTCTAACTGGAAGCAAGGAAACCTCCGTTTCTTTCCACCGACGCAGAAGCAAAAGTTTAAAAGGCAAACCTGACCCCGCACACACCCGGTTCAAATCCGGGCCCCGCCTCCAAATAAAACAAGGACTTACAGCTAAATACCGTAAGTCCTTGTTTTTTGCTTGTCCTCTGGCTTTTCCTCTGGCCTATCCTCTGGCGTATCCTTCAGTTCTCTGGTGAGCGGCTATTGCCATCTTTCCACCGTGCCACAGACCATCCAAACCCGTCACCATAGCGTTACCTGATCGAAAAGTCGGCATGGGCCCCACTACAACGTGGGTCCCGGGCTCAGTCTAAAGCGGATCCCGGAACAGTACGACTCTCTTCTCTGTCCCCTTGGCTTTGTACATTGCCGTATCGGCATTTTTAAAAAGTGTGTCAGCCGTTTCTCCATCTGCGGGATATATGGCAATACCGATACTGACTTTTATCGAAAGGACTGTCCCATCAAACTCGAAGGACTCTGAAATCCGATTGACCATATTCTCTGCAAGGCAGGTCACGTCGGCTTCCTGCTTGATTTCCAACAACAAGCAGACAAATTCGTCGCCTGCCCAGCGACTGACCGTGTCTTCTTCGCGCACGACAGACCGTAAACGCTCTGCCACCATGACCAGTACCTTGTCTCCCATACCGTGGCCATGCGTGTCGTTGATGTCTTTAAATTTGTCGATGTCAATAAAAAAGACGGCGAGTCCCCAACCGTGCCGTCTTGCTTGCATCAACCCACTGCCGAGACTCTGTTCAAACAACACACGATTCGGAAGCCCTGTGAGTGCATCTTGAAGCGCTAGTTTCCGTGTTTCTTCTTCTTTTGCCTGGGACTTCGATAAATCGTCGCGCACATCTGCCAGATCGGTCTTCATGGCAGTAAGTTCGGATTCGAGGTCTACTCGTTCAGCCAATTCATGGGCAAGTTCCGCGTTAACCTGATGCAAATCGCCTGCGGCTTTCGCTACTTTGTGCTCGACCTCTTTGTTCTGAGTGATGACATCCTTGATGACCTGGACGGGGACCTCGTCTCCCCTTCTCTGTTTCAGAACTTCATTGACCGAGGTGAGTTCGCTTGCAGCCTCCTTTACGGTTTCCTTGATTTTCTCGTTCTGCTCTAGGACACGCTCAAGCGAAGCGTTCTTGGCGGCCACCGGTTTCCCCGATTTTTTTGATTTTGATTTCATTCCCCCCTCCAGTTTACGGCGTTTAGATTGGACAGCGACCAGCGCCTGCCCTCCCCCGGGCACTTGATGCCTGACGATCAGAATGCAGCCCCCCCCCGCTGAAACTTTTTGCACACGGGGTCCCCAGCATAAAACAGAGGGAAAAAAGCCCCGCTGACCAGGAGGGACAAGCAGGGCAAAACTGAATGAGAAAGCGATTAGCCTTCCAGTCACAAGTGTAACACTGATGGAGTTGCGAGGGGGTACCTTTGTTGTGATTAGGTATGTCCCCAATCGCGCCGTCCCTGCCGGGTCCTCAGGCAAAGGCAGAGGGGCGTTCCCGCACGTCACGATTTGGAGCGACTGAGCCCAATGATGTCCCATACGTGGCTGCGCCTGTTCCTAGCTGACGATGCTGTCCGGATTATCGAACTGGCATCTATTTGAGGTGTCCTGTCAATAGTGGACACTCCCGCTTAAGTGGGAGCCAGCGGTAAATCGGCGACGTCATTATTCCCTGCCGGGGGCGTTTGAAGTCCTGATTGATTGGATGAAGGCCACACGCCACGCGCCCTGCCGGGCGGACCAAAAAAAACCCGCCTCTTTCGAGGCGGGCAAATACTGCAACACATAAAAGTTGCTTCATTCCAGCTTAGGGACGAAGTCTCAGCGGCGACATGAAGTTGCCAAGGTTCGTATCGTTGTAATGCGTGCCAGCCAGCCAGGCCATCGATTCGGTGGCAAGGGTTCCGTCACTGGCGTGAACGTTCACGTTGCTGCCTTTGAAGATGTTTGCCAGGACGGGCAGACCCGCTGCCGTGGCAGCCCTGGCTGTGGTGAGTGCTGTGAAGTCCATCGTGTTGTTGTCCAGGAAGTCGACCGTGTCAAACACGAGACGCTGCGTGTAGGTGCGGGCGTGAACATAGGCACCCGGATCGCGTGCCAGGACGTTGAGGTTGAAGCAGGCGCCCATCAGCCGGTAGGCCTGAGTCTGGGTAAGCCCGCCAGTCGGGATGACGGTTACGTTAGCGCTGCCCAAAGCAAGTACAGCTGCATTGCTAACGCCTGCAACATTTTTACGTGTCCAATCAGTAACTGCGGTCTTGCCTGTGGCATCCTTCTGCAGGTCGTAGAAGTAAGGATACACAGCCGGGTCGTACTTGATCTGGTATTTGACCAGCAACAGCTGTTTGACCAGAGTCAGGCCGTTCTGGAATGCTGCGCTTTGCGGTTCCAGCATGGCGTTCTTTAGGTCCGCCAGGTTGCCCATCGTGGTGTATTCTGCATTTCCAGCACCGTCGCCGCCATTCAGATGCGGAGCATCGGCGTGGCACTGGAGGCAGAGTTGCTGTGCCGTGGCGTCGTCGATCTGCAGGCTGTGGCCGGCACCGGGACGACCGGCGGCAGGAGGAGCGAAACCGTTTCCTGCGATCGGGTTGTACGCCTTCATGTGGCAGGTGACACACGGACCATTGGTGGCGATGGCGGTAGGATCGCCGCCAGCAACGAGGTAATCCTCGCTTCCTGCGATAAGCGGGGTGCCGATCCTTCTGTGTGCGCTGTTCTGGCCGCCGACAACTCCATCAGGAGTGGTGGTGTCGAGCGCTGTCAGCGTCTGGTTGTAGGTCTGGCTGCTGACAAACGTTGCGCCCACGAAGCTCTTGGGAGCTGGCGCGCCGAGCGTGGTGAAGTTTTTGAAGCCTACCTTCATGTACATGGTGCCTGCTGCTGCGTCATAATGGCTGTTCTGGAAGGAGGTGTTGGAGAGGTCCCAGTTGCCGCTGTTGGCGAGGTCGGTCAGGTTCGGGCCGTTGACTCGGGCTGCGTGGCAGCCTACGCACAGGTTGGATTCGCCGACGTCGGGGAATCGGGCCTGGATTCTACTCTTGATCGTCTTCTTGCTGGTCTTGTCAACCGTGCTTACGTTGTAGAAGGAGGTAACTGCAGGAACCGCGAGACGTGCTGCGGCGCCGGTCACATGGCAGGCGTTGCAGGCAAGCGGCTCGGAGTCCTTGTCGGTTGCGTGGAGCGAGCTCACGTTGGTGAAGCCACTGGTTGCAAAGGCGGCAAAACCGTTGGCGGTGTGGCAACGCACGCAATCATTGACCGGGATGGCCGTCTGGAAGTTAACGGCGGTTCCGGAGTTCTTCCAGACGTGGCTGGCGGAGTCTTTCCAGGCGAGGCCGTTATTGTCGCCGTGGCCGGACTCCTTCCAGGCGGTTCTGACGGCATCGTTACTGTCGTTGGCGGGACCTGCAAAGTGGCAGGTAGCGCAGGTGGTGCGCGGGGTCACGTAGGACGCCCGGTAATTCGGGTTCGCAACAGAAGTGGTGTAGTTTTGGTGCGGCAGTCCGACCCGCAGGGTATGCGCGTCGTGGCAAACTATGCAGTCTGTCGCGCCGGCGTGGTTCGTCGCATGGGTGGTAGCCTCATGACGAGAACCGCTGTGGCAGATCTGGCAGGTGTTGGCGGCGGTGGCTGTTACTCCGTGCACGGCGGTCGGGGTGGCGGTGACGCTTCCGCCGGTAGCCAGCGCGCCGGAGTGGCAGGTGCCGCAGCCATAGGCTGTGGCTTTCGTGTTGTCACCGGCGACACTTCCCGGCACGTAGTTGGTGGCCTTGAAATGGCAGCGGTAGACGCAGGTAAGGTCCCTGGCTTCTTCATTGGGCACCAGCGGATTGGTGTCGTAATGGTAGCCATCGTTGGCAACGGTAATCCAGTGGGTGCTGCCGGTAAAATTGCCGTTTTCTGCGGGGTGGCACGGTGAGCACTCTTTGGTTCCGGTTCTGTCCAACGCAGTGATCGCGTGGGCATCCCCGCCGGCGGCATGGCAACTGGCGCAGGTTGCTATTAAGCCAGTTGTCGGGTGAGGAATGGGGTAGTTGCCGGTGTGGCACTTGATGCAGTAGACAGCTCCGGCAGCAACGCCGTTAGCGGCGGACTTGACAAGGAAGCTCGCCGGGTCAACGTTGACAGAGTTAACGTTGGCTTCATGAGGCGTGTCAGCGGTGTGGCATCCCTCGCATGAGGATTCCGTACTCTGGTTGTGGATGGAGGTCGCGTAGCCGGAAACAATCGCAGGAGACTGGGTGGAGTGGCAGGAAGTGCAGCCCTGGTTCACACTTACCTGGTTGGAGGTCACCTTGACGCTGGCGCTGGCCACAACGCCCACGGAGTCGTTGGTGGAGGTAAAGTCGACCAAAACGACTTTCAGCTTTTCTCCGACCACCGTCAGTGTTTTCTGATTCAGGCCAGGGGACACCAAGCGATGAAACACCGGCTTCGAATGGGCATCGCCTGGAAAAGCAGTCCCTGATTTCGGAGCGCAGAAGTTGGGAGTTAGATGGCTGAGCAATAAAAGTATTGTGAAACGGGAATGTGAGGGACCTGACGTTGGCTGAAGGTTCACTGAGCCGCAGGAAGCTGGCAGATGCTGACCCGAAGTTGATCACCAATCAAGCACCCGACCTTTGCGGTGTATGCTTGATTGGCAAGTTTCCTAATTATTTACATATTTAGCAGAGTATACTGACAATAGATCCACTGGATAACAGTCTCTGTGTCCGGTGCGGTTAGTCAGGCGTCCAGTGGGGATTGGGATTGCACATCGAAAGACACAAATGACGCCCGGCTGAGACAAGATCGGGAGAACGTGAGACAGCAATACGAATGGTCAATCTCCCGACCCTTGGAGGATGCCATGAAAAAAACCGTATTGGTCTTTCTCGCAGTCATCGCTTTGGCATTGGGAAGTTCCCTGCCAGCCGACGCCTTCCAGGGTGGCGGTCGCTCCGGCGGCGGACATGTTAGCAGCGGTCACCTCGCAGCCCGCGGCCATTTCGGCGGCGCTCACTTTCGCGGGCACGGCCCCGGGCACTTCGGGGTGGGCGTGGTCATCGCCCCGGAATTGGGCCCCTGGTGGTGGGATTCCTACCCGTACTATCCTTATCCAAGTTCGCCCGTTGTCCTGCAGGGCGAGCCTGAGGCGAACGTCGAACCGCAGCTTCCGGAGCAGAACTACTGGCACTACTGCAGCGATCCGGCCGGCTACTACCCCTACCTGAAAGAGTGCCCCAAAGGGTGGATGAAAGTCCTGCCGACTCCGGCACCTGCGGGCGCGGAGGACTGACCATGTGAAGACAAAGGTTCAAATCTATGTCGCTACTGGTCGCGGACATTCAATAGCCATAACTCGCTGTTATTACTAATTGGTTACTTTCAGGTAAGCATGCAACTTTATAGTGCTTACTTGCAGTAAGTTGGTAACCGGCTTATTGTGCTTTCAGAGGCAGGATTTAGAAGACCCGGTTTAAACGAAGCAGGATTTTCTGAACAGCAGTTGAAAAAAACACTCGCGTATCAGATGGAGGAGGAAAGAGACATGGTAGACAGCAAAATAATCGATGCATTCCACATGATGTGGGGAAATTTCCCGGAGCCGGTACGGTTGATCCACAAGGATCGCAAGGTGCTGGCAGTCAACGAAATCGCTGCGAGCAGGGGGATGGAGATTGGGGTCCCCTGTTTTTCGGTCGGCAATCCCGAACTTCACAAGGTCTGCAGTGCCAATGAGGCGCTCGCCTCGAAGAAGGGGCAGCGAATAAATGCACCCGACGGTAGAATCAGATTCTGGAGCCCTGTCATGGACTGTCCGGATGTCTTTATCCACTTCGTCATTTTCAGAGATCCGCCACAATAACAGTACACCCTCACTAGCCCCCCCCAAGACCTCTGATGGTAAAGTCAGCCCGGGCCCCGCTGCAAGGCGGGGCCCGTCGTTTCCCCCTCCCCAAGGGTGGCCCCCTGGCAAGACCGCCCCTGGCGCATCTTCACACCCGCCTTCTTGCCCTAGGGCCGCCTGCTC
>Ga0209123_1002101_pt1 | contig 17693 bp, 10 predicted proteins | sample BarGraIncu00431A_FD_184500 | JGI IMG/M metagenome (GOLD analysis project Ga0209123, IMG submission 184500) | Arctic peat soil microbial communities from Barrow, Alaska, USA - Barrow Graham LP Incubations 004-31A (SPAdes) (version 2) | ecosystem: Environmental > Terrestrial > Soil > Wetlands >... | reverse complement strand
AATGTTTAAATATCAAAGACCGTCCTGATTTACCATCGGGACGGTCTTGAATATTTTATATTACTCAACTGCATTCCTCTGAGGAAGCATTAACTGGTATTTATTCTTACTTTTTGGTCTCAATTCCGAATGTAAATCCGTCTTTGACACGTTCGATCAATTCTGGTAAAATGTCTTGATATTCACCTAAAATGCCAAAGTCAGCATTGTGAAAGATATTTGCTTTAGGATTGTGGTCAATCGCAATAATTTTATCAGATTCTTTCATCCCGGCAATGTGTTGAATTGCTCCGGAGATACCAACTGCAACATATACTTTAGGTCGAATAGTTTTACCTGTTTGTCCTACCTGACGTGCATACTCAACAATACCTTCATCGACGACCGGACGGCTACAAGACCATTCAGCATTTATACCTTGACCTTTTAATGCTTCTGCAAGTGCTCTTATCAGGCCCAAATTATCCATGGTTGTACCTCTACCTCCCGAAATTACGATGTCGGCTCCGAAAAGATTTTGCAATCCGCCTTCACCTCTTACCGTTTTCAAAATTTCAACTACAAAATCTTTATCAATTAAAACAGGCTTGAAATTTGAAATTATTCCTTTCCTACCTGCAATAGCTGTAGGAACTTCGAATGTACCTGCCCTTGCTGTTGAAATTTGAGGACATACAAACCCAAGAATAGTGGCTAGTTTACTTTCACCATAAGTAGGTCTTCTTGATTCAAGAATAGGTGTATAAATCACTTTTTCTTTTTTATCAATGTACTCTCCAATTTCAAGTCCGGTGCAATCTGCTGTTACTCCACTATCGGTTTTCATGCCTATTCTGGGAGCCAATTCACGGCCAGAGGTAGTAGCAGCAAAAAGAGCAATTTCCGGTTTCCTTTTCCTGATGATTTGTTCAAAAATGGAGGAAAAGGGAAGCACAAGATATTCTTCAAGCTTTTCATTTTCAATAACTATCACCTCATCGGACCCATGTTCAATCAGCGTTTGCGCCAAATGCTGAACATCCTTTCCTATAATTACGGTCATTACCTTGGTGTCATTTCCTAACTGAGTTGCCAGGTTTCTGGCTGGAGTTAACAGTTCAAGTGAAGGTCTGGAGACATTGCCATTGGTAACCTCAGCCCAGGTCATAATTCCTCTTGAACCTTCTCTAAAGTCTTTTTCAGGGAAATCAGGACGATCGGTTTCTTTTTTAGCCACATCCTCCTTCTTCACCAAAACATTACCGCCTTTTTTTAAGTTTGCAATTAAGCTATCCACAAGGGAAGCCTCATTGTGACCCTCTGACATGGTTATTGGCGCACGTTCGCTCACTATATTAATTACTTTTGCAACAATAGTCGGTGAACCGCTAATCCCAATTTTCTCAGTTCCCAAGCCAATATCATCAATACCAAAAACAGTAATTTTTGAATTGTGAGCTTTAATGGCTCCACTTAATGATGGTTTACGGGGAGGTATTCCGGTAGGAGTTAATGAAATTACACATGGCATGGGTAGTTTCATCATTTGATAGCCGCCTTCAATAATCCTTTTTGCTATTACCTTGCCGGAGCCGTCATCTTTTATATTCTCCACAAAAGTGGCTTGGGGAATTCCAATATTTTCGGCTACCTGAGATGGAACATGTGCAGTATCACCATCACTGGTTTGACGGCCGGCTAAGATAATATAAGGTTCTTTAGAGTCTTTGGTAAAACCTAAATGTTTCAGCATCGTTGCAATAGCGAGGCCGGTAGCATAGGTATCGCTTCCGCCAAGCTTACGGTCAGATAAAAGGTATGCCTCATCATATCCCATCGAAATGGCTGTACGTAAAGCAACATCAAAAGACGGAGGACCCATCGATGCAACAATTAATTTTGCTCCCGGATTCTGTTTTTTTAGTTGTAACCCTGCTTCCAGTCCGAATTGGCAATCAATGTTAATAATTGATTTTGCCTTTGTTCGATCCATCAAACCATCTTCTCCCATTCTCATTTCGCTGGGAAGTGGAACTTGTTTTATTAAACTTATTATTGTTAAAGCCATTGTGCCAACTCTTTTAATTGTTACATATTTTGAAAATCCGGACCATTGCCACCATTGGGTATTACCCAGGTAATTCCTTCACCGGGAGATTTTATGTCGCAAGTTTTGCAATGCATACAATTTTCAGCATGTATCCGAAGCTCTTTCTCACCCGCCTTGTTGATATGAAGTTCATACACCTCAGAGGAACAATAAAATTGCTCCGGTGCCCCATATTGTTCAATGTTAACGGCATTGAATTTCTCTGGATTGTTAATGTGAAGATGTACAACCTGTTGCTCGTCATGATAAACTCCTGAATGGTAAATATCAGTTGCTTTATCAAATGTCAGTACTTTGTCGAATTCCAGCTTACCTTTAAAGCGCTCTCTGAAAGGTTTCGTTTTAAGTTCGCTCAGTTTTAAAGTAGTCTGATAGTCGGCAGGAGTTCTCAATCTGCCGGCGAAACCTGCTCCACCTGTAATTAATTGAGTTCCGAATTGAAATCCTCCTGCAATCAGTCCTTTTGCAAAACCTTGTCTGAAATTACGGACAGGATACATTTCATCGTGAATCATACTGTTATTCACAAGAGTTTCATATAGCTGGAGGCTTTTCTCCGATGTATCGTTGTTTGCCAATGCCTGTGCTGCTGTTTGAGCAGCCAACATCCCTGATTTGATTGCCAAATGTACACCTTTTAATGCCGGCATCGTCAGAAAACCTGCGCTGTCACCCACTATCAAAGCATTGTCGACATACAGTTTTGGAATCGCATAATGACCTCCTTCGGGAAGGGTCTTGGCGCCATATTCAAGTAATTTACCCCCTTTTAATATATTGGAAACAAAAGAGGTAGTTTTCCAAATCTGCATGGCATCGTGAACATCGAAAGAGGGATCTTTGTAATCAAGCCCAACAACAAGTCCGACAGCCACTTTATTATCGTTTAATCCATATATAAAGCCTCCGCCAAATTCATCATTGTTGAGTGGATAGCCCAAAGTATGGTATATCTGCCCGGCCTCAATATTACCTTGTGGAACCAACCACAATTCCTTGCACCCTAAAGAATAAATCTGCTCGTTACTATCCTTGTTCAGGTTGAACTTCTTAATGAGCATTTTGGTCAGACTGCCTCTTGTCCCTTCGGCAAAAATGGTAATTTTAGCTTCAATGCGAGTACCTGCCTGAAAGTTTTCCAACTGATTTCCATGATGGTCTATTCCCGTATCTTTGGTTTTGGCGCCTATAACTTTCCCATCCTTGTATAAAATCTCATCGACAGCAAAACCTGGATATATTTCCACCCCTTTTTCCTGTGCTTTTATAGCTAAATATCTACATATCTGACCCAACGAAGCGGTATAGTTTCCTATATTATTCATATAAGGAACATGAAACGGCAAAGTCATGTGCCCATTTTCGCTCATTAAAATCGTGCTGTCCTTTGTGACTTTAGCATTGAAAGGAATCTCAGAGAGTTCAACAGTTGGCAATAATTCTTCAAAAATTGCAGGTTTAATAACTGCCCCTGACATGATATGGCTTCCAATCGAACTTCCTTTTTCGATGAGCAATATTCTTTGGTTTTGACCTTTTTGTTTCAGTGTATCCGCTAAATGAATTGCCGTGGCCAGACCTGATGGTCCGCCGCCGATAATTAGCACATCTGTTGATACGGTATCAACATTATTCATTTTATGCCCTCCTTTATAGATAAGTTTTTGTAAATAGATTCAAAGTATTTATTTCTTTTTGAAAAAGCAAAAGTACACTTTAAAATCCAATTTGTATTTTTTTTGAAAATATCTTCCTCAATTAACCTTCCTTAACTTTATTGAAAATATCTACTTTAACGTTAAGTTGAAATAGATATTGATCCGATGTGAAATTAAAAGTGACTAAAGTATTAAAAGTGAACTAAAGTGTCTAAAGTATTTAAAGTACGCGTTGCTGAAAGTACTTTAGTTCACTTTAAATACTTTAGTTCACTTTAAATACTTCTATTCCAATTCTATACAAGTCCTAAATAAACGCTATCCTAAATTTATACCGGTTATAGGATTGGTATAGACATTATATAGGATTTGTATAGGTTTAGAAGTAGACAAACACGTTTTCGAATTGCTTAATCATTCAGCGTTTAGCTGCTTAATGCTACAAATTTGAACTTACAGGAATTCTATCAATTAGATTAAGGACCCTATGGATATCAAAATGCCAAAATGTCAATTTCGTCAATTGGCATTTTGGCATTTTAATGAAAATAAAGGTCACGGGGATTCGGGATCAAAAGAGCTCCAGTAACCTTATAATCAAGTGGAATAGATCGTGTTATGCAGATGCCGGGGGCAATAATGATGAATTAACACAATACTATCCAACTTTAGAAAAATAGGGTAGTCGGTCAATAGGCACCTCTATGGTGTAATCTTTGCCGCCTGTATATTTTTTACCATCGTCGCCCAGCCATTTTCCCTTCGGGAATTTAACAATCCTGCTATTTCCTGCCTCCACCATTGGAGCAACCATGATGGTAGGGCCAAGCATAAACTGGTTAATAATTGATTCGAAACCCTGACCAGGGAAATAGAATTCAAGGTTTGTCAAAATAGGTTCACCTGTTTTTGATGACTGATGAGCAAGTTTCAAAATTAAGGGAGTGAATTTCTTTCTTACAGCTATGGCTTTATTTACTGCATTAAAATTATTTTTATCCAATACGCGCCAAGGAGCTACCGAGAATTGCATCATGGGCATCAGTGCGTGGCATTGTGCAGAACGAACGATCAATTCCTGGTTGATTTTTGCATTGTCTTCAAATGATGTTAACAAGCCTCCACCAATCATATCAGGGCATGAAAATGTATATCCGGATAGGCCTTCAATAACCATGTCAGGGATAAGATGCTGCAAATCTTCCCATGTATGGCCTTTATCATGTAATCGTTGCGCCAATGGTTGACCCCCCATCTTCCAACAGGCCCTGTATTCGTTCAGAGGGAATTTTAATCCAAATTGAGTAAATGATTCACAATGTTCATTGGGAGTATACCCCATTTTACTCAATGTGTTTTCAGGATAAAACATCATATCTCCTGCATCAAATTTGAAGCCATCAACGTGATAGTCCTTTACAAGGCCATTCAACTGTGTATTAAACCATTCCACGGCAACAGGATTCGAAAAGTCAAGTACTGCTGATACACCGTTCCACCATTGGATCATTGCCGGAGTTCTGGCTGTCTCCCAGGTCTCATCGGCTTTTGTTTTTTGAAGAACAAAGGCTTTCTTACTTTCTAGTTGATGGTATAATACTGATTGGTCCGGACTTACAAATGGGCAAATCCATAACATTACCTTGAATCCCATTGCATGTAATTGGTCAATCATTACTTTCGGATTGGGAAAACGTCCCGGATGAAAGTTCCACAGCCCATAATCTTCCTGCCAGGTGTCATCAATCATGAAAACTCCCGGAGGCATACCGTTACTGATAATAGCTTTAGCATATTTAATGATATCTGCCTGATTTTGATGCAAATTCAGCTCAATCCATGTATTGTATTGCGGGGCTGAAAACAAAAGAGAGTCTGGCATTAACCCACTTGCGGGAAAGTATTTATCACGGACAAACTTCTGGGCCTGTTCCAGGGTAGTCCCACTTTTACCCGTTACAAGAGATGCATAGGGGTCATTGATCGTTAAATTGTTGCCGTTAATTTGAAAACTGAATGGTTTTTCACTCCAAAAATATCTTCCCTTACTGGTCAGAATTAATGGCTGTGCCTGGTTCCTTTTGTTTTCAGCATAAAAATTCAATTCATATGGTGCAGAAAAGGGCATCAGGTGGCCTTCCATCACCATACCAGCCCATACAAATTCATCCTTATCCAAAACAATTTTCATATTTTTGTCAGGCAAATTGTTCTTGAAGCTTGTAAGACTCAAAACTACTAGTAGTAACAGGGTTAAATTTTTCATAGTATCATTATTCATTAGATTCATCAAAAGTATTATTTATTCTTGAATAGGAAAATAATCAATTCTTAAAAGTGCATTTTATTTCTCTTTCCGATATTGCTTTTTGTAACTGTTCCAGGTTCCCATCAATTGTTTGAGCGTTTTCTTTGCATGACCTTTAAGATTATAACATTGCAGTCCGATTGTACTTAAATAAATATTTTCAGGTAATAATTTAACAAATCCATAGGGTTCGAAGGTTTCCTTTCCCAAAGGCTGAATGAGCTGATCTCAACCCATTTGTTTTGTATCTTCAGCATCTGCCCTTCAAATATTCAAAGCAAACAGGTTAGGTACAATCCTTGGTTTATGTCAAGTGATAAGATCAATGCTATAAATGTATAAGCTGCAATCATATAAAATATTTCAAAATAGTGAAAATGGTTTCTCGAGAATATATAAAATGCAAGTATATTGAGAGTCTAACATCCATTGAATTTGCAAGATACATCTTATTACGCTATTCTTCAGGCTGAACGGTTAATTCTGTTACTGCCTGAATTCCGAGAGACACTTCAGAAATAATACCCAGTTTAATATAAATAGGACGGATCGCTTTCTTTAATTCTGGAAGCTTTCGTGAATAAATATATGCTCCCACAATACAGGAGACGCCTCCAAATATTAATGTATTTGTCACCCCGATACTACTGGCCAATCCACCTGCTAAAAAGCTTCCAAAGGGTGCTGTACCCATAAATGCCATGGTAAAAAAACTCATCACCCGACCGCGTTTATCATCATCCACTATGGTTTGTAAAATGGTATTACTTGATGCCATCTGCAACATCATTCCAAGACCAATTGCAACCATCAACACCATTGAAAGCCAGAAGTAGCGGGACAATGAAAAGGCGATAAGTCCCAATCCAAAGAGTATAGTAGCTTTGGGAATGAGTTTGGCAAGGCCAAGCACACTTTTTCTTGAAGCCAGATACAATGCTCCCATCAGTGCTCCTAAACCTGAAGCACCCATAAGAAAGCCAAATGTATGAGAGCTCCCATGCAATATTTCTTTTGAAAAAACAGGCATCAATACGGCGTAGGGCATTCCCATTAAGCTCACCAAAGCAAGTAACAGGATGATATACTTGATAGGTGCAAAACCAAAAGTATAGGTAAATCCTTCCTTCAATTTTTTTAGAACCTGCTTGTTTTGATTATTTATCTTTCTGGGAACAATCGTCATCATCATAAGTGAACCGATGACAAAAATATAGCTTAACCCATTGATCAGGAAACAAATACCTTCACCCGTAAAGGCGATTAACAAACCCGCGATGGAGGGCCCTAATAATCTTGCACCATTTACCATGGATGAATTTAATGCAATGGCATTTGCAAGGTCTTCTTTTTTCTCAACCATTTCAACAACAAATGATTGCCGTGCCGGAACATCAAAAGCATTGACACAGCCTAAAAATACACTCAGAATTACGATATGCCATACTTCAATGGTTCCTGACAGATATAGGAATGCGAGTATCAGCGCCTGAACCATGGCTGCAATTTGCGTAACGATTAATATATGGTATCGGTTCCATCTGTCAGTCAATACTCCTGCAATGGGAGCTATTATAAATGTTGGTATTTGACCTGCAAACCCTACCAGCCCAAGCATAAAGGCCGAGTGTGTAAGTTCATAAACCAACCATGGCGTAGTAATTCGTTGTATCCAGGTTCCAATGAGTGAAATGCTTTGTCCGTAAAAGAACAGACGATAATTTCGATATTGGAGTGAACGAAATGTACTTTTTAAATCAGATAAATTATAGCTCATAGGTTTATCTGAACTCTTTTTCATGTTGAATAAACTTCATTCTTTATTTCAATTTCATTTAACCGGTCAATTAATTCTCTAACGAAAGTTTCAATGTTTAAAATACACTGGCAACCTGGACGATGGGTTTAATTTTATATTGAAAAGATTAATTCATTGGTTGTCAGTATTTTGATTCTGTAAATATACAATATATTCATGAATAAATCATTGAAAATCAACAATATTTTTTAGGGAATGAAGAAATTCTTAACACTGAGTTTCTAAACTTTTAGAAGTCAAATTGCCTTTTACTTCTTTTTCCCAATATCGGAATAGGTTTTGCCACCAACAATTCTATATCTTCTGTAAGGTTTCTGTAAGGTTTCTATAAGGTTTCTGTAATTGGCATTACAGTTACCTTACAGAAACCTTACAGAAACCTTACAGAAGATATAGAATTGTTGGTGGCAAAACACATTCCAATGGCAGGGTATTAATATATCGAAGGGGTGGTTGCGTATTTTTATAAAGCGCCCGGTCCGAATGGAAGCGTAATAAAGAAATCGGACTTGTAAATCTTCTAATTCCATTAGGTAGCTTGTTTGATGTTGCTTTTGTTAAATATTCCAAAATATCAACCACACAAACAAATCAATCAGATTGGGAATTTTATTTAACAATCAACGTTTCAACTAAGAGACAACCTGAATCCTTGCCCTGAGGTTGTGAAGCGAACTTTAAACACAAAGCATTCACATTCAGAAGTATACTGATTAATTGTATGATTTGGGCCACCCCTCTAGAGGTACCATCAGAATTGAAGAGCCTAAATTATACTCACAAATGAAAAAAGGATATAGTTAAATCAATATTTACATCCATTTTGATGTCATTCCTATAAACTTAAATAACTCTGAATGGTTCCACTGTTTATAGAAATTGATGGATACAGAGTATTATGTATTCCGCGTATATTTTAAATTTTAAAATGAATTCAATGTGAATGTAAAACGAACTGCTGAAATATACAAAGAGATCCAACAAACCATTTGTCACATTTTGGAAGAGGCTGATGGCAGTGGAAAGTTTACTGAAATAGGGTGGGAGAAGGAAATTGGTTCAGGCATCACGTGCGTTATGCAAAATGGATCGATTATTGAAAAAGCAGGTGTCAATTTTTCCAATGTGCAAGGGAACTTCAATGCTAACATGGCAAAGCTACTGGGTGAAAATGCAAGCACATTTGCCGCTACAGGTATCTCTTCAATTATCCATTCAGGCAATCCGTTTGTTCCTACCATTCACTTGAATATGAGGTATTTCAAGCTCGACAATGGTTCTTCGTGGTTCGGAGGCGGCATTGATTTAACTCCTGCATACGTCAATTTGGATGAGACGCGACTGTTTCATCAAACGATCAAAGATATTTGTGACCGTTTCGATATTGGCTTTTATCCTGAATGGAAAACTTGGGCAGATGACTACTTTTATCTACCCCATAGACAGGAAACACGCGGTATTGGTGGCATATTTTTTGATCGTATTCACCCTTCCGATCAAAATGATTTTGAAAAGATGCTGAAACTGACAGCAGAACTGGCGAGTATTTATCCGGTAATTTACAGTCAACTGATTAAAAATAATGGACACAAAAATTATACCGAAGCTCAAAAGAAATGGCAAAAAATTCGTCGTGGACGCTATGTTGAATTCAACCTTATTTACGATCGGGGTACAAAATTTGGGCTCGAAACAGAAGGCAACACCGAATCCATCATGGTAAGCTTGCCTACAGAAGTGGAATGGGTTTATCAATATCATCCCGAGCCTGGCAGTTTGGAAGCTCAAACATTGGAATTTCTGAAAAAAGGAATTGCCTGGGTATAGTTTACAGTTTACAGTTTCAAGTTTCAAGTTTCAAGTTTACAGTTCCAAGTATAAAGTTTACAGTTCCGAGTACATAGTTTCAAGTTCCAAATTCCAGATTGTCTGTCATAGTCATTTGTCAGACTACTTTTTTATTACTTTTCTTTTTAATTGTCAATATACATTAAAATTGAACGTACATTTGTTGATTATTACTTTGGCATGGCTATTGCAAAATACTATGGAGTAATTTTATGCTGATCAAGATCGGTCAGTATGTCATGTGTGGTGAATGGATATTAGGGAGTAAGAAAAAAAATAAAATATGCATAATATATTAATTTCCAGCTTTATGGATGAAGAGAGTGATTTTATACCAATTTTGGCTGATGGAGATGACTCTGAACTGACCAATGTGGAAATTCCTGACATTTTGCCAATATTGCCTTTAAGGAATACGGTTATGTTTCCAGGAGTTGTTTTGCCCATCACTGTTGGCAGACAAAAATCATTGCAGTTAATTCAGGAAGTCTATCGGGGAAATCGGTTAATTGGAACCATTGCGCAAATGGATGGGAGTATTGAAGATCCTGAGAAGGCAGATCTTTATCAAATCGGGACCATTGCCCAGGTTTTAAAAATCCTGGAAATGCCTGATGGAACCACTTCTGTTATTATTCAAGGTAAACGTCGCTTTGAAATTGTAGAATTCACCCAGGAATTCCCCTATTTCAAGGCAAAAGTTAACGCATTAAACGATATGCAGCCTAAGGATGATTCAGTTGAATTTTCAGCAGTTGTCGGTTCCTTAAAAGACTTGTCGATCAAAATTGCACAGTACTCCTCTCAAATTTCACCCGAAGCTTCATTTGCAGTTAAGAATATTGAAAATTCCACCTTTCTGATTAATTATATATGCTCGAATGCTGATCTGAAAGTGGAAGAGAAACAAGTTATGCTGGGTATTGGCGAACTTAAAGAGCGCGGTATACAAGCAATCGGATATCTGGTCCGTGAAGTTCAGATGGCCGAACTGAAACGCGATATTCAAACCAAGGTTAAGTCTGAACTCGATCAACAGCAGCGTGAATATCTGCTGAATCAACAAATGAAAACCATTCAGGATGAGCTGGGTGGCAGTCCTGCCGAACAGGAAATTCTGGAATTGAAAGAACTGGCAAAAGATAAAAAGTGGAGTGAGGAAGTAAAGAAATACTTTGACAAGGAATTGCATAAATTGTCACGATTAAATCCGGCAGCAGGTGAATATTCAGTCCAGTATTCTTATTGCCATACATTTGTTGAATTGCCATGGAATGAGTTTACCGATGATAATTTTGACCTTTTACGTGCAGCCAAAGTACTGGATGAAGATCACTATGGGCTCGAAAAAGTGAAAGAGAGAATACTTGAACACCTTGCCGTTCTGAAATTAAAGAATGACATGAAAGCGCCAATTTTGTGTTTGTACGGTCCTCCGGGAGTTGGAAAAACATCACTGGGACGCTCCATTGCAAAGGCTCTCGATCGCAGTTATGTTAGGATGAGCCTGGGAGGTTTACACGATGAAGCAGAAATTCGGGGACACCGCAAGACTTATATTGGAGCTATGCCAGGACGTATATTGCAGAATATTAAAAAGGCAAAATCATCGAACCCGGTATTTATATTGGATGAAATAGATAAAGTTTCGCAGGATTTCCATGGTGATCCCGCTTCGGCATTGCTTGAGGTGCTTGATCCGGAGCAGAATTTTGAGTTCCACGACAATTATATAGAACAGGAATTTGATTTATCAAAAGTGATGTTCATTGCCACTGCCAATACCTTGAATACCATTGCACCGGCATTGCGTGACCGACTTGAACTCATCGAAGTGAGCGGATATTTAGTGGAAGAGAAAATTGAAATTGCCAAACGACATTTGATTCCTAAACAGTTTGAGAATCACGGGATTGAATCTAACGGCATAGTTATTCCCGATGAAGTTATTCAGCATATCATTGAAAAATATACCCGCGAATCGGGGGTGAGGGATCTTGCTAAAAGGTTGGCCAAGATTTCACGGCGAATGGCTAAAAAAATTGCTTTTAGCGAACCCTATAATCAAACACTCAGCAAACAAGATATCAGGGAATATCTTGGAGTGACTCCCTATTCAAAAGAGATTTATCAGGGCAATGAATTTGCAGGTGTAGTAACCGGCTTGGCAGTGACAGCTATAGGTGGAGAAATTCTATACGTGGAAACAAGTTTAAGTAAAGGAAAAGGTACTTTGACATTAACCGGTAATCTGGGTGAGGTAATGAAAGAATCGGCCATGCTGGCACTTGAATATATTCGCAGCCATGCAGAACAATTGAGCCTGAACCCTGAATTGTTTGACAGATACAATGTGCATGTGCATGTTCCTGAAGGAGCCATCCCTAAAGACGGACCTTCTGCTGGAATTACGATGGTAACTTCCATTACTTCAGCATTTACTCAACAAAAGGTTAAAAAAAATCTGGCCATGACCGGTGAAATCACCTTGCGCGGAAAAGTGTTGCCTGTAGGTGGGATCAAAGAAAAGATACTGGCTGCCAAACGGGCTGGAATCAAGGAGATTATTTTATCGGAAGCTAACAGGAAAGATCTGGAAGAGATAAAACAGGTTTATATAGAAGGGTTAATATTTCACCATGTAAATACCATTGAGGACGTATTAAATATTGCATTACTGAAAACCAAGGTTGATTCTCCTATGAGGATTGAATAAATATTCAGTGAATTAAGCTGAAAAGATATAGGAGAACAGTGACTGATTAATGAGTTACTGTTCTCTTTTTTTTTTCTAAATTAGAATGAGGGAAATATATTGAGTTTCTTGAAAATTAAAATATTGCTTCTGCTAATGGTCTCTTCATGAGTCGTATTGTTGAATCTCAATATGCAAATCGCTTTCTTTTTCTCGATTCGGACTACATAGTTCAGGTTCACAAAAATTCCCCGGTTGATTTGAAAGATGAGAGTTGAATTGAGCATGCTGATTAGCTGATTAATTCTTTTGGACACAGTTTCAACGGTTCCATCCTGAAGATAGATATCTGTACCGTTAATTTTGGCTTTAATATAAACGATGTCTTTGATATCTATATATAGGTATCCATGCACGGTAGGTACCGAAATTGGAGTTGAATTGGGCTGCGCCTGGATAAATTCATCCACTTTTTGATCATGCTTTTTTTTCTCAACCCTTGCCAGGTATTTTTTAATCACCTTATCAAGATCTTCCTGAAAGAATGGTTTGGTTAAAAAGTCAAGCGGTTCAATTGACAATACGTTGTATGCATATTGCTGATACGCTGTTGTGAAAACAATTTCTGAATGAAAGCTTTTATTCCTCATCGACTCAGCCACCTGCAATCCTGTCATATCCGGCATGTCGATATCAAGAAATACAAGGTCAGGAAACTTCTTAATTATAAGTGATAGTCCGGTTGGAGCTTTGGTACTCTTGCCGATAATCTTGATTTCAGGAAATTGTCTGAGATACATCTCAAGCAAATAAATTGCTTCTGAATCGTCGTCAATTATAATGGCTGTAATATCATTTGTTTCCATTTTCTTTATTCTAAATATTTACCAAGTGACCGTAGGAGTACTCTTGATCCAATGATTTCGCACTCTTCACCCTTAGATGACAAGATCAAAGTATAGGTCTTTAAATTAACTTTGCGAATATAATTCTTGTTTATAATGACTGACCGGCTGATTCGCATAAAGTTATAAGGATTAAGAATTTCATCAATTTGAGAAAGATACAAAAAGGTCAATTCCATACTTTTGTTGGTGAAATGAAGTTCAGTAAAAGCACCGTCGGCTTTACAATAAAGAATCTCGTCAGTGTTAGTAATTATAAAACCTTTGATTGTATTAAATCTCAGCATGGTTTCTGGCTGTTTCTTATCAATGATATCATTGATTCTCGTCAATGAATCCGTCCTTTTTCTTAATTGTACTTTTTCAAGTAAACTCTTTGCCTCGGTTTTTCTTAGAGGTTTCAACAAATAATCATACACTTCAAAATGAATAGCTTCAGCGGCATATTTCTTTGATTTTGAAATAAATGCGATAGTTGTCTGTGGAAGATTTGAATGTATAAATTTGATGATTCCCGTTCCTGTTTTACCTTTTACAGGAAATTCCAAGAGCACAATATCTGGATTCACTTCAATAACTTTTAGTAATGCGGAATCTGTATCTTCTGCTATTTCTATTGATGGCTCTATAGTATTGGATTGAAATAGTTGGGCAATCTGCTGCTGTTCAATTTGTTCGCTTTCAATAATCAATATTCTGATGTGTTCTTTTTCCATACTTAGGCCCCATTTAACAGAGATGCAATAAAGATAGCTATATAAGTATACATTTGACTCTTATTGATAGGATAAGTTAACGCGGGTATGATATTTTTTTTTACAGTAAATATTCCTGCCAAATATTGATGGTCTCACGGCTTAGTAAAATGGATTCCATCCTTCCTATTAAGAATGGAATCCTTCTTCAATATAAAGTAAACTTTCCATGATTTTCTATTGCTTAATAAATTTTAGAGTATTTTTGTGATTTCCAGCAGTGATTTGCATAAAGTAGACTCCTTTATTAAATCGGCTCAGATCGTATCTGAAAGATTGTACATTTCCGGATAGTACCTTTTGGTCAATCAATGATCCGGCAATGGAGTATATTTTCAGTGAACTGATTTTTTCATGACTATCAGGCACCAATAATTCGATGTATTGGCTTGCAGGATTGGGATATAACTGAAAACTTCCAGTATTGCCGGCCAATTCACCAGTACCGGTATTGTTGGCATTAACAGTTACACTTCCAGTCATGCCAATAGAAAAATGCAAATCGCATCGGTAATCATAGGTGCCGGGAGTAGTAAAAACAAATTCATAGGTCCATGCCTGACCTAAAGCGTTGCCGAATGATACAGGGTTACTTGCAAAAGTGGCTGTTGTTCCGTTTACATTGTGCGGCATAGTACCTGTGTCATTCCAAATGACTTTATCACCGGTCGTGATAGTTAAATTGCTGGGTGTGAATTGATCGTCGGTCACTGCCACCGTATACGTAGTCTGACCTACCAGATTCAGAGTCGAAATCGTAATCACCAATGCTATGGCGAACGTCCGAAAGGATGTGGAAGTAAATAATATTTTCATGGACTATAAATTTATAATGTTAACACTAAACTGTTTATCCCATTGAAACACATGCCTGATTAATTTGTTTATAGAAAAAGATATATTAATGATTTATTATTACCGGATTAAAGTTCAAGCTAATAATGGTTTAATTTTAATAGCGAATCGATTATTTAATTCTCTAATTGGATAATTATTTTTCATAAGGATGTTAGCATTTACGTCCGCAGTTTTCGAAGGACTGTCGAAAATGCAGAAAAGGATTTATTCATCAATAGCAATGTCCGCTCAACTTTTGTTGAACGGGCACTCCTGAAAAATAGAAACCTTCAATGACTATTTGCGTGTAACAGCCTGAATCATAGGTTCGTTTCTTGTTCCATCGCCAATGAGCATTCCAAACCCTTCGCTTTTATAATTCCAGTTGGCTGAAGCAATATGGTTTTTATTGAATACTGAAATCATGTCGTTGTACCAACGTATGCGGTCAGCTTCAGGTGCGCCTTCAAGTGCCCCATATTCACCACAATAAACCTGAAGACCCAGTTCTTTTGATTTTTGAAGAGGAAGCTGCATCATCTTTTCTATTTTTTCCTTATTCCATTCTACACCCACCCAATCTTTTGCAATTACCTGAAGAGAAGGGGTCATGGCATTGAATTCTGCTTGTGTAACCAACACTCCCGGGTAATGTACCGGACCGGTATAGTCGCGAAGACCTGTCCAGCTGGCATGGTGATGGGTCAGGAAAAATGGTTCATAGAAATGGAAGCTGAGTATGATATTTTTATCTTTGGGAACTTTCAAAACATCAAATGTATTGGCCGATTGCCACATATTTGAACCGATAATAATGATGCGTTCGGGTTCGAGGGCACGAAGTGTTTTTACGGCCTTGTCAACCAGATTATTCCATTGTTCAGGATCGTCAGCTACAGCTTCGTTCATCAATTCATATGCTACATCGCCTACTGAATACCCTTTGAGAGCCGATGAAAGATCGACCCACAAGGCATAGAATTTATCCTGTTCTTTGGGGTCAGTCCACAATGGTTTTATCTTGGCATTAAAATGATGCGAACGCAAAATGTGCAAATCAACAATCACCTTCATTTGATGTTTTATACACCAATCAATACTATTGGTCATCAGTTTGAAGGCATCTGCATGGCGAACTCCTTTTTCGTCCCACATTTGTTCTTCGTCGATGGGGAGACGGATATGGTCAAATCCAAGACCTTTAATGATCTTTACATCTTTTTCCTGAAAGAAGCTGTCGCGTTTTATCCCACGAGCTTCCGACTGTGAAAGCCAGTGACCTACATTGGTGCCTTTGAAGATTTTGAAATCGGCAGGTGATCCTTTGGACGCGTTTTTAGATTGGCAGTTAATAAATAATAATACTGCCAAAGCAATAAGGAGAAGATTTTTCATGTCAACTTAGTTAATTGGTTTTTATTGAATAACTTGTGCAAGTTATTGTTTTTTTCTGACAATTGATTGATAATTCTTGTATAACTTCAACAAGTTATTATTTATTTTTGACTATCGATTGATAATTTATACCAGAATAATAAAATCGGAGAGAAGAAACGATTAATGGGATTCCCATGGTAACATATAAGACAGAGAGATAGAAGGGTAGAACAATTCCTGATTTGCGGAGAACTACACCGAATGAAATCATAAAAGTCATCATCACATAACTTTTCAGATTGAAAAACGAGAAGATAGAGGGGCGGTTGTTGGGAAGATGAATAATTCGGTAAACATGCTTTTTCGATATTCTGGAGAATAAAATAACATAAAACAGTGCGCCTCCAATAATGCTAATCACTATTCGCAAAGTTAAATAATCATTGTCGATAATCATCATCAAAATTCCTCTGGTCAAAAGCATTCCTCCTGCAATTGTCCATATAAAAGCGGCAATAAAAAGTAAGTTGCGCCTTGAAGTTCCCGGTTTCAGCAATTGAATAAATTTCACTTTATATAGATACGAATTTCACGAATTTATCCCGATTAATCGGGATCACGAATGGTCCACAACAATAGTGCATCACATCTCAATTTCTTAGATAGATACGAATTTCACGAATTAAAACGAATTTCATCCCGAGTGCTCGGGACCTTAACGACAATAGTGCAACGTTCCTTATTCCTTATTCCTTATTCCTTATTTCTTATTTCATATTCTCATTTTCTCACCTTCTCATTTTCTCATTTTCTCACCTGTTTTCTTCTGCAAATTTACGTCCCCGGCGAAATGCTTCCAGATTTAAGTTAACAACGCTTTCACCTTTTCGTTCAAAAATAGTGCGGATGCCCTTCTCAATTTGTGTAAATTCTATGTTGATAAATGGAGATGCTGCTCCAAGCATTACCATGTTTGAAGCCCGTGAACTGCCTACTTCTTTAGCAATTAAATCGGCATCTATGGCAATAAATCGGGGCAGTTTGCGAATTTCGGCCAACACTTTTTCAATCTCAGGGTAATTGGGTATATTTATAAAAGGCGTAATGTTGGTCACCAAATACCCTGTGCCTGATAAATAGGGTAAATAGCGAAGCGACTCCATAGGTTCAACCGATAGGATCAGGTCGGCTGAGCCTCCGGGAATTAAATCTGAAAAGATGGGTTCATTCGAAATGCGCATATGCGAATACACAGCTCCGCCGCGCTGACTCATTCCATGTGTCTCTGCCTGTTTAATGAGAAGATTGTCGGCCAGTGCCGCTTCGCCCAATACCGTTGCGATGGATAAGATTCCTTGTCCGCCAACACCTGCTAATATAATATCTGCTTTCATATAAGTTT
>Ga0209123_1002099_pt1 | contig 17699 bp, 16 predicted proteins | sample BarGraIncu00431A_FD_184500 | JGI IMG/M metagenome (GOLD analysis project Ga0209123, IMG submission 184500) | Arctic peat soil microbial communities from Barrow, Alaska, USA - Barrow Graham LP Incubations 004-31A (SPAdes) (version 2) | ecosystem: Environmental > Terrestrial > Soil > Wetlands >... | reverse complement strand
GCCTTACCCCGTTGCACACCTCATCGCCCGTTTGCCTGGGTTGTACTAATTGCCATTGTTTTGGGGTTGGCGCTATCTGGCTGCGGCGGTGGTGGGGGCGGGGGCGTGACCGCTGAAGACGGTAGTACAAAGGTCTACACAGTGCCAGTTAGCACCGCACCCAGCCCGGCCAAAGACATCACGGCGTTTTCCGTGTCCGGGGTTGATGGCACTTTCACTGGCAGCACCATTGCCGTTGCATTGCCCTTTGAAACCAGCCTGACCACATTGCCTGCCGAGTTTGCCACTACAGGCACGCTGGCGCGCGTGGGCACTGTCACTCAGACCTCTGGGGTAAGCACAAATGACTATTCCAAACCTGTTGTGTATGAGGTGACAGCCGCTGATGGCTCGACCAAGCAATACACGGTGTTGGTTACCAGCACCTATGCAGCGGCGCAGGTTAGTTTTAAGGGCGATTGGGAAAGTGGACTTACGGGAACCGGCAACTGGCGGGATATACAAACCATGGCCGCCAACCGGTTTCAGCTGGTGACAAACCCGGTGCGTCAAGGTGCCTACGCGGCCCGAGTTGAGGTGCGCCCTGGCGATGACCCGATCAACTCTTCGGGTGAGAGGTCAGAAGTGTTGATCATGACTGATCCCACGGGCAACTCTATTAGTGAGAGTGAGTCCAGTGGTACCCAGTATTTCGCGTTCAGCGTTCGACTCGACTCCAGTTGGCAAGACCCTGTCGGAGGGGTCTATGGGCCTTGGGCGATTGTCCTTCAGTTGCACGGTCCTGATGTTTTGGGTACATCACCCGCCATTGCCGTTAGCGTGCAAAACGGATTTAAGCTGTTCCTGTATGCTGGGGACCTGAGCAATAAAGCCAAGTACATCGACGGGATTTTCCCCTTCGCGAATAGCAATCTTAACCTTGGCGGTTGGGTCGATCTGGTTATGAAAGTCAAGTTTGCGTCCGACTTCACTGGTGCCGTTACGGTTTGGCGGAGAGACGAAGGTCAGACGAGCTACTCCAAAATGCTAGGTTTGGAGGGTGTACCAACGCTCCAATACAAATCCAGTTTGGGACCAGTTGGCTCCCACTATTGGAAGCATGGACTTTACCGTTCCGAGGAAACGGCAATTACCAACCTCCTCTGGCTTGATGGCCTAACCCGCTACAACATCAAATAATGTTGTAGGTGTGCAGATGAGCAGCGTTTCCGGGGCACCGCCGTACAAATAGATGGATTCGTCGCGCTGCGCGGCCTGCGCGCAATACCGCCACATCAGGTCTGGCCCGTTGATACGCCAACTGATGGCGAGTTATTCAGACCATCCTTAACTTGAAAATAGCTTTTCATAAGCCGCCAGAAGTTTGGGTACCTCATAGTGCCATTCCAGCTCATTCAGTACTCGGTTACGGCCAAAAGTACCCATTTTTTCGCGTCGAACCGGATCATCGAGCAGCATCACGATTTTCTCAGCCATGTCTACGGCGTCGTTGTTTTTTGCGTAAAGCGATGCCTCCTGTGCTGAGAAACGGCCCTCGGCCAGATCAAACTGAACAATGGGTTTGCCCAAGGCCATGTACTCCATGATCTTGTTCATCGTGGATTTATCGTTCATTTCATTGGCCACATCGGGGTTCACGCACACATCGGCGGTGTTAAGCATCTCCAACAACGCCTGATCTGGCACGCGCCCGGTGAACGTCACATAGTCTGCGATGCCCAGGTCTTTGGCGTAAAGCTTCATCTCCTCGAGCGACGTACCACCGCCCACCAGTCCAAAGTGCACATCCGTGCGGCCCATCTTTTGCACGATGTGTGCTGCCGCTTGCAGCAGATAGTCAATGCCCTCCTGCTTGCCCATGACACCCACGTAGCCGACCATGAACTTGCGACCGCACTTGAGTGCTTCAACCGGCGGCACAATCTTCAAGCGATCCAGTTTGGGGCCGCTGCGGACCACATACACCTGCGCCGGGTCCATGCCACCACGGTCAATCGCTATTTTTTTATAAGACTCGTTGGTAGCAATTGAAACAGTGGCCGTTTTGAAGGTCAGTCGCTCGCAAAGCACCATCAGCTTGTAAAACAGATCGCGCCTGCCAAACTTCGCCTCGTACAACTCGGGGTTGATGTCGTGGTGGTCAAACAAAAACTTCTTGCCGAAGAAGAATTTGAAAAACCCACCCACCAAGAAAATCAAATCTGGCGGGTTACAGGCGTGTATGGCGTCAAAACCACGTGTGAACAGCACCTTGAAAGCCAGCGTCAATTCCCAGAACAGCGCCGCCGAGTATTCCAGCGCATAGCCCATGGCACCTTCGGCCTCAAGCGGCAGGTTGTGCCGATAAATGTAGATACCCTCAATGATCTCGAACTTCTTCTCATAGCCCTTGCCGGTGGGGCAGATGATCGACACCTCATAGCCCGCATCACGCAGGGTGGTGGACTCCTGCCATACCCGCCGGTCAAATGGTGAGGGCAGGTTTTCGACAATGACCAGAACACGTCTGGGTTTACCAGCAAATGCCATCGTAACGCCCCGCTTCACTTTTGTTGGGGACGATCCTGACCAAGTCAACCACCACCTGGTCGGGCCTGATCTGGTCAAGAATAGTGCGGAATTCTGCGGCACCATTGCCAATGACAATCACCTCGGCAAACTCCAGCACGTCTTCCACCGTCTCCACCATCAGCCGCGAAATATGCGGAATATGGTTCAGGATGTAGTCCCGATTAGCCCCGGTGAGCGCTGCCAGGCTCACGTTGCGGTCATAAAGCTTCATCTCGTAACCCTTGCCGATCAGTGACTCGATCACCTCCACCAGCGGCGACTCACGCAGGTCATCTGTGCCCGCCTTGAAGGCAAAACCCAGGATGCCAATGCGCTTGCGGCCGTAGGCAGTGATCATGTCAAAGCCCTTTTGCACTTGTAGATGATTGCTCGGCATCAGCGAACTGAGCAAAGGCAGTTCAAGGTCCAGGCTCTTGGCCTTGTAGGTGAGCGCACGCACGTCCTTCGGCAGGCACGAGCCACCAAACGCAAAGCCAGGTTTCATGTAGTAAGGCGACAAATTCAGCTTGGTGTCTTTGCAGAAGATCTCCATCACCTTGTGGCCATCAATACCCAGCGCCTTGGACAAATTGCCGATCTCGTTGGCAAATGCCACCTTGACCGCGTGCCAGTTGTTGTCGGTGTACTTTACCATCTCGGCGGTTTCCACATCGGTGCGCACCATGGGTGCATCCATCTTGACGTAGAGTTGCACCAGCATGTCACCCGCTGCCACATCGGATTCACCAATCACTGTCTTGGGCGGGTTGTAGTAGTCAAACACCGCAGTGCCTTCACGCAAAAACTCAGGGTTGTTGCACACTCCAAAATCCTTACCGGCCGTTTTGCCGGAATATTGCTCAAGCGTTGGGATCACCACATTGCGCATTGAGCCCGGCAACATCGTGGACCGCGCCACCACCACATGAAAGCCGTCTTTTTCCTTGATGGCCGTGCCAATTTCTTCACACACGCGGCGCACGTAAGTCAAATCCAGATTGCCATTGAGTTGTGAAGGCGTACCGACGCAAATCAATGAAATGTCTGAGCCAATCACCGCGTCGTGCACGCTGGTGGTGGCCCGCAATAGCTTGTCTTGTACAGCCTTTGCCACCATCTCGCCAATGTCTTTTTCAATGATGGGCGTCTTGCCGCTGTTGATCAGGTCTACCTTGGTTTGATTCGGGTCAACGCCAATCACCTCGTGACCATCATGCGCCAAGCAACCGGCTGAAACAGCCCCTACATAACCCATACCAAAGATACTAATTTTCATATGCGCCCTTTTCCCTAAGTTGATGTTTGATTCAGTAACTGATAACGGTTGTAAAGACTGTGGTGCCGACAATCTTGGCCAAGCGGCGAATTGCATATATGGCCTGTTTTTCGTCAAAGCGCCTGGATATCCAGCCCAGTGGCAACACGTCATTGCCGTGATATAGCCCGGTTTCGCAGTTGGCTCCGGCAAATGTCATCTGTATTTGCTGACCCCCTGATTGGCAAACCACAACATCGGCTAATTGCGATACAGCGCAGCGCTCTGCAAAATGCCAGAACAGCTCAACTTGGTGTGCACCACGGCATTCCAGCGTGTCTGTAACGCTGATGCGGTGCAGTCTTTTCTCCAATTCAATGCGGCGTTTGTGCGTGACAGGGTCAGCAAGTCGCTGATAACCGTTGTGAGAGCCGCTGAAAAGGTCCACGGCATTGCTTGACTGCCACACATCACAAACTGACTCAGCTTTTTGCAGCCACATGAAGTTGCCGCCAATCACCGACTGGTCCTGACCATCAACGCGTACTGTGTTGTGGACAGATGTGCCCCTGAAGTAGTTGCGCCAGGTCTGTTGCGTGTGATATGAAAACGTGCCTGGGTCTATCAAGAACTCGACACCTGCCACCGACAAAGTCAATGCCAACGCATCCGCGTGCCCATGCGCGGCAATAGACAAATAGCCCAAGGGCGCCGCATCTACCACCAACCGTACTTCATCAGGCGTGTTGAACTTGTCCCCCATTACCCAATAACCACCTTCTGCAAAGCACTGGCGTGGGGCAGTGGCAGCCACGTTTGGCAAAGCGTTCCACTGCTGCAAACCGGGCGCACCGAACAGCCATCGATTTTTATCGTCGAACACGCCAGCTTTGGTCTTGAAATCAGCGCGCTTGAAAAGCACTGCACAACTGGCCAACAAAGAGCGGTATGGGCTCCAGTTACTTTCGTAGGACAAACGCACCATCTGTGCATCATCAGCGTCGCCGATCATGGGCACGTTGCCATTCACATCCATGATGGCAGCCACAAACTCAGCCAGCTTTTCTAGCCGTTGCATAAACGCAGCCGAAAGACCAGAGCCATTGGCCAGGGCAATTTGCTGGCATAGCAGCATCATGTCCATAACTTCATGCTGGTAGTAGATGGCCTGTTCCTTGTTGACGCCATCGGCCGTGTTTTGCAGCAGGGCTTCCTGCTCCAGCCCCCTTGTTGCGGTGGCAGCCCATTGAGCGCTTTCGGCCCAGCACGGCCATGTGCTTGCACCCGCAAACAAGCCCATATATTCACCCAGCAAATGGTTATTGGCCGACGAATGCTTTGAAAAATAACCACCTATAAAGTGACAATGTTGATACACGGAGTTCAGCCATTGCCGCTTGAATACTTCGCCTTCAGGGCCAGCAAATAGCGGCGATTTGTCACCCCCCAAGAGGTGCCAGGCAACAGACCAGTTCATCAACCGCACCGCCAATTCGAGCGAACTGGTCCAGTGCACCCCGTTGGGGTAAGGGCACTGTTCAAACCAGGATGTCAATAGCGTACGTGCACCATTGGCATAGCGCGCCTCATTGGTTGCACGCCAGGCAAGCGCCAGTGTTACAAGTTCCAAATGACGGCTTGGTTCCCACAGATATTTAATATCACCCACCACCCGCTCGCTGCGGTAGTCAATAGCCTTGCCCAGCGTGAGAGGTGCCACCGTGCCGGTTTTGGGATCGCGGTTCCACTGTGGCGGAAAACCCAGGTCAAGCTGTTGCAGGGCAAAAACATGCCACTGACCATTTAGTACGGTGTCTGCTGCACTCTGCAAGGCGAGCAGGTCATTCAAAGCACTTGGCAACTGCAGATATGAATTGCCGAATGCCTTGGTAATTGGCGGTGGTGGAGTGATGGCAAGACCCCAGCCCAAATTGGCAACCTTTTTGGTGGCCATTTGCTGTACTCGCCACCAAATCTCGCTGACACCCATCAGACGCAAGCGGTTGAGCTTCCATGCGACAGTCGTCATATGCAAAGCCAATCTAAGGTGCAGGTGCTATGCAAATACTGCCCATTGCATAGGGGTGCATCGTGTCTGCACGGCTCGCAATTGAAAGCAAACCCAGGAAACAGGTTTTCACCTGTATATGTAGCATATCGTGTCTGGCCATGCATAGACTATCTACCCAATCGCATATAAATCGCAGCAAAACGGGCCGCCAAACGATCTACCGTGTATTGCTCGGCAATTCTCTGGCGCCCAGCTTGAGACATGCGAAAAAGCGCGCCGCTATCAGCTGCCAAGTTACGAATCGCTGCCGCCACGGCTGCAGGCTCATGCGCTGGCACAAACACACCATGCACACCGTCTTGCATCACATCTGGTATTGCCGCCACTGAGCAAGTTATTGGTACACAACCCGCAGCCATCGACTCCAGAATCGAATACGGTAGACCCTCGTTGTGATATGTGGGGAAGACCTGTATGTCAGATTCCAGCCACAATTTTCTTTTTGCCTCACCAAAAACCGGGCCAAGCATCGTCACCTCATTTGCCAACCCAAGGCTGTCGATCAGGGCGCGGGCTGCCCCCTCATCAGGCCCTGATCCGGCAACCTGCAAGTGGAATTGCAACCCTTCATCCTTGAGTTGCTTCAGCGCTTCCAACGAATCAAACAAACCCTTTGAGCGAACAATTCGCCCGACGTAAACTAACTTTAATGGCGCACGATCCATGCGCTGAGTGCGCGCTTCATCCAGCAGCCCTGTGGTGTCAATCGCATTCGGCACCAGTTCAACTGCAATGCGATTGTCAAACGCCTTATGCGCTCGCTGAGCTTCACTCGACAAAACGGTGACGGCATGCGAGGCGAGCAAGAACCGCTTCAACAGTGACGACAATAAGGAGTTGGAAAACAGGCTTTGAGGGGCAGATCCACTATGGAACTGATTGACAACACGTCGCCCGAATAGGCGCGCCACAACCAGATACGACAGATCACGCCAAAAAGCTTTGTGATTCATCGACGTATTGATGTGCACTATGCGTGGTCGGGTCCGAAGCAGGAATACCGCTAGCTGGAGCGGACTAAATACAAAACGCGCCAAGCGCTGAACCCCACCCTCTGCGCGACCCTCACTCCCTACCTGAAAGTGAATCAATTCAAATTGCTTTGCCAAACTGGAGCCCAACAACATGTTGACGTGTGTAGATACGCCGCTGACCGCATCAAGCGCTGGGCTAAAAATGACCACTTTGAATTTCTTAGGCGTACTTATTCCATGTGCAACAGCGGTGATAACAGTGGAATCGCTCATGACGAAACCCCGCTGGGGGCTTCTTTACGTGCATTTTCAATAGAACGAGCAGGTGCACCAACAACGGTTGAACCAGCAATGACATCTTCCAGAACCAAAGACGCGGCACCGACTGTGGCCCCTTTACCAATTTTCACCGGACCAAGTATTCGAGCCCCGGCACCGATAAAAACATCGTCACCAATTTCCGGCACAGCATGCTGCCCACTGCGCCCGCCAATGATCACATTTGGGCCAATATAACAGTTGGATCCAATGACGGCCCTTGCATGTACCACGGTCGCGAGGCCCTGATAAGCAAATGTGACGTTGCGCCCGAGCTTCACGGTTGGCGGCAGAACAACAGAGAAAAGAATACGATTGATAAGGTAAAGAAACCTTGGAAGCAAAGGGATGCCGTAGCGTCTTAGCAAAGCTGATAGTCGATATATTTGAAGCATGATTAGAGATAAGAATGCGATATAAAACTGATCAGTTGCCAGCTACCTCGGCGAAGGTACGACCACGGACGATGGGCCCCAGCCAAAGCGAATTCGTATGGTCGCTTTCAGACCTGTAAAAGCCCGCCTTCCAGTAATGTGGCTTTGGCATTTGCGCCCCCATATATTGCAACGTGGCAACGGATTTGATATCGACCACTTGCTCCCATGTGCTCACGCCCTCATCTTTTCGATAGACGGCAATAGCACCTGACGCGTCGGGTGCCCACTTGATCTCAAGCACAAAATCAACCCACTTGCCGACATTCAAGTCGTCTTTTGTGAGGTATCGTTTGCCACCAATTTTTTTATTCATGTCTCCGCCCAAGACATATAAGGAAAATCTATCCTCTGCATACATTGCTATGGCAGGTGACGCCCCGTACTCATTGGGACCGTGCAGCTGAAAGAATATTCCCCATTTGAATCCGCGCGAATTGAATTGGGGCGGCATCCAGTCCGGTGAAAGTTTTACAGACAGGCGGTAAAACTCAGTGCCTTCATTACCAAGCACCTGGAAGCGACTTGTACTTTGCCATCCGCCGAGTACAACTTCACTGCGCTCACCCGTGGTCTTTAGACATAGGTCACCAGGGAGAACAGTAAAGTGGGCAATGGCGCCCCTTTGCTGCCCATTGTTTTCACCCAAAACAAAGCGATTCAGACCGCAGGCGTGAACGTCATATGAGTTTCTTGCAGACGTCCAGTCTTCCGTGATGGTGGTTGCCATTGTCATGTCTGAAAACAAGACTACCAGAGCTGCTGAAGCGATAAGTCTTGACCTAAGCATCGATGATCTCCCGATAAATCTGGCAGTAGTTCGAAGAAGTTTGCAGAAGGTCGTATTTTTCCAAGGCATGTTTGCGTGCCGCAGACCGTAGCGCATCACCGTCAAGCGTGTTAAACGAAGACATCGCCTGGCCAAGCGAAGCTGCCAGTGAATCAACATCGTTGGCCCTGAAGAAAAAACCGAACTTACCGCCATCAATGATTTCCATTGGTCCTTCAATATCAGAAACCACGACTGCAATACCCGCTGCCATAGCCTCAGCGACGGTTAATCCAAAACCTTCATAGCGAGACGGTTGGATCAAAAGGTCGTACTTACAAAGGTCTTGATAAACTTGATCGCGTGGCAGAGGCCCAACAAAATGACAGAACTCTGACACACCAGCATCATCAGCAATTGCAATCAAATGCTTTAAAGACGGACCGTCGCCAACGAAGTCGATGGATAGCTTGCGCTGGTTTGGCGTGGCATTCACCAGAGCCAATGCCTTGATCAACAAGTCTTGCCCCTTTTTCTCATGTACCAATCGACTAACTTGAATACCACGGGGCGAACCAGGTGCCCGGTAGCCGCCTGTGGCAATGTCTGCGGTTCGGATACCGTTATTGACCTGGCGTACTTTTAATGTTGGGTAGCGGCTGCACACATCACGCAACACTGTTTCCGATATGCAACATACCAACGAAAAATTCCTCACGGCGGCATTCAGTTCAATATGAGTGTCATGCACCGTCAGCACCAACGGCGCAGTAATGAATTTATCCAGTTTCGCTAGTTGGTCGGAGTGTGCATGCACCACATCTGGGTGCAACTTTTTCAGCGCAAAAAGCAACCGTGCGACCCAGTAGGGATTACGGCTAGCCGCTGGCCGTCCTAGACAAACAAACTGCACCTCTGGGGCGAGCCTTTTTCGCACCGCCGCATCAACTCTCTTATTGGCAATCAGTAGGATGACTTCGTTGTCGCGCGACTGTTCGTTCGCCAGATCAACTACCAGGTTCTCGGCGCCACCGTTATCCAAGGCCCAAAGAAAATGAAGAATTTTCATCAGCTAATTCTTTTGCCAACCACGAAACGGTTTATGCAGATATGCACTGTCTATTAGACCCATCTTCACCAGCAAGACTTTCATCGTGCCCTTCAGCCAAAACCATTCTTTTTTGAGGCGCAATCGATAAATGTTATTCGCTGACGCGCCCTCTCGCTTGAGAACGAAGCACAGTTCTGCACTTTGACGGCGCAGATTACCCAGGCTAGACTTCTGGTCCTTTTGAATACGGAATACCGCGAGTTGCTTCTGAAGCATCAGGGGTTTGGAGCGTTTGGCCAGTCTGATCCAGAGATCGAAATCCATGACCATGTAGAAAGACTTGTTCCAGCCGCCAGCGCTCAACAAAAATTCCTTGCGGAAAAATGTGGCCTGTTGCCGGACGATGTCAGGGTTATTTTGTAGGGACGCAAACGACACCTCGGGGCTATCAAGTGGAATTAGTTGCCCGGAAGCATCTTCAAGTAATGCCAGATCACCAACAACCCATTGCACCGTTGGGTCGCTAAAACAATCAGCTACAAGCTTAAAAACATCTTCGTTGTAATAGTCATCTGAATTTATCCAGCCAATGATTTCACCTGATGCTAGTTTTATGCCCTTGTTGAGCGCATCAGCCTGCCCGTGATCTGCCTCGGAGACCCATATCAGATGTTCATAGCTTTTAAGAATATCAACAGTTTCATCCTTGGAACCACCGTCTATGACGATGTGTTCAAAATTGGGCCAATTTTGCTGACGGATCGACTCGATATTTTGACGAATATACTTACCTTGTCCATAGGATGGCGTAATGATCGAAAAACTGAAGGGGATAGTTATCATATTAAGTATAGTTACCGCTTTTAGGCACTAAATCATCCATTAAAACGTGCTTTTCATTGATGGCTAAAACAAGAAATAGCATCAACGGAATCATGTAACTTGGCATCACAAAGTTTATTGAAAAGAAAGATGTCACAAGAAAATAGAGCAGGCCGCCCCGATAGACAACTGCGTATTTGTTGCTCGAAGGGCCAACTGATAAGTACGAGCTAAGCAAGAACAACAACAATATTGCCAAACCTAGAAATCCGGTTTTGATGACCACGACTGACCATGCGATATCGCCAGTGTCAACTTGCACAGCTCGCCCCGTGAGAGGGTTCTTCAGGCCGATTTTGAAGCCCAGGTTCTGGGCGACGGCTGAGTCCTCATGTATGAAGCCAACACCTATTGGCCAGCGCTTTACGTCAGCAAAAACGTATGCCATGCGCTCATTCAAATGCGCGAGCCGGAAGCTCAAATTGCCGTCTGTGCCAGGGCGCCAACTTAAATAATTCCCCTCAACGCTCGAGGTGATGTCTTTCCAACTTTCGTTGACTCGACTTTCAACCACTGAACTTGTCGAATACGCGACGGCTGCCGCCACTGCAACTGACATCAGAAACAAGCCAACCATCACTGAATTGAGAAGCCGCTTGCTGAGGTAAATCAAAACTAATCCAGTGCCCGTAATTGCTGATCTCGTAAAAGACACTACCTGTACAGCAAGAAGTAGGGTAAAGCCAAGCCAACGCCCCAAGATAACGCCCAGTGTTTTTTCTTTTCCTGTACACATTTCGTAATAGAACAGCATCAAGAAAAAGATCAAGAAATCGGGGGTGCTGAGATAGCGCTTAATATCCGTCGCCCCTAGATACGGGTTGAAATAGAAGCTATCAGGATTGATGATGTTCTTGCCGGTGAGTGGCTGCAGCAAATAGAGAATCGACATCACAATAATGATCGGTCGAAGCGCTTTGACAAATCGCTCCAGTGCTAGGCGTTCCGTGATCAGAAATAGCAACAAAAATAGCGGCCAGAGGAAGGCCCTGGCAGCTTGGAACGCCTGAACTGCAGGATAGTTAAATATCGTTATGCTTGCGATTAACACTAGGGTAATGAACCCCAAATAGACAGTTGCAATCAGCGCGACACGCTCAGAGGTGATTGCCCTTGCTACTTCATTGATATTGAGTAGAAAAATCATCAGCATGGCGAGGTATGCGTAGTCGTACGGCTTGGACAGTATGACTGGACTACCAAACCAGCGTACAGAAAGCAACTGGAAGCCCGACGTTGCAAGAAACGTGATGATCAGCAGTGACGTGCGCTGGTGTCTGGTGTTGAACGCAATCACACTGGCAAAGGTGGCAAGAAGAAACAATATCCACATATTTGATCCGGGCTAGGCCTTTATCAAGCGCTTCTGATTGCTAAATGCAAACAAGGCTACTGATATTGCGAGTATTGAAAGAATGAATATGTTTTCCCAAAGACGATCGGTATATTGAATCATCAGTAAATTCAGTCCTATTGCAGCGAGGCATATGCCACCACTTACCAATGTTCGTGCACCTATCCATACGGGAACTCTGTCGGGTCCATCACGGGGAAACAGGCTTCTTAATGAGATGATGTACATAAAAATATTGCCAATCAAAAGCGATATGCCCGCCGCGATTATTGGACCAATCTGGTTATTCAGATGACCCCCTAGCCAACCCAGCAAAGCATTGCCAATTAGCGTGAAGGTCTGCGCAATCGCAACGGGAAAACCGCGACCGGTTCCTACAAGAAAGAAATAGGCCGGCATTAACAACGTGACTAATAGCCACGTCATCCCAATGATCTGTCCTGAAGCAATAAAAGCCGGCTCACTTCGCCCAATCCATATTTGTGATAACACTGGGAAGCCAATCATGACAAGCGTCATGAATGGAATTCCCATATCAACAGTCTTTTTTTGGGATTGAAGGAAAAGTTCCCGATGTATCGAATGGTCTTTCGCAATTGCAAATTGCGGAATGATCGCTTGAAAGCCAGATACAAGAACGCTGCGTGCGCGGGTGATTACCTGGTTGGCCATCTCGTAATAGGCCAGAAACTCAAGGCCACCAAAGCGACTGATGAACGCCTTGGTCAATGGCTCAACGAACATGCCGGCAATGCTTCCCGCCTGCATGGTCACCGCAAAACTTGCAATTTCAACAAAACGGTTTTTCCGCCAACGCCACGGAACATAGGGTAGTGGACTCAGGTGAGCTTTTGCCAGCCACCACATGATGAATAGGGATGTGCCGGCTTGAACAGCCTGCGCAATGGCGACACCTTTTAGCCCGAACATCGGTGCCAATAAAAGCGTCAGCGCCAGGTAGAGGATATTCGTAGCGATTGAAACCATGTTCCTTTGGTCCATACGACCACATCCGTCGATTGCTGACTGAACCAATCCACCCGTCACACCAAGCCAAAGGGCAAGCATCGCCCAAGGAACGATCACCAGGGCTTCTGCCATATGCTGCGCAGGGACAAACCAAGGCAACACGTAGCCAATCAATGGGGTGGCAACTGCCACTAGCAGCATGAAAGGTAACGAAATAGTCAGCAGTGCGGTTTCCAAAACCTCAGCTGCATCACGCGGCTTGCCTGCGCCAACGTACTTGCCCACAAAACGAAGGGTTGCATTTGAAAAACCGAGTTCCCCGAGCCTTGCCAACGAGGTACTGGCCAGGATGAGCGACCATAGACCTAGCTTTGCGGCGCCTAACTCTTTCAACAAGAATCGATATAGGAAAAACAGCACACAGGCAGAGATGATCGTCTGAGCGATTGCCCATTTGGCATTGCGTGAGACTTGTTGGCCGTCACTTTTCATTGGTGACATGGCGCTGACCGCGAACAGTACACGGGTTGCCTGCGGCAACAACATTAGAAGGGATGCTTTGCGTGACGACACTACCGGCACCGATAATTGCGTTGTCGCCAATAGTTACGCCCTTGAGAATGATGCATCGTGCGCCGATGAAGACATTTGCGCCAATCCGCACTGGTGCAGAGCGCACCTGCGAGTAGTCGTCTGCGGCCCGAGCGATCGGATCGATCGCGTGGAAATCGTTGTCAAAAATGTAAGTGTTGGCACCGATCAATGTGCCACTACCTATTTCTATTAGTTGTCGCGCACAAATCGTTCCACCTGAAATACCAACACAATTGCCGATCACAATTTTTGCAGCCGCTAGTAGCGTACAAAAGGTGACCGGTTGATCAACCCCAATTGGGTTGGATTCTGGGTTGGAGCGAAAGATGCATCGAGCTCCAATTTGGAGCACAGTATTGGGGCAGAGTTGCAGGCGAGGCAACCCGATCCATTGCACATCAGCACCATACGTGATCAGAACCTTGCGATGCCGCAACCGAGTCACATGCAGCCCAACGAGGGACTTATCGATTTCTCGATATAGCTTGTGACGAAGAGAAAAAAAACTCATTTATATGTAACTATTTTGGTTGAACCAACAGCTTTAGGAAGCACGCTGGAACTCACCATAAGCCGCACCCAACCCGTGTTTAAACCCGGTGCGGGCCGTCCACCCGGCTCGGTTCAGCAGCCCTACATCCATCAACTTCCTCGGCGTGCCATCCGGCTTGCTGGCATCAAACTCAATGCTGCCGGCGTAACCCACCACCTGCTGCACCGCTTCTGCCAGTTCCTTGATGGTCACATCATGGCCCACGCCAATGTTGATCAACGGCGGCTCAAACTTGCCAGTCTTTGTCTCATCACTCCCCAGCAAGGCCGTGTACTGGTCGTCGGGTAGGTTCATCAGGTAAACACAGGCATCGGCCATGTCTTCGCTGTACATGAATTCCCGTTTCGGCGTGCCCGTGCCCCACACGGTCACCGTGGGTGCATTGGCCACTTTGGCTTCGTGAAACTTGCGGATCAGCGCCGGAATCACGTGGCTGTTGTCTGGGTGGTAGTTGTCCCCTGGTCCATACAGGTTGGTGGGCATGGCTGCCAGGTATTGGGTGCCGTACTGGCGGTTATAGCTCCAGCACATTTCTATGCCGGCTATCTTGGCCAGCGCATAGGGGCGGTTGGTAGGCTCCAGCGGGCCGGTCAGCAAATACTCTTCTTTCATGGGCTGCGGGGCCAACTTGGGGTAAATGCAGCTTGAGCCTAAAAACAGCAGCCGTTTGACCTGATTCACATAGGCCGCGTGGATGATGTTGGTCTGGATGGCCAGGTTGTCGCGGATGAATTCTGCCGGGTAAATGTTGTTGGCCAGAATGCCGCCCACTTTGGCGGCGGCCAAAAACACGTAGTCCGGCTTTTGCTCTTCAAAAAAAGCAGCGGTGGCGCTCTGGCTGGTCAGGTCCAGCTCAGCATGGGTGCGCAGCAGCAGGTTGGTGTAGCCCGCTGCTTGCAGGTTGCGCACGATGGCGCCCCCCACCAGGCCTCGGTGGCCTGCTATATAAATCTTGGCGTTCTTGTCCATGGTGCGGGGGTCTACTCGTGGTGGTCGTAGGTCTGAAAACCGGCCAGTTTGACCAGCGCATCGCGTTTGGCGCTGGTGAAGTCGGCTTGCACCATCTCGGTCACCAGCTCTTTCAGGGTGGCTTTGGGCACCCATCCCAGTTTTTCTTTGGCCTTGGTGGGATCGCCCAGCAGGGTTTCGACCTCGGTGGGGCGGTAGTAGCGCGGGTCAACTTTGACAATTACATCGCCAACTTTGCATTTGGCGTCCTTGCCTTTGACGGCGCTCACGGTGCCAATTTCTTCAGCGCCTTCACCCGTCCAGGTCAGTGTGATGCCCAGTTCTTCAGCGGCAAACTCCACAAACTGGCGCACGCTGTATTGCACGCCTGTGGCAATGACAAAGTCGTCAGGCTTGTCCTGTTGCAGCATCAGCCATTGCATTTCGACATAGTCACGCGCGTGGCCCCAGTCGCGCAGGGCGCTCATGTTGCCCAGGTACAGGCAGTCTTGCAGGCCAAGCGCAATGCGGCTGATGGCGCGGGTGATCTTGCGGGTAACAAAGGTTTCGCCGCGCAACGGGCTTTCGTGGTTAAACAAAATACCGTTGCAGGCATACATGCCATAGGCCTCGCGGTAGTTCACCGTGATCCAGTAGGCATACATCTTGGCCACGGCGTAGGGGCTGCGCGGGTAAAACGGGGTGGTTTCCTTTTGCGGGATTTCTTGCACCAGGCCATACAGCTCGGAGGTAGAGGCTTGGTAAAAGCGAGTTTTTTCTCCAGGCCGAGGATGCGGATGGCTTCCAGAATGCGCAGCGCACCCATGCCGTCGGCATCTGCGGTGTATTCGGGGCTCTCAAAGCTGACCGCCACATGGCTCATGGCACCCAGGTTGTAGATTTCGTCTGGCTGCACCAGTTGGATGATGCGGGTCAGGTTGCTGGTGTCGGTCAGGTCACCGTAGTGCAGGGTAAAGCTGTGGTTGGACTCATGCGGGTCTTGGTACAGGTGGTCGATGCGGTCGGTATTAAAGCTGGAAGCCCGGCGTTTGATGCCATGGACTTCGTAGCCCTTCTTGAGTAACAGTTCAGCTAAATAAGAGCCGTCTTGCCCCGTGATACCTGTGATGAGTGCTATCTTTTTCATTGTTATTCGAGCTTGGTTTGAATGGGAGGTTTGTTTTGGTTGCCTGCAAAGCGGGCACGGTTCGCCGGGTTGATGGCTGCAATCATGGCGTTTGCAAATTGCCGCTGCATTTCATAGGCGTTGTCGGTCTCTTTGTCGATGGACGACACACGCACCAGCATGCCATCGGGGATGCGATTTTGCAGTGCATATTGAAGCTCAACGATTTTTTTCCAAAAGCCCAAGGTGATTACGCGATCACCTACCACTGTCCAGTACGTTATTGGCTCAAATCGCTGTCCGGAATATGTTGAAACCCGCTTCGATGCAATGGAGCTTCCGAGGAGGTTCAGCGTGGCGTTTTCGCTGGAAACCAGCGTAAAGCCCTGAGCAGGATAGCAGGCCTCGGGCCTATGCAACTGCAGGGCATCGCTTTGGTTCTTGCCGTAGGCGATGGACAGCATGATGCGGTAGCCGTTGTCATTAACGTAAGTTCGACTCAGAGTTTCGCTGTAGGTAGCTTCCAGCATGACTTTTTGCTGCGGATTCACTACCTGTGCCATCAGGTTGAACTCTTCATGCCAATTTCCAAACGAGGTAGGCACCATAGCCTTCAAGTCAATTGGAGGGCGTTCGTCCGCCAGACTGATCTTTGGGCGCAGCGCTGCTCCCAGCGCCGCAGACAGCAGCATCAGTGCCAGCAGGATGATTGATTTGACTGAGGACTTCATCAAAATGCTATGTATTTAGTAGCTACTGATGCTTTTTTAATAAGGGCTAGGGGCTGTTTTGTCATGTAATGGGTTGATGCTGCGCTGCCTATAGCTTTCAAACGACTGCAGTGCCGTATCAAACCCGATGATCAGCAACAGCGCACTCAAAAACAGCACCATGCCCGCAAAGCCGTGCAAAAAGCCCTGGCCTGCGGCATCGCCAAAGTGGTAGGTGATCAGGGTCAGGGCCATCACGCGGATGACGTTGGCGGTGAAAGAGATGGGCACGATCAAAAGTGCCAGGCCGATGTTTCGCACCGCAGAGTCGCGCCGCACCACGCTTAAATACAGCAGCCCCAGGGCTTCCAGCGTGAGCAAGGTGTGCAGGCCGGCGCAGGCGTCGGCCACCAGCAGCATGTATTGGCCTATTTGCAGGATCACGCCGGTGCGGGCAATGGGGTAGCCCGCCCAAAACAAAATGAGTTCGGCCACATAAGACACGGCCATTTTCATGGGCATGGTCACCGTGTCTACCACCGCGCCGGGCAGCGGCACCATGAACAGCATGAAGAACAGCGCAAACCACTGGCTCTTGAGGGCGGCAGTGCCGTACTGCAGCAAGATGATGCCCGCCAGCAGCCAGATGACAGAGCCCACTTCAAACATCAGGATGTCTTGCGAGCGGCCCAGCGCATACAGCAGCAGGCCGGTGACAAACACAGGCCAGCCCCAGGCGCTGGTGGGCTTGCCCTGCGCGGCGAGTTCCATGGTGTGCCATTTGCGGTGAATCAGCCAGATGGAAATAGCCAACACGATGGGCCCGTGCAGCTGCTCGTCTGTCGCCCAGATGCCGGTGAACAGGTCAAACAGGCTGGGCACATACAGCACCGCCAGGCCCAGGATGATGGGGAGCCAGGTGAGGGTGGCAGGGGGCATGGTTTGCCGCGCTGCGCTCGCAATGACGCGGGTGGGTGGGTTAGTCATTTTTTTTGAGCTTTTTGAGCACCCGGCTGCTGACGAGGGATCGCAGTTGTGCGATGGCGGTCGCGTTGAGTGCGCGCAGGCGTTCAGCCTGGGGCAGCGCTTGGCGTATGAGTTCTGCGTTGATGCTTTCAAGGTTGGACAACACGACCAGTTG
>Ga0209123_1002098_pt1 | contig 17709 bp, 14 predicted proteins | sample BarGraIncu00431A_FD_184500 | JGI IMG/M metagenome (GOLD analysis project Ga0209123, IMG submission 184500) | Arctic peat soil microbial communities from Barrow, Alaska, USA - Barrow Graham LP Incubations 004-31A (SPAdes) (version 2) | ecosystem: Environmental > Terrestrial > Soil > Wetlands >... | reverse complement strand
GGGGTATTTTTCAAATCTTCTTCGGTAATTTTGAAGTCAGCAGGAAGAAGCTTTGAATCTAACATGGTTGCCCTCACATGACATCAACAGATTTAATGACACTGTATCTGATGTAATTATACTAAATAGTACTGTAACTTGCCAGACTTATAGTGAGAAATAGTGGAATCGCTAGGTACCCTGTGATCGCTTACCAATCCGCGCTTTAACCCGTTTTTCATTCCCAAGATAATCTCGAATATGGCTTCGGGGCTTATCTCAATTGCCTACGGTCTGCAGGGTATCAATTTTTCGACTGTTTCTGCGTGTGCCTCATCTACCAATGCCTTGGCAGACGCGCTGACCTATATCAGGCTGGGGCGGGCGGACCTTATCATAGCCGGGGGAGCCGAGGCGGTTATCACCGAATCCGGAATCGGTGGGTTCAGCGCGATGAAGGCCCTCTCTGAGCGAAATGATGCACCGCAGCAGGCCTCGCGCCCCTACGACAAGGATCGCGATGGTTTTGTCATGGGAGAAGGGGCCGGAGCCCTTATTCTCGAGGAATTGGACCATGCCCTGGCGCGGGGAGCTCACATCTACGCTGAGGTGCTGGGGGCCGGGTTCGGGGCGGATGCGTACCACATGACGGCCACCCACCCCAATGGGGATGGTGCCTGGTTGGCAATGCGGGACGCGCTGAACGATGCCGGCATCGAGCCGTCGGATATTGACTACATAAATGCCCACGCGACATCGACCCCCCTTGGCGATGTCAGCGAGATCAAAGCGATAGAAAGGCTCTTCGGTGCTCACCTTGAGACCCTTTCAATCAGTGCGACAAAGTCCATGACAGGACATCTGCTCGGGGCGGCGGGCGCCCTTGAGGCAATCATCTGCGTCAAGGCCATTTGCGAAGGAATTGTGCCGTCGACTATCAATACCGTTGCCCTGGACCGCGAGATTCGCGCCGGGATTGACCTCACCCTGGGTAGCGCGCAGCGCAGGCCGATAAAGACCGCGCTCAGCAATACCTTCGGCTTCGGAGGCCATTGCGCCAGTGTGGTATTGGGTTCATTTACCTGAATGACAAAACCAGCCGAACCGGGTTGAAGAAACGAAGAGGGAATACCTTTCGGTATTGGTGAAAGAGATGGAGAACGTATTGTGAGTGAAAATAAAGTAAGCAGGGATACCGATGAGCCGGCCGCAGCAACCGGTTCCAAGCCCGCAGGTAAGCGCCTTTCAACGAAGCATGTGGTGTTTACTCTAATCCTCCTGACAATAGGAGTTGTCACTCTTTGTTATGGCATCGACTGGTGGAAAGTTGGTCGTTTCATCGAAACCACTGACGATGCATACGTGGGCGGCGATGTGACGGTCATCTCTCCGCACGTGTCAGGCTACATTGCGAAGATACTGGTCAATGACAACGAATTGGTCCGGGCGGGGCAACCACTCCTGATGCTGGAAAATCGCGATTTCACGGCAGTGCTGGACGCCAGCAGCGCACTTATTGCCGAGCGTAAGGCCTCGCTGGATCGGCTGCTCGCCCAGCGGGATCTCGAGCAGGTCCTCGTCGGCAAGGCCGAGGCCGATCTTGCAGCAAAAAACGCTGCTGCCGAATTCGGCGTTCTCGATGCTGAAAGGTATCGCCTCCTCGCCCTTACCCAAGCCGGTTCGCAGCAGAATGCACAGCGCTCTCATGCCTCGTTGCAAGAGGCTCGGTCGGCCGTGGCAGCGGCAAAGGCGAGCCTGCTTGCCGCAAAACAGATGCTTGTGGTGATCGGAGCCCAGTTTGTCGAATCGAAGGCGTCGCTGGCCCAGGCCGAGGCACAACAAAGAACTGCCACCCTCAATTCAAGCTACACCGAGATCCGCTCGCCAATCGATGGCTACGTCGCCGATCGGTCAGCCCACCCGGGAAGCTACGTGACGGCCGGTACCCAGCTGCTTTCCGTCGTGCCAGCAACGGGTCTTTGGGTAGAGGCGAACTTCAAGGAGGATCAGTTACGCGACATGAAACCCGGGGAGCTGGTGGAAGTCGTAGCCGATGTTACGCGGAAAAAGATTTTTCATGGTCGCGTGCAAAGCATCGCGCCCGCAACCGGGTCGGTCTTCAGTGTCATTCCTCCGCAAAATGCCACAGGCAACTTCACCAAGATCGTTCAGCGGGTTCCGGTCCGCATTAAACTCGACGATGATGCGGCAACCCTGGGTGTCCTGCGGCCCGGGCTTTCCACCGTCGTGCAGGTGGACACTCGGCCGGACAGGGGGGGAAGGCCATGAAGGCCGCTAGCGCAGCGCCCGCCGTCGAGGGCTCGTCAAGGAAAACGCACTCAATCCTCCCCTTTGCGATCATGTGCGCAGGGATGTTTATCGCGCTCCTGGACATACAGATCGTGGCCGCCTCGCTGAGAAATATCGGCGGCAGCCTCTCGGCGGCGCAGGACGAGATCGGCTGGGTGCAAACGGCCTACCTGATCGCGGAAATTATCGTCATCCCTTTGTCCGGCTGGCTTACCAGGGTTTTTTCCACCCGTTGGCTGTTCGTCGGCTCGGCACTCGGGTTCACCCTGGCGAGTCTTTTGTGTGGGCTCGCCTGGAGCATACAGAGCATGATCGTATTCCGGGCACTGCAAGGTCTGCTGGGTGCGTCGATGATTCCCACGGTGTTCACCTCCTCGTTCCACTATTTCCAGGGAAAACAGCGAGCCTACTCTGCTGCAGTTATTGGCACCATCGCTTCAATCGCGCCCACCTTGGGGCCGATCATCGGCGGCTGGCTAACCGATACCTTGAACTGGCACTGGCTTTTCTACGTGAACCTGGTGCCCGGGCTCCTGGTCGCCCTGGGCGTGGGTTTGCTGGTTGATATCGACAAACCGGACCTATCTCTTTTGAAGGGTGCCGACTACCTGGGGATGGTTCTGCTCGCGATCTTTCTGGGCACACTCGAGTACGTGCTCGAAGAAGGTACGCGCTGGAACTGGTTCGATGACAGGACGATCAAGCACTGCGCCGAAGTTTCACTGGTGGCCGGCATTCTCTTCGTCATGCGCAGCCTGAAATTTCATAACCCCGTTGTCGACCTGCGGGCACTTGGTGACCGCAACTTCCTGCTCGGCTGCATCCTTTCCTTCATAACGGGGATCGGTATTTTTGCCACGATCTACCTGACACCGTTATTCCTCGGCTACGTACGGGGATTCAGCGCGTTGCAAACCGGCATGGCCATCTTCTCGACGGGTGCCGCCTCACTGATCGGAGTGCCGGTTTATGTTGCCCTAGCACGCAGGTTCGACCTGCGCTGGATCATGATGTTCGGTCTGGCCTGTTTCGGCCTGTCGATGTGGAGCTTCAGCTTCATAACGCATGACTGGGGTGCGGCCGAACTGCTGCTCCCGCTGGTTCTGCGCGGTTTCCCACAGGTTTTCGCCGTCGCCCCCAGTGTAACCCTGGGGCTCGGCAGCTTGTCCGCTGAGCGGCTCAAGTACGCAAGCGGCCTGTTCAATATGATGCGCAACCTCGGTGGCGCAGTAGGAATCGCGATTTGCGGTGCCATTCTCAACGACCGGACCAATCTCCATTTTCACGACATCGCGTCCAGGCTGACCCCGGCAAACCACGCCATGAACAACATGATGACAGGATTGACGAAGCACCTTGGGGCCATTCTCGGCTCGGCACAGGCGGGGCACGCAGCTGCACTGCAACAGCTGCACGACCTCGCTTTCCGAGAGGCGTCCACGAAGGCCTACGCAGATGCGTTCAGCGCGATAACCGTGGCCTTCGTGGTCGCGACGTTCCTGGTGCCATTCATGCGCAAGACCGTCCAGCCGCAGGCGCCATCAGTAGATGCACATTAGGGGAAACCGCCATGATTAACTATTCCGGAGTGACTCACAAACCGGCAGGTGCGCCGCCATGCCGCAAGGCGACTCACGCACCACGTCCCTGGCTGCAACCCTCACGGATCCTCTCGGCGCTACTAAGTTTCACGCTGGCAGGCTGCGTTGTCGGGCCGGACTACAGGGCGCCTCAGCTTCAGATTTTGCAGAGCTTCAAGAATCAAGCGGCGCTGGAAACGGCTGGTCCCAGGAGTTCCGCGCCACCCTTGGACTCCTGGTGGACCGGGTTCCGTGATCCGGAGCTGGTCAGAATAATCGAGCGCGTTCTCGCTCAGAATCTCGACCTGGCGGCCTCCCAGGCCCGGATCCAACAGGCCCAGGCCGTGGCGCAAGGAGCAGGCGCCCGGCAGATGCCACAAGGGAGCGTAGATGCGGGTGTCACCCGCCAGCACCAGTCACTTGAAAGTCCCCTTGGCAAGATAGCGAGCTCCTTCCCCGGATATCGGCGTGACCAGACCCTTGAAATTTTTGGTGCAGCTGCCAGTTGGGAGCTGGATCTTGCCGGCGGCCTGAAGCGCAGGACTGAGGCAGCAAGGGACTCGGCACAGGTCGCGGAGGCAATGCAGACCGGATTGCGCATATCCGTCGCGGCGGAAGCGGCAGATGCGTATTTCCGGGTCCGTGGTGCTAAAGAGCGCATCGACTTGATTGAGAGCCAAGTGAAAACAGTCGCCAGCCAAGTGGAACTGGTAGGCAAGCGCGTAGCATACGGCGTCTCCGACAAGCGGGAAATGGCGCACTCCGAGGCTCGACTGGCCCAGGTCCGTTCCAGGCTTGCGCCCCTTCACACCGAGTTGGAGGTGCAAATGAACCGGCTGGAGGTATTGATGGGTGCGACACCGGGCACATACCAGTCCGAACTTCAAGGGGTGCAGACTCAGTATGTGATACCGGGGATCAACACGGGAGCGGGCCCGGGAGAACTTCTGCGGCGCAGGCCCGACGTGATCGCAGCGGAACGGCGTCTTGCCGTCTCAAATGCCCTGATCGGCCTTGCAATTTCGGAGTATTACCCGAAGGTGTCGCTCTCGGCGCTGCTTGGGTTCGAAAGCCTGCGCAGCGCCGCAATGTTCACCCCGGCATCCTTCCAGCCGGCAGCCGTGGCGGGACTGCACTGGCGGCTGTTCGACTTCGGATTGGTCGATGCCGAAGTCGCCCAGGCGAAAGGGGCCAAGGAGGAAGCCCTGGCGAATTATCGACAGGCGATGTTGCGGGCTACCGAGGACGTGGAAAACGCGATCACCGTGTTTGTCCAAATAGGGGTGCAGAAGTACGAATTGGAAAACGAAACGAAAGCTCGCGGCAAGGCATGCGCCGCGGCGCAGGATGAATTCAAGGCGGGTGCGGTGGACCTCCTCGAGGTTCTAGACGAGGACCAGAAGCTGTCGGTGGCAGCCGAGGAACTGGCAAGTGCTCATGCCAACGAGGCCCGCGCAGCTGTTGCGGTATTCAGAGCTTTTGGCGGTGGCTGGACACCAATGGAAACGGGACTTCGCCCCCGGGAGCGTACCCTACCGGACGGATTACATGTTCATAGCGGCCCGAAACCCCGGTAGCAGGAGGGCGTTTTACTGTTTGCAGCCCACGACATACAGGGCTTTCGTCGTAATAATCGAAGACACCTACTCCTGAAGCACATGATAGATAAATGACAACGCTATGGATCCTTCACCCACAGCGGATGCAACACGCTTAATGCTGCCGCTGCGCACGTCGCCCACTGCAAAAACCCGGGGTAAACTGGTTTCCAATAGATATGGCGGTCTGGTGAGGGGCCAATGCGCAGCGCTCAAATCCTCTGTTGTCAGGTCTGCACCCGTTTTGATAAACCCTTCTGCATCGAGCGCTACACAGCCATCAAGCCACCTGGTGTTGGGAACGGCCCCAATCATGACGAACAGGTGTCTGATGCTGTGCTTTTCGGTTTGCCCCGTGGTGGTGTTGCGCCATTGAACGGTTTCGAGGTGATGGTCTCCTTCAAGCGATACCATCTCGGTGGTCGGCCGCAATATAATCGAAGGCGACTCTTCTATGCGCCGAATAAGATAGCTTGACATCGTATCGGCCAGCCCCTCGGACCTGACGAGCAAATGTACCCGCTTGGCCTTCTGTGCCAGAAAGACAGCCGCCTGGCCGGATGAGTTCCCGCCACCTACAACAATCACTTCTTCTGCGTCACAGCACTGCGCTTCCACGTAAGTCGCACCGTAGTACACTCCGGCCCCTTCGAATCTCGAGAGGTTTTCCAGTTGAGGCCGCCGGTACTCCGCTCCAGACGCAATAACCACCGTGCGCGTAGCAATACGAGCACCATTCTCCAATTCGACGAGGTATGTGGTGCCGTCGCAGATGAGTCGGGTCGCCTTGGTGGTGAGCATCTGAGCGCCGAATTTGAGCGCCTGGTTATATCCGCGATCCGAGAGTTCCTGGCCCGAGATACCGGCAGGAAATCCGAAGTAATTTTCGATTCTCGAACTCGAGCCTGCTTGGCCGCCCGGCGAGTTCGATTCGACCACCAAGACCCTAAGTCCATCCGCCGCGCCATAAACTGCTGCCGACAGTCCGGAGGGACCGGCACCTATGATGATAAGGTCGCGCAGATCAGTCTGGTCAATGGACTCGTTAAAACCTAAAGCTTCGGCAAGCTGCTGATTGCTCGGGTTACGAAGCACAATCTCGCCACGACAAATCACAACGGGTATCTCTCCAACAGCAAAGTGAAAACTATCGATCAGATTCTGGACGTCAAGGTCGCGTTCGAGATCAATGTAGGAGTAAGGCTGGCCGGTACGCATCAGGAACTCTTTAATCCGCAGCGTACCGGCGGAAGGTGCTGAGCCGATGAGCACTACATTTCCCATACCGGCGGACACCAACTCAGCCCTACGCAGAATGAATGCGCGCATCAGAATCTCGCTGAGTTCGGCATCGCTCTTCACTAAAGCCAGCATCTGTTTACGCTCAAGAACGATAACCTCACCTGGTTCAGTGACGCGTATTTGATGGATAGCCGGTCGGCCGGAGAGCATATTTACCTCGCCCGTAAATTGCCCCGGACCATATATGGCGACAATAGTCTCAGAGGCACCCGACGGGCGCACAATCTGTATCTCACCCGAAATTACCAGAAAGAGAGGAACTGTGCTGTCTCCCAGTTCGACGAGCACCTCTCCTGGCTGCATCGCTCGCGTGATTGCGTGATTTGCAATACGTAAAATCTGGTCTGAAGTTAAAATTGGGAAAATCTGTTCCGTCCGGGAACGGGCCAGCGGAAGTGAATGTTGTATTTCGCTCATAACTTGTGTCTCCTGGGGGAGTTTGCCCATTCGTGCCGTTTTGTCGATTCACTTCGGCTATTTCCACCGGTTCGCGTTTCATCGATTTCCAAGTCGAGGCGGCTTTTGATTGCCCCAGACCGGGTGCTGTCGAAGTTGTCAGAATTTATATGTAAGCCAGGATGTCAGATAATCATATCCTTGCCCGGACCGGATTCCTTTAGAAAGCTTCCGGCAAAAAAATGACCGTAAATGCCCACCAGAGACAGATGACGGTCTATATCCCAGTACAGCTGCGCTTGCGACATGCTGCCGACATACCGGGCGTCACTCGCCTTGCCGGAGCGGACCAAAACGACGGCGTTGTTATATAACCCGTCATGGGTGCTCTCTCGCCAGAAAAAATCCCAGTCAAAAATGAAGGTGAGATTCCTGGCTAAGTGGAGATCGAGGCAAGGGTTCAGGTCTATGAAGTTGGCCGGCCCTATCAGCCCCGCCTCGCTGAAATAGGCCCCTTTGGGGAAAAGCGGGTTGAAGGTCTGCAGGTTTTTGCCGGAGGGGTCCCCGTCACCGCTGGCAATGTCAGCTCGCAGACCGATGCGCGGGCGAAGAGTATAGGACTCAAGGGTGTAGCCGGTATCGGAGGCAACGGTCCAGGCCCGGATATCGCCATTTCCGAAACTGCCCCACTGGTAGATGGCTTCGAAGTTATAGTCGAGGGGAGTCGCAGTGCGCCAAAATCTTGTCCCTACAGAATGCCGCGTTTCGCGTGCGGCCCCTTGGTCGAAAGCGGCCTTACTACGATACAGCCCAATATAATAAAGATCTATATTCCCCTCAGTAAACAGCGGAAAAGGTGCCACCGCGTAAGCTCCCCAGAGGGCCTTGCTGTTGTCCGGGCCGTCGTCAAAAACATGCCTTTTGGTCTGCGCAGGCTTGGTAGCAAAACCGTCGATTCGGATCTCTGAATTGCGGTACATAAGCCGGAAACCGTCGAAGGTCTGGCGTACGTTCGGGCCCTCTCTTACTGCAATTATCCGCTGCGATCCATAGGCCATTTCCTGCCGCCCGGAGCGCAGGGTAAGTTTGGCGTCACCGGGCAAGTCGAGCTTTATATCCAAAAATGCCTGGTGCAGATCGAGTTCGTCTTTATCGGTCGGCCGAGGCCCACCTGCCCGGCCGTCTTCCAGGCTGCTTTGGAACTGGCTAAAAAATCGGAGGTTACTGCCCACCTTCAGGTCACCATGCAGGAAGTATCTCTGTAGGAAATAGCCGTTGTCCTGCGGGTCCTTCCCCCAATTGGGATTGTTGAAGTATTCGAAGCGCTCCCGCAGCTCACCGCCAAGCGAAAGGTACCAGGTACCGGCGTCATTGAGGGGGATGTATTTGAGTGCGTCCCAGAACTCGGTGCTACCCGCAGTGCGCAGGTAGCCGTAATCCTCATCTGCACGATTGAGGGAGTACCCCCGGGGACGGTCCGCCGGCTTTTCCGAGTCTGCGGAGCATACCGTGGGGCGAACCAGCAGCAACATGCTGGAAACGACTATTATGAGGCACTGAAGAACTTTCATGCCGCTACCTCAATTGAAAAGCAGTCAGAAATGTTTGGACTTGCTATCCCCTATGGTATTTCTGTTCTTTACCGGTTGTTCCCAGAAGCTTCCCTGCCAGTTGTCCTGTTTTTTTTCATCCCCGACCCAGGGGGGGAGGCTAATCTGGAAATGCTTTGAGAGTGCATTGAGGTACGGCTCGTACATCCGGCGCAACTCGTTAAGCTTCCGGTCGAAGTCATCCCCGTTCCTCGGTTTTTGACCGGCTGCAGCCAGGAGGTCGCGATGTTCCTCCAGCTTCAGAGGCGGGAGCCGATCGGGGGTCGGCTCCCGCGGCCCGGTGTTAAACACCAGGGAAAGGTCGACGACTGCGTGTCGCGACATGGCGAAGGTAAGTTCCGCCTGGCGCTCGCAGGCCCCCTCCATTCCGGCCATGATCAGCGCGCTGGTGTCGAGGATGGCGGTCAGAGCTGCAAGCCAGGACTGGTTGTCGTGCTGGGACCGGAAATAGGCGAGGACCGGATAAGACAGGTGCCCTTCAAGAAATTCCGCCGACCAGCGCTCCCACTCGTGCAGAAGAACTCGCAGTGCCTCCTTGCCGTGTTCGTAGCTGTGGCGGCGCAGTATTTCCGAGGCTGTGGGAGGTGAGCCGGCACGGGCATCGAGGAGCGAAATGCTTACCTCTCGGCGGGCGAAGGACTGGTTGAGGGCCGGCAGGTAGCCGATCACTAGGGCGAGAAAGGCGAATCCCATTCCGGATTCGACAACCACCAAAAGACGCGCCAGGGGCGTGTGGGGAAGCACGTCTCCCAGGCCAAGGGTGAAAAAGGTGGTGCCGCTTAGGTAGAGGTCGTTGAGGAAGCCGGACCTGCCATTACTAGCAAGCACAGTTGAACCCATCGCCCAGTGAATAAGGGCGAAGCCGATGATCAGAACGCCGGCCCACAGGCTCAGCAGTAACAAAAGGGACAGCGGGCCAAAATAACTGAGCCAGGTTTCCCGACGCCGGACCGGGATCAGGGCATTGACCACTTTCATCCAAGGGCGCCAGCTGCTTCGATAGAAAACCCGGGTGAGACGGAAACGGCGGGTTACCCGGCGAGGCAGGATGATGGTCTCAAAACCTTCCCAGAGGACAACAATAATCAGGGCAATTCCGGCTATGGTTGCAACTATTTTCACAGATGTCTCTTGCATTACCTCTTCCCTTCGTTTCTCAGCAGGATGGCTGGCCTCAAGATAACGTCCTTAAGCAAAGTGCCAATCCCCCAACGGCAGCTAGTGGGGAGTATGCTACTTCTTTTTGATGAAGGTTCCGTTTTGAAACTCCTCGAAAGCTATACGCAACTCCTCCTGGGTATTCATGACCACGGGGCCGTACCAGGCGACCGGCTCTTTGAGCGGTTTACCTGAGATAAACAGCAGGCGCACGGGTCGCTCCCCGGCCTCGACCTCCACCTCGAGTCCCTCCCGCTCATAGAGGATGACGGTTTCAGGCCCACAGATACAGCGTCTGTCCACATCCATCCAACCCGAACCAAAGGCCTCATGGGCAAAGGCGTCCCGCTGTTCATCAAAATACCCTTCGCCGTCGAGCACGTAGGCGACGGCCGTGTGTCCCTCCTTGACCGGGTGACGAAAGGTTGTGCCGGCCGGTATGCTGACATCGAGCATTTCGGGATCGATGACGATATCCCGCACCGGTCCCTGGACACCGTCAATCTGTCCGGCTACGATCTTGATCCGGACGCCGGAGTCCTTAGTGACTTCGGGGATGTCGGCCGCCTTCACGTCCCGGTAGCGCGGCTCCATCATTTTCTGCTGGGCCGGAAGGTTGGCCCAGAACTGGAAGCCCCACATCATGCCGGTCGGGCTTTTCTGCGGCATCTCCTGGTGTATGATGCCGCTGCCGGCCGTCATCCACTGGACATCTCCGGCAGTGATCACACCCTTGTTCCCCATGCTGTCCGCGTGCTCTACCAGCCCTTCGAGGACATAGGTGATCGTCTCGATACCCCGATGAGGATGCCAGGGAAAGCCCGGCAAGTACTCGGCCGGGTTTGCCGTGTGGAAATCGTCCAGCATCAGAAATGGATCGAAAAGTGGAACCTGGGAGTTCCCAAAAGCTCGCTTAAGGTGAACACCTGCCCCTTCAACAGTGGGACGACTCTTGAAGATCTTGTCGATACGCCGTGTAGTCATTGGTTGGCCTCTCCGTGAGTGTTGCCATGGTCGATACCTTGCTGCATTATGTGTATTTCACCGATTAGCGATTACCAGACATTCGCCTTGAGTGTCAACAGAAGATCGCAGACAAAAAGCAAGAGACGATTGACTGTAAAATCGTCTCTTATTGTACGGTATATATGTGACAAAGCAATTACCCGGCAGTAATGTCAGGCCCTTTGCGCCAGGATAAAGAGCTCTAAACTGACCAGATCGTGCACCAGATGCATTCCGAGACGCTCGAACAGCTTGCCCGACCCGTAATTTGCGTCCCAGAGTGTGCGATCCAGTTCGAAGATCGCATGAGCCTTGAGGCTCCCGTCCGTTTGTGGTGCAACGATGGCCGACACCTTCACGGGACGGGTGATGTCCTTTATGGTGAGGTCTCCAGTGGCTATCCCGTTCGGCGCTTCCGGGGATCCACCGTCCTCCTTTTTCCAGCCGGTCAACCTGAAAGAGGCCGTAGGAAAGCGCTCCACCGCGAAGAAATCTTCGGACTTCAGGTGGTGGAGCAGCATATCGTGCCAGGTCGGATCCTGCACGTCCAGGTTGCTGATGGTTTTCATGTCCAGCACAATTTTACCGGCAGTCGGAATGCCTCCCTGGATGACGATTTCGCCGCTTTGGATGGAGATTCGGCCGTAGTGACGGTTGTTGAGGTTGCGGCCGATCCACTCAAATGCGCTCGTCTCCACATCCACCCGATAGGTACCGTCCAGCGATTTAGGTTGACTTACTGCGCCCGTGGCGCCTGCCTCAACTGGCAAGCCCGCCGAGCGCCAGGCGGAAAGCCCTCCCTCGAGAGTGACAACGTTACGGTAGCCTGCACGTAACAGTCGTTCACGCGCCAGATACGCGGCCTTTTTGGAACCGGTGGCATCGTACAGCACCAGTTCCATGTTTAGGTCCTTGACGGTTTCGGCGACTTTATCCAGGAAAACCATCTCGTAAATGCAGGCATTAATTGCGCCGGCCAGATGGCAGGCGGCATAGTCTTCCGGCGTCATTACATCGATAACGACGGCACCGCCTGTCATGCGGTCCTTAAGATCCTTGTAGCTTATGGTGGCGTTCATATTCAGACTCCTTGATAAGTGCCTTGAGGGGATTTCCTCAGAAAGCGAAGCAGGTGCAGCCAATTCCCCAAGTGCCGTTTGCACCGATCACCTTATGGGTGTGCTGATGCAGTGGGTTGCTGCATGGGCGTGCGGATGCAGTTCCCTGGATTACGCTGGCTCCTTGCATCTTATGATAGGCGCCTCCATAGACCCCGGTCGGCGACCAGTTCGGAGAAATCGGCGGCAGAGGCGGGGCCAGGTTGCCGAAATAGCCGGAAGCGTGCATGATATCCCCCCCCATGATGGTCAGGACCGCCTCTATAGCTTTGATCTCCTCTTCAGGAACTTTATAATAATCCTGTGACAGCACCGCAAGGTCAGCCAACTGTCCGGCAGCGATGCGCCCCTTTTTACCGTCGTCTCCCGAGAACCATGAACTGCCCTCGGTGTACAAACTGAGGGCTGTGCTCCGGTCCAGGCGGTTACTCTCGCTAGAGAGGGTCAATCCACCGACGGTCTTGCCTGCCACCAGCCAGTAGAGCGATACCCATGGGTTGTAGCTGGACACCCGGGTAGCGTCGGTGCCGGCGCCGACCGGTATGCCCATGTTAAGCATTTTCCTGATGGGAGGGGCAGCTTTGGCAGCGTCCTCCCCGTAACGCGCAACGAAGTACTCTCCCTGGAATGCCATCCGGTCCTGGATGGCGATCCCTCCTCCGAGTTGGCGCACCCGCTCCAGGCTCCGGTCGGATATGGTTTCGGCGTGGTCGAAAAACCAGCGCAGCCCGTTGAAAGGAATGTCGCGGTCGACCCTTTCAAACACATCCAGGAATCGCGAGATCGACTCGTCATAGGTGGCGTGCAGCCGGAAGGGCCAGCGCTTTTCGACCAATAAACCGACGACCTTCCGCAGTTCCGCTTCCATGACTGGTAGAAGTTCCGGCCGGGGCTCCAGGAAGTCCTCGAAATCGGCCGCGGAGAAAACCAGCATTTCGCCGGCGCCGTTCACCTTGTAAACGTCATTTCCTTTTCCCGGAGAAGTGATATTCATCCAGCCGGCAAAATCGTCGTATTCCTGCTGGGGACGCTGGGTGAAGAGGTTGTAGGCGATACGCAGGGTAAGCTCGTTGCGTCCCGCCAGTTGCTCGACAACCTTATAGTCGTCGGGATAGTTTTGGAATCCGCCGCCCGCATCGATGCAGCTTGTGATGCCGAGCCGGTTCAGTTCGCGCATGAAGTGCCGAGTCGAGTTGACTTGATCCTCGAAAGCTAACTTTGGTCCCTTTGCCAGGCTGGCATAGAGAACCATGGCATTGGGTTTCGCGATAAGCAGCCCGGTCGGGTTGCCGGCCTTGTCACGCTGAATCTCCCCGCCCGACGGGTTCGGCGTTTCCTTCGTGTAGCCAAGGGCGCGCAGCCCGGCCCCGTTGACAAAGGCGCGGTCGTACAGATGCAGGACGAATACAGGAGTGTCAGGCGAAACAGCGTTGATCTCCTCCAGTGTCGGCAGACGACGTTCCGCGAACTGGAATTCCGTCCAACCGCCGATCACCCGCACCCACTGGGGAGGAGGGGTGCGGCGGACCTGGTCACGGAGCATTTCCAGCGCTAAAGCCAGGGATGGGATGCCGTCCCAGCGCAGTTCCATGTTGAAGTTGAGTCCGCCTCTGATGACATGGATATGTGAATCATTCAGACCGGGAATCGCCCGCCGTCCTTTGAGGTCTATCCGCTTGGTCCCTGCATCCGAACTGTCGAGCAGTTCTGCTCCGCCGGTGGCTGTTATGCGTCCTCCGGTGATAGCAACCGCAGAAACCTCGGGTTGCAGTGGGTTGAGTGTCGTGATTAATCCGTTATATAAAATCAGATCTGGTGTGCTCATTTGGTTTTCTCCTTTTGCGCGATGGGCGATGTTGCAGCCAGGGGCGGAGAACAGCAGCCAGTATCGGCATGACCGCCCAGGTGAGACAAATTACGATTCCGACTGCCATGCAAAGTGCTTGCAGGGTCAATGGCAGGCTACCAACCAAGGGATTCAACAGCCAGGGGACCAGCATGCTGACGGGCCAGACGCCAAGAACCGTGAGGAGTGCCATCTTCCACCTGGGCGGTGGAATCAGTGCCTGCTGCCCGGGAAGAGTGAACCAGGTCTCCAGTCCGGAAAGTTGCTGGCGCCGGGGCCCACCCTCGGTCCACTCTGAAACGGTGAGCTCCCACTGCTGAAAGAGCAGAGAAGCGTAAAAGCGGTCACGAGACGCCGGGTCCCCGAATCGTCGGACGATTCCGTATTCAAGCCTCCCTGACCCCGCCTCCGGACGCAGGACGTGCACGCCCAATTGCCCCTCGGTGTGGAAAGATTCGGCTATGAAATCATGCAATGCCGCCTCGAACCTTTCCCTGCACTCCGGCTTGACTGTGCGCATGGTGAGGACGGCAACCGGTTCTGCCGAATTGCCTGAAGTGCTGTCAGGGCTCATGACGTTACCTCTTCCTAGCTTTGACGACCGCGTCCGTTTGTTCCCATACAACAGCCGTCGACCATAATTAATAATTGAGAAAGTCAATAATCGCCGGAATAACTGCGCCCGGTGCTTCCTCCATCAGCCAATGTCCCGAGCCCGGAACTACCTGGCCGCGTACATCCGATGCGACCAGTTTGGCCTGTTCGATCAGGAAAGTGCCGCTGGCTTTTTCTCCCGTCAAAACCAGCATAGGCATGTCGATTTTGGTCTTTGAAAGTAGCTCAAAATCCTTGGCGTCCCCGGCGAAGGCCCTGAAGTACTCAAAGCCGGCACGCATCCCGCCGGGTTGTGCATATGATTTGGCATAAACGCGACGATCGGCCTCGGGAACCGAGTGTTTCGGATCGGCCGCAAAGTCGTTCCAGAAATGCTCGAAGTAGGTGCGTTCGCGTCCCTTGACTAACGCGAGCGGCACCTCGCCATAAAAGTGGAAGTGCCAGAGATCCCGCATGAGCCAGACGTCCTTCCAGTTACCGATGCCGGGCAGGAAGGCGTCCATCAGCACGACGCGGTCGGTTTCCTGGGGGAATTGCGCGGCGTAGGCATAGGCGACCATCAAGCCAATGTCGTGGCCGACGATACTCACCCGGTCGTATCCCAAGGAAGTGACCAGTTCATGGAAGTCCACGGCCATGTTCTTCTTGTCGTAGCCGGAGGCAGGCTTGTCGGATGCTCCGGCGCCCCGCAAGTCGGGAACGATGACGGTGTGACGCTGAGCCAGAGGCTTCATGATCGGACGCCACATATAGCCGGTCTCGGCGTAGCCGTGCACCAAGACCACGGGGCTACCCTTGCCGCCGATGAGGTAATGCAGCCGGACGCCGTTCACCTTGGCGAACCGCTCGGCAAAACCAGCGGGAATAGGGCCGGCAGCTGCCCGAAGGGGTGAGGCTACCAGCAGCAAAAGCCCCGTAACGATCACCAGGGCGGCCGTGGACGCTTTGAATAATGTGCCGGTTTTGGAGAGTATCCGGCTGGATTGGACAAGGACGGTACTATGGTGGCGGGGTTGAACTCCCGAGGACTGCACCGGCAGGTGCACTATCACTGCCAGCGAGAGGTCGGGAGGGATCAACATGCCAAGGGAGCGTAGTCGTTCCATGATGGAATCCTCCTTCCTGAAGAGCCATTTAGTTTCGGCCTAGACCTTGAGAAACGCGAGCAGGTCCTGGTTTACCTGGTCTTTGAGAGTCGAGCAGAGACCATGTGGCGCACCAGGATAGATCTTCAGGGTGGCTCCCTCGATGATCTTTGACGATAGCAGTGCCGATGTGCCGATCGGCACGATCTGGTCGTCGTCGCCGTGGATAATCAATGTCCGCAGTTTGAACTTCTTCAGGTCATCGGTGAAATCCGTCTCTGAAAATGCCTTGATGCAGTCGATGACCCCTTTGAATCCCGCCTGCATCCCCTGAAGCCAGAATGAATCACGCAAACCCTGCGAGACTTTAGCGCCCGGCCTGTTGGCACCGTAGAACGGCACTGAGAGGTCCTTGAAGAACTGCGAGCGGTCAGCGAGAACCCCGGCGCGAATCTGGTCGAATGCCTCCATCGGCATGCCGCCCGGATTGGAAGCCGTCTTCAGCATAATTGGTGGTACCGCTCCAATCAATATGGCCTTCGAAACGCCTTTCGTTCCGTAGCGGCCGATGTAGCGGGCGACTTCGCCACCGCCTGTTGAATGGCCGATATGGACGGCGTCGGTCAGGCCGAGCGCTGCAACCAGCTCTGCCAGGTCATCGGCGTAGGTATCCATGTCGTTGCCGTTCCAGGGCTGGCTCGATCTGCCATGGCCGCGGCGGTCGTGTGCGATGCAGCGGTAGCCATGGGCAGCCAGAAAAACCATCTGGTCTTCCCAGGCGTCAGCGCAGAGAGGCCAACCGTGGCTGAACACCACGGGCTGACCACTTCCCCAGTCCTTGTAATATATCTGAGTGCCATCTTTGGTCGTGATGGTTGGCATGATGTGATCTCCTTTTTTAGAAGGTGAATAAGACCGGGGCTGCTCATGAATACCAGCCCCGGTCACTACAGGAAGGCGCGCAGTGAACTTTGACAGCAAAGCCCTGCCACCATTAGCCGCCATGGCCGCCGAGAAAGTCTTTCACGAAGCGGACCTCGATACCATACGGGGAGTGAGCTTTCATGATATCCATGCACCCTTCGTAGGTTTCGACACGCCCCCAATCCTGCTGAAGCTCGAAGAGGAACTGAAGGGAGGTAATGGGAACAGCCCCTGCCTGGACCAATCGCTGCACAGCACGTTCGTGCGCCTCTTCGGTAATATCCCCGCAGGCATCGGTAGGAACGTAGACCTCGTAGCCTTCCTGAAGCAAGTCAAGTGTTGGAAACATCACGCATGCCTCGGTCCAGAGTCCGGCCACCACTATTTTACGCCGGCCCGTTTTCTCAATAGCCGCCTTGAAGTTTTGATCAAGCCAGGAGTTGATCGAGGTCCGGTCGACCGGTTTTTGATCGGGAAAGATGCTTGTGATTTCGGGGATCATCGCCCCGCTGAAACTCTGGGCCGCAACCGTGGACAGTATTGCCGGCACCCGGAAAAGTTGAGTGGCCTTGGCCAGTATTTGGATGTTCTGAATGATGGTGGTCCGGTCGTGCGAGTGAACTCCGGCGAACATCGCCGGTTGGTAGTCGATAAGCGCTACGGCGCAATTAGTACGGGCCAGCATTCCGTGAAACTTTTGGGTTGTCATAATTTTGTCCTCCATGAATTTGGACATAATTTGTCACCAGATAATTGAAAAGCATATACCCGACAGCTCGAATGTAAAGAGCACGCTCGTACTATAAAATACTTACAAATCAGTCCCTTTTGCAGCACCACTCCGTGTGGGCTGACAATCAATATCATCAGCAACCTGGGTACTTTAAAGAAGGGGCAATTGGCCCCTGAAGGCACGCAGTTCGCGGCAAAACCGCCATGCCTATGGCACCCGACTCTTTGCCATGAGACCTAATGTAAATTCTGACTGGGCAATCGGAGGTAAAATTTCGGCTACAGAAACTTGCATTGATATGAGGAGGGAAGGCGCTACCGTCGCATTGCCGTGTTTGTGGAAGAGAATGCTCGTGCGGTATCAGGCCGATTGCACTTGACCCACTCGGAAAAAATAGGGTACAAATCCACGACTATGTGGCAGTACATTACCGCTGTTGGCCAAGATGTA
>Ga0209123_1002097_pt1 | contig 17709 bp, 16 predicted proteins | sample BarGraIncu00431A_FD_184500 | JGI IMG/M metagenome (GOLD analysis project Ga0209123, IMG submission 184500) | Arctic peat soil microbial communities from Barrow, Alaska, USA - Barrow Graham LP Incubations 004-31A (SPAdes) (version 2) | ecosystem: Environmental > Terrestrial > Soil > Wetlands >... | reverse complement strand
TAATAAAATGAATTTTTAAATCGCATTAATTCAGTAACATATTCGACAGCATATGGATATAACCGGATATAACCAGATATATCCGGAAGTAACCGGTTAATAATTAACTTTCAATATTAACTCTCGTTACATTGCAGTAGATGTTTTATTCAAGTCATTAATCCGAACTTAACATTCTTTAATTTTTGAATCCTTGTCTTTTTAAAATCGCCTAAACGAAATTCTATTTCCGATTTCCACCAGGTTATTGATGTTCCAATTAATTCCTGACAGGTTTAATGCCTGTTTGAGTACCAAAAAACAGAACCAGTCTGTGTGACTGAGGAGGCGAAGCTGTGAAAAGGCAATGGTAAAGACCTCAGAATTTTGACCCAAATGATTTTAAGACCAGATTCCCCGTCAATTAAGAACCAGTTATTGACGATGAAAAAAAATCCCCATTCAAAACAAACAGTAATTTCTGCGATATGAGATTTGACAGTATTAACGAAGAGAAAACCCGTGAGGAAGGGATCGACATTAAAAAACTAAGTTACATATTGGTAAAACAATGGCACTGGTTTTTGCTGTTCAGTATTTTAGGTTTGGGTGGAGCATACTTGTATACCAAATTTGTAAATCAAAATTACCAGGTAAGTACTTCCATTCTGGTCACTGAAAATCTGAACCAAATAGACATAAAAGATTTATTTAAGGGCACCCAGAATAAAACGGACGACAACATTTACAATCAGTTGGAGATCCTTAAATCGTATTACCCAATTAACAAGGCGCTTATCAACCTGAACTGGCGCACAAGCTGGTATAAAAAAGAGTTGCTTGTGTGGAGAAGTATTTACAAGGAGGAACCATTTGATGTTCAGGAAACTCAGGATTCCACAAATCCCCAGGGTATTGCCATTTGCATCACTCCTATGGCCAATGAATCGTATACAGTTTCAGTTGATGGAGAATTAAAATCCAACAAAGTAATAACGAAAATAAAATTCGAGGGCAAAGGTGAATTTGGTCGTCCATTTATAAATGGTCATTTTAATTTCACATTGGTTAAAAAGACAACCAATACCGAAGTACCGGAGGGGAAATATAAATTTGTGTTTAACGATCTTAATGATGCTACTCTTGCTTACCAAAAGAACCTTGCCGTTACCCTTAAGAATAAGAAGGGCGAAATCATTCAGTGTACCCTCGAAGGTGATGAACCTGTAAAATATGGTGAATTTTTGAATGAATTGGTACATGTTTACATTGAAAGTAAACTGAACCTTCAAAATGAAGTTAACCGAAGATCACTTGATTTTATAAATGGTCAGTTAAGTGGTATTTCCGATTCGATGAATACTGCGGGGACAAAATATACGGAGTTCCGCTCCCGGAACGAAATCATCGACATAGGATCCGAAACAACCATTGTGATGAATAAACTCAAAGAGGCTGAAACGGAAAGAGTCAAATATCAAGTACAACTCGATTATTTTCAGAATCTTCGTTCTTACCTGAGCAAGGCCGTTGACTATAAACAGCTGGTTGCGCCTTCTGTTGTTGGGATCCAAGACGCCTCACTTAATGCATTGGTTCTTAAATTAGGTGAACTTTACAGCCACCGCCAGTTTATGTCGTTCAGTGTAAGCGATAATAACCCCCAAATGATTAACATCGACAAAGAAATAGCCCAAACACGTAATCTGTTAAGCGAAAACCTGCGCAATCTGATTGAAAATGCCACAAATACAATCAATAGTCTGAAAAACAGGGAAGCAACCATAAGTTTACAGATGAATAAATTGCCCAAAAAGGAACAACAGATGGTTAATATCCAGCGCCAGGTAGACATGACAAGCGAGATTTATACCTTCCTGCTGCAAAAGCGTGCTGAAATGAAAATTGCATTGGCCTCAAGTGTCCCGGACATTCAAATTATCGATAAGGCCCGGTCCGAAACAGCGCTTCCGATTGGCCTTTCAGGTAAAATAATTTTAATCATCGGACTATTCATCGGACTGGCGCTTCCTTTAGGCATTGTTTTACTATATAACAGTTTAGATACTCATATACGCACACAGGAGGACATTGAATACAATTCAGCGATCCCGATACCCGGGAATATCATTCACGACCAATCCAATGCTGCTATTACTGTACACGAAAACCCCAAATCTGTTATTGCTGAATCGTTTAGGGCATTACGCACGAACCTTCAGTTTATGCTGACTGAACCTAACGGAAAAATTATAACTATACAGTCAACCAATCCGAACGAGGGAAAAACATTTATAGCTGTAAATCTTGCTTCCATACTGGCAATGAATAACAAAAAAGTACTTCTGATCGGTGCCGATTTGCGAAAACCCAAATTGCATAAAATATTTGAAATGAGTAACGACCACGGATTGAGTACCTGCCTGATTGGTCACGATACCATCGATGAGGTTGTTTTTCCGACTTCTGTTGCCAATCTGTTTTTGCTTCCTGCCGGACCCATTCCCCCTAACCCTTCCGAGATTCTGGGTAAACCAGAAATGAAGATACTGATCGACAAAGTCCGGCCCGCTTTCGACTATGTCATCATTGACAATGCACCAACTCAATTGGTAACTGATGGCATTATCGTGAGTCAGTTGTCCGACCTTAATATTTTTATTTTGCGCTATGGTTTTTCACACAAACAACAACTTGAACTGATTAATCATTACGCGGATAAACAGATGGTTAGCCACCTCGCTATTGTGGTGAATGATATTCAGTCAAACGCATTCGGCTATGCTTACTCCAAATATTCCCGCTACGAAACGTATAATAAAAATTCCTACAAGAAGAACTACTATGCAGCTGCCGACGAACAGCCCACCAAAAAACACCATAAGAAGGAAACTAAATCAAAAGTATAGGCGAAGATTGATCGTTTTATATAATTCGCTTGTTCATTCGAAAGGATATAGAACTTGATGTGGAATGCCTTTAAAGCCTCACTTTGCAATTACCAGATATTTGACGTTCGTTCCATTCATCATTTGAAACAAAAAAAGTTTATATTTGGAAAAAAACGATGGAAACAATTATCAGAATTAAAAAAAATAAACCTGCATTCAAAGCTCTGATTCTTTTAGCAAAAGAGCTCGAAAAAAATGATCATTCATCGATTTCTATTAGCGAAGGAATGCAGAAAAATGAAAAAATTGAACTGATAATTCCAACAGGAAATTCCGAAGATGTATTTCTGCTTTTTGATCATTTAGCTGATTTTCCAACATCCGATGAATTAAGAAAACAGGCATGGCCAAAAATCTAATAATTATTGACAGTTGCGTATTAATAAAAGCTTTCATGAAGGATGCCAACGCCATTAATGACCTGAAAGCAATATCAGGATATACTGCTTATTCAGTCATGACACAACTTGAATTATTAATTGGCGCGAATACAATTGCGAAAAAGGAGACTGTAAATAAAATCTTCGAATCCTATTATGGGATACCGTTAAATACAGCTATTTCTGCGAAAGCAATAGCGCTTATGCAAAAATATGTGAGTGGACAACAAATCATATCTGTACCTGACTGCCTGATAGCAGCAACTTCGATTATAACCGGTTATTCATTATTGACATACAATAAAAAGGATTTCGATTTTATTGAAGGAATTAAATTTTATAAATAGGAAAACCATCGGTATCCTTACTAATTTTAGTAATTTCCTCAATGGCTTAGATTCCCGACAACTCTTCACATCTATCATGATTAATAAAAAAATTGTCATTGCATGACTGTATTTGCATCTGTATGTTGTGTCCTGAAATGTCGAAATACCAGGCCTTTCAGAATATTTGTCAGCGAAACCTTCGTCGATTATGAAAATAAAATAGCGATTTAACCTTATTGATTTACTGACACATTATTAAGGTTTAAATCAGGCGGGACATGCTTTCTACGAAGATGCACCACCTAAAAATGGGTCTCTCCATTTTATATATCCTAATCATACAAGAAATCAAATTGCCTGTTTCATTAATTACACCCGGGTACAACCCATCCTGCATCCGTGTAATCTGCTTAAATTCGTGTAATCCGGTTTTAATCCATGTCATCCGCTTTATTCCTGTAATTTTTTCAATTCGTATTAATATTAACAATCTAAATTAAAAAATCATGGCTACACCTTTTTCACGTAAGTACAAATGCAAAGACGAGGAATTACCCGTTGTTTGTAACATTGCAGCTGATAGTTTAGAACGCGATCTGGCTGATTTTTCGGCCTATTCGCCGAAGTTTTCACAGGGACACCTGATTGATTTCAGAACCTACATTGAGAAGGTTTTTGAAATCGTACTACCGCAAGCTGAAATTCAGCTTCAGAAAGTCATCACTGAAAGGATTGTTGGAACGCTCGACAGTATGACAGATGCTGCCAATAGGCTGTCAGGTTATATTAAATTCTCACACACCGATCATAGCGACTTCGGTATAACGCTGTTGCGGAAGGCCATTAATGATGGCGATGCCGAAGGTGGTATAAAAAGTCTGCAAACGGTAATCGCAAATATTGCACATTTTAAAGAAGCGCTTGTTCAGCAGGGACTTACAGAGGAGCTTATATCGGTGTTTGCAACAGCGACAGAAGCCCTTAAGGTTGACAAAGCAGAACAGGCTAAAATTTTCAACAACCGAAAAAGGATCGTACAAAACAATTTAGGATTGCTGAATGGATTGTTTGATCAGCTTACTGAAATATGCACAGCGGGGAGGATACTGTTCAAAGCATCCGATCCGGCAAAATTGCAGGAATATACCTTCGAGGATCTGAAAAAACGGGTACGCCGGGCATCCAAACCCGGAAAAAAAGTAAGTAAGGATAAAGGCGAAGATCCTGCAGTAACGGATGAAAAATAGAAAGATGTAGTAGAGGCGCACACGCAGATGTCATTGCCCACCTGCACGTAGAGGCGGCCGGACCACGCCATTACATGTGCGCCTTTCATTTAATTTTTTGTCATTTTTCTCCCGATTTACCAAAGGAATGCCCAGTACGACCTTCGGAATGCCCAGTACGATCTTCGGAATGCCCAGTACGATCTTCGGAACGCCCAGTACGACTTTCGGAATGCCCAGTACGACCTTCGGAATGTCCAGTACGACCTTCGGAATGTCCAGTACGACCTTCGGAACGCCCAGTACAACATTCGGAAGGACCAGTATGATCTTCGGAATGCCTAATATGATCTTCGGATGCCTGGTGCGACCTTCGGAACAAGGGGGAGACGGCCTCAACATGGCAACTGATCCAGCTAAGCTGAAGGATTATACTTTCGAGAATCTGAAAAACCGGGTGCGCAGGGCATCCAAACCCGAAAAAACGGAAAGTAAGGATAAAGGTGAAGGTTCTCCAGTTTCCAATGAAAAATAAATAGCAGGGGCGCACTGTGTGCACGTAGAGGTGACCGGGAATCGCCTTTACGTGTGCGCCCTTCATTTGATTCTTTCATTTTTCTCATGATTTACCAAAGGGATGCCCAATAGGACATAAGGCCGACCTTGAATGACATAAGGGCGAAGGGTGATGACTTTTGGGCAATGGGGGGGATGGCCTTTGAGGAGTGTAAATTAGACAATTTTAAGAGCGTTTTATGGATTTTATTCTTTTCAAAGCTGCATCAAATAAAACAAAGCAAATCCTTACTGATTTTTTAACAAAAGGTCATGAACGAAGTATTAAAGCTAAGAAAAACATACTTGCTTCATTTATAATTAAAGGTTTAAGTATAGTGATAAGTTTAATTCTGGTGCCATTAACTATCAATTATATAAATCCAACACAATATGGTATTTGGCTCACATTGAGTTCAATTGTTGCGTGGTTTAGCTTTTTCGATATTGGTTTTGGCAATGGTTTACGCAACAAATTTGCCGAAGCAATTGCAAAAGGGCAAGAGGAACTGGCAAGAATTTATGTAAGTACCACATATGCTATACTTTGTATAATTATAAGTGTAGTGTTAATCCTCTTCCTCTTAATTAACCCCTATTTAGACTGGTCAAGATTATTAAACACTACTCAGAAGATGGCCGGTGAACTAAGTATTTTAGCAGAGATTGTTTTTATATTCTTTTGTTTACGGTTTATCTTTCAAATGGTAACTACTGTTTTGACTGCCAATCAGGAGCCTGCAAAAGCTTCATTTTTTGATTTTTTGGGAAGTTTGTTCTCATTAATAGTAATATTTATACTTACGAAAACAACTTCCGGAAATTTGATTTATTTAGGAATCGCATTAAGTTTCACCCCTGTATTAGTACTCGTTGCATCAAGTTTATGGTTCTATAGTCATGATTACAAAAGGTTTGCCCCTTCAATTAAATATGTAAAATTTGGTTATGCGCGTAACCTGATGAGTTTGGGTTTAAAATTTTTTATTATACAAATTGCTGCCTTAGTTCTATTTAATACTGATAATATCATAGTTACTCAATTGTTCGGCCCAAAAGAAGTAACTACTTTTTATGTTGCATTTAAACTTTTCTCAGTTGTCACAATGATTTTCAGTATTATTACTACACCACTATGGAGCGCCTATACCGACGCTTTTGCAAATAATGATTTTGAGTGGATAAAAACCACATTGTTAAAAATGAAAAAAATATGGGTATTACTGATAATCTTCACAATTTTAATATTAATGATTTCCCCTTGGATTTTTAAGTGGTGGTTGGGAAATAATGTTGAAATTCCTTTTGCCCTTTCCATTGCCATGAGTATTTATGTAGTTGTAGGTATTTGGCAAACTATTCATGTTTATCTTTTGAATGGGATAGGTAAAATCAAATTGCAACTATACATGGTTATTATTAGTGGGGTAATTAATATTCCACTTGCAATTTTCCTCGGAAAAAAATTCGGGTTGGTTGGCATCACTCTTACAGGTACTTTGCTATTTCTTCTTATGGGAATCATTTTCTCAATTCAAACAAAAAAAATTATAAATAATAAAGCAAATGGAATCTGGAATAAGTAATGTATTGAAAAGTATGTCATTAAAAATGATATACTATGAATTTAAACGTGTTCAATTTTTGAGACGGTTCAAGGGTAAACAGTTAAGGCTTGGATTAGGAACTGATATTGAAAACGCTGAAATAGGATTTGGGGTTTATATCGGCAACAATACTATATTTTTTAATTCCTCAATTGGAGATTATTCCTATATTAATTATGGTGCGTATATAAAGTATGCAAGAGTTGGTAAGTTCTGTTCCATTGGTCAAGGTGTTAAAATAAACATAGGTGCCCATCCATCAAATATGGTGTCAACACATCCCGCTTTTTATTCAAACAATAAGCCATTTAAAACTTTTTCTGATAAAATGTATTTCGATGAATATAAAGAAGTTATCATTGGTAATGATGTATTGATTGGAATTGATGCTTTAATTCTTCGAGGTGTCAAAATCGGGGATGGTGCTATAATTACTTCCCGAGCTGTGGTAACTAAAGATGTGCCACCCTATGCTATTGTAGGAGGTGTGCCTGCAAAATTAATTAAATATAGATTTGATGAAAAAATTATAAAACAATTAATTGAAATAACGTGGTGGGATAAAGAGCTGGATTGGCTTAAAGATAATTATCTTACTTTTCATAATCCGAAGAAGTTTGTAAATTTATATGGGACTAAAGAATAATAACCTCAATTTTTCTACTTTATATTGTTCTAACAATCAGATTATTAAGATGGATATAATTTTATTTCAGATAAGCAAATAAGACAAAATATTTTCGACATTTATCTCATTTTAAAATAAAAAAATTCATTATAATAAAGTAGAATAATAGAGATAAAGAATACATATTTAACAAATGGAAAAAAAAAGTAAAGCTTTAGTACTTTTAATTATATCTGTTGTGCTTCTTCAAACAGTAGCATTATTATATACACTAAATTCATGGAATACGGGAACATCATTTGCATTTATATGGATAATCTTATTAATTATCTTTATATCCTCCTCTTTAAATCTTCTAATAGATTTTAAAATTGAGAGTCAGTATTTTAAATATATATTTTATTTATTTATACTTTATGAAATTTTAATAATTATTCGTGGTTGGTCATTCTCATCTGTTGACCTAACAACATATTTACGAGAGGATATTATTTTTTGGCCTTTTTTAATTCCTTTTTTTGTTTTCTTTGATAAACGGTTTTCATCACTTATCTTTTTAATGAAATGTTTTTTCTATTTAGGCTTATTATTTATATTTCTAATTTTAGTATTTCCTTCATTGTTATTATATAGGATTTCCGCTGAAACTATTATTAATGCATTTGTTCCAGGTTGCGGTTTTCTTTTGCTCAATGCAACCTATTTAAGCAATAAAAAAACAAGTATTTCCCTATTAATAGTTTTCATTGCAACACTTTCGGTCATCTATTTGGCACGAAGAAGTACATTTAGTGTTTTAGTAGAATTTATTATTGTATCCTACATTTTTAACATAAAAAGCAAAGCTCCAAAATTAATATTACGATTATTCCCACTTTGTCTTTTAGTTATTGGAGTAGTTATTACATTAAATTTTTCCTCATTTACTGAAATTTTAATGCAGAGAATGGATGAACGAATTTTAGAAGATACTAGGAGTGGCCTATATCCAGATTTTTTGAGAGAAATGAGTGATTTCATATATTTTGGAAAGGGGTTGAATGGTGAATATTATCATCCAATGGATTATTCTGAATTAGAGAGTGAGCAAGAATCGGGAGTTGTTTTTAGTGCTGAAACTTATAGAAATAATGCTGAAAATGGATATTTACAATTGATGCTGTCCGGTGGTGTAATCCACATCGTTTTATTCGTTTTAGTCTTATTACCGGCTGCTTATAATGGTATTTTTAAATCTTCTAATCAGTTTTCTAAGGCATGCGGTGTTGTTATTTTATTTCAATTAATAAATATGTTTGTAGTATCTACGCCAAGCCTTTCGATATTATATATTTTAGTATGGATAAGTGTTGGAATATGTTACAAAAAAAGTATCCGGAATAAAAATGATGAGGAAATTTGGAATGAATTTCAATCTCAAACAAACATCTATTTAAATAACAGAAGCTTAATTAAATTTAACAAAAATATTAGTTATTAAGTCTGTATCGCATTCATTAATTGCAAAATAACAAAAATGAGTATGAATAGAGTTATTAAAGCAGACCTTTTTCGCTACGGTGGACTATCAGGCACGAAAGGCTTTATGAAAGGCCTTCGATATCCGGGATTTAGATATACGTATTTAATTCGAAAACTTTCAAAATGTAAAAAATATTCATTAATGTGGATAGTTTTCGCTCTTCTTCAAAGAAGATATTCGTATAAATATGGATTTCAAATTTCCAAAACCACCGAGATTGGTGAAGGATTTTACATTGGACATTATGGAGCAATAGTTATTAATGGAAAAGCAAGAATTGGTAAAAATTGTACTATTGCAAATGGTATTACAATTGGACAAGCTAATAGGGGCAAATTGAAGGGATACCCAACTATTGGCGATAATGTTTTTATAGGCACAGGTTCAGTAATTGTAGGCAATATCAATATTGGGTCAAATGTATTAATTGCACCTAACTCATTTGTAAATATTGATGTTCCTGATAATTCATTGGTATTAGGAAATCCTTGCAAGATTGTGAATAAAGAAAATCCTTGTAGCGGATATATTAACTGGATAATTGAATGATTTTATGCCCAGAACTAATCTACCAGGGCTGGATTCCGGCGCTTTATTGATAGGAAATTAGTAGTATGAAAAGCATTTTTGTAGAAAGACCATACTTAAATCGCGCTCAACTTTAGCACACAAGATAATTGATACTAAAAGGTTAACTTCACTGCTGCGATTTATAGTTATTAATTTCCGTAAAGTTTAAATCAATTTTTCGATTACTAGGCATTTAAATCCTATTGTAGAATAACATTTTACATAAAATGATTATTTATTAACTATGAAAAGCTTTTAAGAAAGAAGAATTGCAAAAATTAGGAAATAATGCACGTGAGCTTGCATTAATTCAACATGATCTTCAAAAAATTGCATCTGCTGTAATTGATACCTACAAATTTATTTTACAGTCCAACTCATGAGTATTTAATAATATTTTATTTTTATTAGCAAATTTTAAGTACTATTATTTTATAATATTAGCCAGGTCAAGATATGAAATTTAAAAATTTATCTCATTCCTCGGATGAACTTATTAGAAGAATTCATTTTTTCATAGGAAAGAAAAATAAGTTAAATGCATTATGGTGGCGCATCAAATTTGGCGTTAATGTAAGATTCGATGGGAAGTGTTATTTTAAGCGATATCCGAAATCAATGATAAAAATTGGTGATAATTGTGAGTTTAGGTCTAGAATTAATTCAAATTTGATAGGGATAAACCGGCCATGTTCAATTTCTACTCTTACTCCTGTTGCTAAAATTGAAATAGGCACAAATTGTGGTTTTAGTGGAACAGTTATAGGAGCATTCAAATTTATAAAATTAGGGAATAATGTGAGATGCGGTGCTAATACCCTTATTACTGATTCAGACTGGCATCTTGACGATAATCGTGTCGGTATGCCTAAAGATGTAAATATTGGCGATAATGTATGGCTTGGTATTAATGTAATAGTATTAAAAGGAGTTACTATTGGTGAACATACGATAATTGGCGCAAACAGTGTTGTGACAAGAGATATTCCGGCAAATGTTATTGCTGCTGGAAATCCATGTAAAATCCTTTCTAACTTGAAGTAATGAATAATAATTCACAATATAATGTTGTCGTTTTGGGAGCTTCGTGTTTTGATGGTATGGCTTCGTCAATGAGAGTAAGAAATTTGTTGGAGCCATTAATAAATGACGATTCGATAACCGTTAGTAATCTTATTTACGAAAAGGAAGCTAATGGAATAATCTTGTGTGAAGGCACTATTAATAAAATAAATTATCGTGTTATTAGATTTAAAATAACAAATATTCAATCATTGTTTAAATTCATATGGAGTGGTATTAAATTCATTAAAGTATGTAAATCTAATACTATAAAGAACATTTTATATAACTATGAGTATCCAGATATCAAAAATATATCCTTTCTTTTGTTTGCGAAACTCATTGGCTACAAAATCATTTTTGATGTTGTTGAGGACTTTAGGTATTTTACAAAATATAAAAGTAAGCTAAATAGGCTTAAGATTATCAGTTCTATTTTTTTTTTAAAATTATTCCCTTTAATTGCGCATGCGGTAGTTGCAATCTCTAATCATTTGTACAATTTAATGCTTCAAGTGTGCAAAGGGAAAGTCCCTGTTTATCTAATTCCTATAACTGTTGATTTAAGTCGTTTTGTACTGAAGCCATACTATTTGCCAAATAATTTTAAAATATTTTATGGTGGTTCATTTGGAGAGAAAGATGGGATTGAATATTTAATAAAAGCTTTCGATGAAGTAAGTTTAAAATATAATAATGTTGAGTTGATTTTGACCGGGAGGGCATCAGATACTGATAATGAAAAACTTCATCATTATGTTGAACATTCAGTTTGTAAAGACAAAATATTTTATAAAGGGTATCTGGAAAATGATGAGTATTACGAAGTTTTAAATCAATGTGATATTTTTTGTATGACTAGAGTAAATTCCGAGTTTTCCAATGCAGGATTTCCTTTCAAGCTTGGTGAGTATTTATCTTCAAGTAAAGCGGTTATAGCAACAAATGTAGGTGATATTCCAAAATACCTAACAAACCATAAAAATGCACTGATTATTAATCCAGGTTCCTTGGTTGAATTGATCAATTCTTTATCCTATATTATAGAAAATCCTGAAAGTATATCGTCTTTAGGACAACAAGCAAGGAAAGTAGCCGAATTAAACTTTGACACTCAACTTTTGAGCAGGAAATTATTGGAAATATTTAAAAAGATTTGATTATGATCTATTTGTACAAGCTTTTAATTATATGAAAATACTAACAGTTACAAATATGTGGCCAATATCTGAACATCAATACTACGGTATATTTGTGAAGGAACAGGTAGAAGCATTAAAAAAATATTATCCAGAATTAGAAAATAAAATTTGGTTTATTAATGGATTTAAGAATAGAGTCAATTATCTGTTTAGTGTATTTCAAATTAACTGGCATTTAATTTTTAATAAGTACGATGTAATTCATATTCATTTCGGATTAAGTGGTTTATTTTTATTATTTAGATTATATAAAAATGCCAAAGTTATTTTAACTCTTCATGGATCTGACATCAATATTGAGGTTTCCAATCACTTGCAAGTTTGGATTACCAAAATAGTTATAAACCACGTTGATCATATTATTTGCGTTAACGATAATATGGCAAAAGGAATAAATAAAACAAGTCACATTTCAGTTTTACCGTGTGCTGTTAATACTGACCTATTTCAGCCAGCTTTAAAAAAGGATCAACAAACAATTCAAATTGTTTTTCCAGGTAGTATACAAAGACCTGTTAAAAATTATCAGCTTTTCAGGTCAATTATTGACATAATAAAAGATACTACTAAAATTGAAATCACGGAAGTAATAATAGATAATATGTCAAGAGCTGAAGTTTCAACGGCTCTAAAAGAATCTGACATCTTATTACTTACATCATTATCTGAAGGATCACCACAAATAGTTAAAGAAGCAATGTGTTGCAATACTCCAATTGTAACTTCAAATGTTGGAGATGTTGCAATGCTTCTCAAATCTGTTGACAACTGTTCTGTTATAAATAAATTTGATGAGGATTTATTTGCTGATGCAGTTCTAAAAATCCTAAATAAAAATCCGAAAAATAGAATTTCAAATGGCCGGCAACGAAACTTTGAATTAGGATTAGACGAGAAAACAACAAGTCAGAAAATATTTGATCTGTATAAATCCCTCTCCCATAAGTATGAATAATATTTGGATTTTATTGTATTACATAATTGGGTTTCATCTACCAAGCAGATATTACCCATTTGGTCGAAAATTCTCCAAAATTAGAGCCTTTTTAGTTAAACGGATTCTTAAATCAAAATGCGGAGCAAATTTAGAGATCGAGGGGCGGGTTCTGTTAGGTAAATTTGATGACATAACAATTGGAAACAATGTGCAGATAAATGAAAATTCAAGGTTGAGAAATGTTAAAATCGGAGATGATGTTATGATTGCCCCATCGGTGTATATATTACATTCGGGTCATAACTTTGAATCTAAAGAAGTTTCAATGCGATTTCAAGGTGATAGACTTTATCCTGAAACAATAATTGAAAATGATGTATGGATTGGCGCATGCTCAATAATAAATGCAGGAAAGAAAATTGGGAAAGGTTCAATTATAGCGGCTGGATCTATTGTTACAAAGGATATTGAGCCATATACCATAGTTGGAGGGAACCCAGCTATGGTAATTAAAAAAAGATAGTTATGTGTGGAATATTAGGATCAATTGATTTAAAGCTGACAGTAGAAGAGCTTGATTTAATAAAACACAGAGGTCCTGATGATTCTGGACTTATTGAAGTTGAAAGTATTATGCACAAGATGTGGTTGGGGCATAGACGATTGTCTATCGTTGACTTAACTCCAGCAGGTCATCAGCCAATGACTTCTGATTGTGGAAATTATGTTTTAATATACAATGGCGAAGTTTACAATCATGAAGATATCCGCAAAACATTAAAACAAAAGCACTTTATAGGCCATTCTGATACGGAAACAATTCTCTATGCTCTTAAAGAAAATGGAATTAGAGCTGCTGAAAAATTTAACGGTATTTTTGCTTTTGCTTTTTTAGATCTTATAAATCAAAAACTTGTTATTGCAAGAGATTTTTTCGGCGTCAAGCCTTTGTATTATAGTTTAGCTAAAGAGGGATTCCTTTTTTCTTCGGAACTTTGGCCAATACAAGCTTTACTGAATAATGAAATCAATATAAACAGTTTATCGACTTTGTTGCGTTTGAGATATATACCTTCTCCATTTACAATATATCAAAATGCAAGAAAAGTACGTCCAGGACATTTTATTGAAATTAGCTTGATGGATAAAAGAGTAAATCCGATTGAAAAATCCTTAAAAGTAAAGTCGTTGGTTCCATTTTACGGTAATTTTAAGGAAGCGGTTGTTCAATACAATGATTTATTTGAATCATCGGTAAAAAGACAAATGATGTCGGATGTTGAAATTGGAGTGATGTTGAGCGGTGGTGTTGATTCTGCAATGGTTGCAGCAATTGCTGCAAAAAATTGCGCCAACAAAATTAAAGCATTTACAGTTGGTTTCGATGGGAATCATGAAGCAGATGAAATAAAAGATGCAGCTGAAACTGCCAAAACCTTAAATCTCGATCACCATATTATCAAAATAGGCAATAATGATTATCATGATTTATTCGCCCAATGTGTGACAATAACAGAAGAACCGACTGCTACAACTTCAATTATTCCATTTTACTATTTATCCAAGCTTGCTTCAGAACATGTAAAAGTGGTATTAACTGGTCAGGGCGCTGATGAGCCATTGGGTGGCTATTTTAGGTATAAAGAAGAATTGCTTAAGCAATCAATTCCATCTTTTATCATAAATCCTTTTTGTTCTGCATTAGGTGGTTTGTCTTTTAAAAATGAAAAATTGCGAAGAGTTTTTAAAGCGCTTCCTATTCAGAGTGATGTACAACGTTTTGATGAAGCATATTCAGTTTTTTCTTACAACCAGATAAATGCATTGATCGGTCAAAGCAATAACAGGTCAATTGAAGCAATTCAATACAACTATGATCACTACAATGCAAAGGAACTATCCCAATCTGCTTTACGAATGATGAAAATTGATGCCCGAATGAATTTGGCCGATGATTTGCTTAATTATACAGATAAGATATCAATGCATTTTGCCCTTGAAACCAGAGTTCCGTTATTGGACACAGAATTAGTATCATTTATTGAATCTTTGCCTTTATCTTTTAAAGTAAATTTGTTCAAAACAAAATTAGTTCATAAAAAATCTGCTGAAAATATTATTCCAAAGAATATCATTAACCGTCGCAAAAAAGGATTTCAATCCCCAACAAACGAATGGTTTAGGAACGGAATAGGAACAATTGCCGACCTGTTAACACAATCTAACAGTAAATTTTCAACATTATTTGATAGTTCAGAAATTATAAAAATAATAAATCTTCATAAGAAGGGTTTCAATATGGAAAAACAACTATTCTTATTGTTAAGTATTTATTATTGGATTGAAAGAAACTAAAAATGGGAATTGTATATAAAAACTCAATAAAATGAATACCATAAGTGATTGAAATATACCTAGAAGCCATAAAAATAGACATAATGTTTAAAGTTTTACAGTGACAACTTATGGCATATAAAGATCTATATTTCTATATTTCTTATTTTATAAATAATCCCTTTCCGATAACATAACTTTATAAATATGATAAATTATAAAAATGTAAAATGCAATCTTTGCGGAGTCGATGATTTTAACGTATTATTTGATACTGGAAAAGCTCAGATTCACCGTATTGTTAAATGCAAAAACTGTTCTCTTTTATATGCAAATCCGCAAACAGATAATGTTAGTGGGGTGGAGAAAAATTATTTAAAATCAGATAATAATGATATTCAAACTGATTCTGATCTAAAACAGTTTAATCCTGAAAATCATCAATATCTTAAAAAGCAATTCCTGCAAATGAAAGATTATTCACGTATTCTGGATTTTATAGATGTTAAAGAGAAAGGTATTTTACTTGAAATAGGTTCTTACGCCGGCATTTTTTTAAATGAAGCAAAAAAACGAGGATGGGAAGTGATAGGTATTGAACCATTGGAGATCCCTGCTCTTTATGCCGAGAAAACGTTTGGAATTAAAGTCATCAGGGAGTATTTCGAACAAGCCAATTTAAAGGACAATAGTATTGATGTGATTACATCCTGTCATGTAATAGAACATGTCCCTGATCCTACTTCTTTTGTTAACAAAGCCTATTCATTATTAAAATCAGGTGGAAATCTGATATTGGAAACGCCAACTTATGACTCATTCATATTTAAATTGTTGAAACACAGGGAAAGAAGTGTAAGATGTGAAGGTCATCTGTACTTTTTCACGAAGAAAACTCTTACTATTCTTGTTGAAAACTGTGGTTTTAAAGTTGTTAAGTATGAGAAAGTTGGTCGTACCCTAACCCTCGAGAGGTTGTTTTACAACTTTGGGGTAATAACCGGTAAAAAGAATTTTTTTTCTAAGATATCTAAGGTGCTGAGACTGGATAAATTTGTTGTCAGTATTAATATGAGGGATATGCAACGGATTTATAGTGAAAAGAATTAGAGTAAGAATAAATTAGAATGAAAATTTTATCAGTTGTCGGCGCCCGCCCAAATTTCATGAAGATTGCACCATTTATAAGGGCAATTGAAAAACACAATCTTGAAAATAAGTACCAAATACAACATATTTTGGTACATACAGGGCAACATTACGACGTACGGATGTCGGAAGCGTTTTTCACCGAGCTAAATATTCCTGATCCCGATATTAATCTTGAAATAGGTTCAGGCAGTCATGCAGAACAATTGGGGTACACAATGATTGCTTTTGAAAAAGTATTGATAGAACATAAACCGGATTGGGTAGTTGTTGTTGGTGATGTAAATGCAACTTTGGCATGTTCGGTTATTGCCAAAAGACTCAATATAAAGGTATGTCATATCGAAGCAGGATTGCGTTCGGGTGATATGCGCATGCCGGAAGAAATAAACAGATTGGTTACTGACAGACTCTCTGATCTTTTACTCACCCCTGATCCAATATCATCCGATAACCTTAGAATGGAAGGTACACCGGAAAACAAGATACATTTTGTAGGCAACATCATGATTGATACGCTTGAGGCAAATAGGGAAAGGGCTTCAAAGCTATCTATTGAAAAAATTATACGAGAGAACTTGGCCCAAGGAACTAATTATCCCAATAAATTGCCAATAGACAGTGAATATGCTGTGATGACGCTTCACCGCCCATCAAATGTTGATGACGAATTAGTTTTTTCCAACCTGATTAATTTTCTACTCACCGATGTTACCAAAGATTATGTGCTAATATGGCCAATCCATCCCAGGGCTAAAAAACAGTTAAAAACGGTTGGATTGTGGGACAGGGTTTTAAATCACCCGGCACTTATTTTACTTGAGCCAATTGGATATCATGAAATGGTCCGTTTAAATATTGGTGCTAAAATAATGTTAACCGATTCAGGAGGTCTACAGGAAGAATGCTGTATTCTTGGCACACCTTGTCTTACACTGCGTTGGAATACCGAGCGGCCGATTACTTTACGCGAAAATGGTGGTGCAAGTGTATTGGTTGGTAATGATATTGAACGAATCCGGAAAGAATATTATTACACGCTTTCGTTGAATCGCAAACCATCCAGACCAGAACTCTGGGATGGAAAAACTGCTAACCGTATCGTGAAATTACTTTATGAGATAGGATGTAAGCCAGATTTCTCTGTCCTTCAAAGCATTTTTGTATGAAAATTTGGATTGATTTTATCAACACTCCCCAGGTATCTTTTTGGGTTCCTTTTATAAAGGAATTTAAAAGGGAGAATCATACGGTTATTCTGACATGCCGGGATTCGGG
>Ga0209123_1002096_pt1 | contig 17713 bp, 15 predicted proteins | sample BarGraIncu00431A_FD_184500 | JGI IMG/M metagenome (GOLD analysis project Ga0209123, IMG submission 184500) | Arctic peat soil microbial communities from Barrow, Alaska, USA - Barrow Graham LP Incubations 004-31A (SPAdes) (version 2) | ecosystem: Environmental > Terrestrial > Soil > Wetlands >... | reverse complement strand
TGGTGAGAAGAAGGAACGGCTATTCCCATCGAAAGGGAAAATACTCCTTGATGACAGCGAATTTGGTAAGTATTAAAAGATGATTTTTTTCACGACACGAAAGGAGATAGATTATGTCTGAGACTGTTGAAATAGAAATGGAAGTTGAAGAAGATACCCAGAAAGATAAGTTTTTAACGTTTTTTTTGGGGGATGAAATCTATGGCATCGAAATTAGGTTTGTGACTGAGATTATCGGCATGCAGTCTGTGACAGAAATACCGGATATTCCAGAATACGTAAAAGGAATTATCAATCTCAGAGGGAAAATCATTCCCGTCATTGATGTAAGACTACGGTTCAAGAAAATATCTAAAGAGTATAATGATCGAACCTGCATTGTTGTAGTGGATATAAAGGGTGTTACAGTAGGACTTATTGTTGACACTGTAGCCGAAGTGCTGCGAATTCCAGATCAGGATATTGTTCCCCCCCCACAGTTTAATAATGGCAGTCATTATCAACGGTTCATTAAGGGGATTGGAAAGGTGGATAGTCATGTAAAATTAATTCTTGATTGTGACAGATTATTAAATGATAAGGAAATGAATAGTTTAGAAGAAATTAGTTCGGGACAAGCTGATTAAAGGCAAGAGGGGGGAGAAATAAATGAATTGGTTTCAAAATCTTAAAATTGCTAATAAACTTATTGCTGCATTTCTCAGTGTGGCGGTGATCGCAGGACTCGTAGGTATGGTGGGTATATTTAATCTTTCTAGCTTAGCTAAGGAAGATACGGATTTGTATGAAAATTATACTGTGCCCATAGAACAAATGGGCAATATGAGTAAAGTGTACCAAAGAGGCCGCGTGAATTTCAGAGATTCACTTTCTAGTAAAGATGCGAGAGTCCAAACGGAAAAAATGAAGCAGTTTAATGATTCCATAAGCTTGATGAAGGAAATAAGTAGTGAGGTTGGAAAAACACTAGTAACTGCTGACGGTCATAAACAACTTAAAACCCTTGACGATGCCATTGTCCAATATGAGTCCTATTCAAAAAATCTATTTCCAATGTTTCAGGCGGGTCAGGTTGATCAGGCCAATCAATTAATGCAAACTGAGGGCCTGCAATTAGCAAAAACCATTGGTGATACTCTTGACCAGTTAAGTGCAGCCAAAATGGAGTTAGCTAAGCAAAAAGCACTTACTAACAAAGCCGATGCCAGTAGAGCCATTATGATTATGATAATTATTATTGCTGCTGGTGTTGGAATAGCCATAGCCCTAGGTATTTATATCGCCCGATTAATTTCTAGACCCATCAAAGAAATCGTCGATGTAGCTGGAAAAATTGCTAGTGGTGATTTGAACGTGGCAGTTCATGTTGAGACCAGGGATGAAATTGGAGAGTTAGCTCAGGCATTCAATAAAATGACAGACAATATTAATCGAACGATGACGAGTATCAGCCAAGCAGCAGAACAGGTGGCTTCAGGTGCTCAGCAGATTGCAGCATCCGGAGAAGTTTTGTCTCAAGGGTCTACAGAACAGGCTAGTTCCATTGAGGAAATTACAGCCTCTATGACACAAGTGGCCGTCCAAACCAAGCAAAATGCCGTTAACGCCAATGAGGCCAACGAACTGGCCATAACGTCCAAGGAACAAGCCAGTGAAGGCAATAAACAAATGCAGGCAATGGTCACAGCCATGACCGAGATTAACGAGTCATCGGCTAATATATCCAAGATCATCAAAGTCATCGATGAAATCGCTTTTCAGACCAATATTTTGGCACTTAATGCCGCGGTGGAAGCCGCTAGGGCGGGACAACATGGCAAGGGTTTTGCTGTGGTAGCGGAGGAAGTCAGAAATTTAGCGGCTCGCAGCGCTAACGCGGCCAAGGAAACAACAGCCATGATCGAGGGATCAATCAAAAAGGTGGATATTGGTACAAAAATTGCCAATGATACCGCCAAGGCGCTAAACAGTATAGTCGATGGTGTAACCCAGGCTGCGGCGCTAGTCGGCGATATTGCGGCAGCTTGCAATGAGCAGGCCACCGCTATTTCTCAAATTAATCAGGCCATTACCCAGGTATCGCAGGTGGTACAAACCAACTCGGCAACAGCGGAGGAAAGTGCTGCTGCCGGGGAGGAATTATCGGGTCAGTCCGAGGTAATGCGGGAAAATGTTTCCCAATTTACACTGAAAAAAATTAATACTGGATTTCAGGATGGAGAAAGACTAAGTCCAGAGATGTTAAGGGCCATTGAAATGATGATGGCGAAGAAACAATATCAACAAGCAGGTAATGGGGAAAAGCAGCAACGGGTACTGGCATCGAAAGGGAAAATCCTTCTTGATGATAGTGAGTTTGGTAAGTACTAGCTTTAATAATAAACAACGATGGACAGGAACACTTTAGCCAACGGTAAGGAGGATAAAGAAATATATGAATTGGTTTCTAAATCTCAAAATTGCTAACAAACTTATTGTTGCGTTTCTATGTGTTGCAGTGATTGCAGCACTCGTAGGTGCGGTAGGTGTGCTTAATCTTTCTAATTTGGCTGAGCGAGATACGGAGTTGTATGAAAAGTATGCTGTGCCCATGGGGCAAATGGGCGATATGCGTGAAGCATATCAAAAAGGCCGTGTGAATATTAGAGATGCTATTCTTAGTAAAGATACAAGGGTTCAAACGGAAAAAATGGAGAAATTTAATGACTCTATAAGAGCAATGAAGGTGGCAAGTACTGAGATTGGAAAAACATTAGTAAGCGATGAAGGTCGTAAGCTACATAAAACCATTGATGATGGGATTAGTCAATATGAATTGTATTCTAAAAAATTATTTCCCCTATTCCAGGCTGGCCAGGTTGACCAGGTCAATCAATTAATGCAAACTGAGGGAATTAGGTTGGCAGATACGATTGGTGATACTCTTGATCAGTTAAGCGCAATGAAAATAGAGTTAGCGAAGCAGAAGGCGGTAAATAACAAAGCAGATGCAAGCAGGGCCACCATGATTATGATTACTATTGTTGTCGCTGGTGTAGCCATAGCGATGGCCCTAGGGCTTTATATAGCCCAGGTGATTTCTAGGCCTGTTAAAGAATTGGCTGCAGCAGCCGATAAACTGGCTGTCGGCGATGTGAATGTAAATGTTACGGCTACGACTGGGGATGAGATAGGCATGCTGATGCAATCTTTTGCTAAGATGGTGAGTAGCATACGAGACCAAGCCTTTGTTGTTGAAAAGATAGCGTCAGGCGACATGACCGTTGAAGTGACAGTGAGATCAGGAAATGACTTATTAGGCAAGAAACTAAGAGAAATGGTAGCAACTAACAATCAGATTTTGAGTGACATTAACCATTCGGCAGAGCAGGTAGCTGCTGGTGCCCAGCAAATCGCAGCGTCGGGGGAAGCTTTGTCCCAAGGATCGACAGAACAAGCCAGTGCTATTGAGGAGATTACGGCCTCTATGACACAGGTTGCAACACAGACCACGCAGAATGCGGTCAACGCCAATCAGGCTAATGAACTATCCGTTTCTGCCAAAGAGCAAGCCATTGAAGGTAATAGTCAGATGCAAGAAATGGTCAAAGCTATGACCGAGATTAATGAATCGTCGGCCAATATATCTAAGATAATTAAAGTCATCGATGAAATTGCATTCCAAACCAATATTTTGGCCCTCAATGCGGCAGTGGAAGCGGCTAGGGCTGGGCAGCACGGTAAAGGATTTGCTGTAGTGGCGGAAGAGGTCAGAAATTTAGCAGCTAGAAGTGCCAGCGCTGCGAAGGAAACAACGGTCATGATCGAGGGATCAATTAAAAAGGTGGATATTGGAACCAGGATTGCCAACGATACAGCTAAGGCCCTAAGTGGCATTGTGGAGGGTGTAGCCAAGGCTACAAATTTGGTGGGTGCTATAGCGGAGGCCTCTAATGAACAGGCTACGGCAATTTCTCAAATTAACCAGGCCATTGTCCAGGTGTCTCAGGTAGTGCAGACTAATTCGGCGACAGCAGAGGAAAGCGCTTCGGCAAGTGAGGAACTGTCAGCTCAGGCCATGGCCCTACAAGACGATGTATCCAAATTTAAGCTAAAAAAAAATCAGCCTAGGTTCCAGGATGCAGAGGGATTGAGTCCAGATATATTAAGGGTCATTCAAGACATGATAGACAAAAAGAAACAGGAACCAGGATCAATACCAAAAGCTAAAATTGTTCTTGACGATAATGAGTTTGGTAAGTACTAGCAGTTAGGAGGCGTGCAAAGAAGGTCATAGTGACTTTTGTTGTATACTTGAAAGGGCGGGAGACCATGGAGGATATAACGGGACGGGAATTTGCTGAACTTGTGGGGTTTGTTAAGCAAACCTATGGAATCAACTTATTGCAAAAAAAAATTTTAGTGTGTGGCCGCCTCAGTAATTATATCATACAGAGCGGCTTTCATAGTTTTTCGGAGTATTTTTCCCATGTGAAAAATGACCGCACAGGTAAAGCTGGGGTCACACTAGTGAACAAGCTTACGACAAACCATACCTATTTTTTGCGAGAACCTCAGCATTTTGAAATCCTGGAGCAAATAATTCTACCCTATTTCGCTATCAGTGAGGCCCACAGGAAAGATTTACGGGTGTGGAGTGCAGGTTGCTCTACAGGGGAAGAGCCATATACTTTGGCAATGCTGATCAATTCCTATTTCGGTGCTACAAAGTGTGGGTGGAACACGAAAATATTGGCCACAGATATTTCTACTGCCGTCCTAGAACAAGGGCAAAAAGCAATATATTCTACGACTCAGTTAGAAAAATTACCTGATCGTTGGCGAACACAATACTTCCATAAAATCGATGATGAGTCTAGCGTCCTGAAGGACATAATACGCCAGGAGGTTATTTTTCGACGATTTAATCTTATGAATGAGATATTTCCTTTTAAGAAAAAGTTTCATCTTATTTTCTGCCGTAATGTAATGATATATTTTGATGCTGAGACGAAAGTAAAATTGATCAACCGATTTTATGATCATATGGAACCAGGAGGCTACTTATTCATTGGGCATTCTGAATCAATTAATCGTCATGAAAGCAAATATCAGTTTGTGGCGCCTGCTGTTTATAGAAAGGTATAGAGATTATGAATAATAATAAACGAAAAATTAGAGTGCTTGTGGTTGATGATTCTATTGTTTTTAGAGAAACTTTGGCGCGGCAAATCGCACGAGATCCTTTCCTTGAAGTAGTGGCAACGGCATCGGATCCCTACATGGCCAGGGACAAAATTTTGCAGTTTGAACCTGATGTTATGACTCTCGATGTGGAGATGCCCCGGATGAGTGGGATAGAATTTTTAAAGAAACTGATCCCTCAGTATCCCATACCAGTTGTGGTGGTCAGTGCTGTAAGTGGAAGTGTATTCGATGCCTTAAATGCTGGCGCAGTTGATTTTGTTACCAAACCAGATATGCTGTGTGGGCGAGGGGTAGAAGCATTTATTAGTGAGTTAATTGTTAAGATAAAAATTGCATCGACAGCTAAGGTGGCGGCGCAAAAAAAGACTGCTAGCACGGTAGCAGTCAACTCTAAGGTTGGCTTAGTGAAACAAAATTGTATGATTGCTGTCGGAGCCTCGACAGGCGGTACCGAGGCGATCGCCTCGGTACTCAAGGGTTTCTCAGCCAATATGCCGGGTACGGTTATCGTACAGCATATGCCGCCCATCTTCACTGCTATGTATGCGGCGCGGCTCAATAGTCTATGCGCTGTTGAAGTACGGGAAGCTAAAACTGGGGATATGATTTTGCCAGGCCTGGTTTTAATCGCCCCAGGTGATTACCATATGCGGATTAAACCCATCCATAATCATTATATGGTAGAATGTGTTCGTGGGGAGAAGGTCAATGGTCATTGCCCCGCTGTAGATGTTCTTTTCCATTCAGTGGCTGAGCACGTAGGCAGAAATGGGATTGGCGTCATTCTGACTGGAATGGGCAATGATGGGGCCAGTGGTTTACTTGCCCTGCGTAAAGCCGGCGGGAAAACATTAGGTCAGGACGAAGGCTCATCGGTTGTGTATGGTATGCCCAAGGTGGCCTTTACGATGGGAGCTGTCCAAGAACAAGTTCCACTTAACCTTATCTCACGGAAAATATACGCGCTGGTGGACAGTCGGCGCTAACTAGGGTAATTTATAAATAATTATTTTTCAGCGAAACAGTACTAAATGAGGGTGCGTTGATGAGAACAATATGGAGCAACCTTATCTAGAGCGGTGACGATTATTGGTGGTGGGGTATTAGAAGTGTGATACTGCTTCAAATGGTGGTCGATAATTGTGATGTAAGAAATTATCAAAATGATAAGTCAGCTATTCCTTAAACAAGACCATACAAGCTACTGAGGTAGCTCGTATGGTCTTGTTTGCAGTCTAAAACAGAAAAATTATCATAATGATAATTTTTATCGTTATGATAACGGAAACTATAATAACTTTTTATAAAGCTAGTTACAAATAGCTGATTTCACTGACTTATTAGACTATTTCAAGTAGTGGCATGAAATTTGCATTATTGAATAAGTGTAAAGAAAAGTGCCTAAGGAAAGGATGAAATCATGGGAAAAAAAATAGAGTGGATTGGTAATCATATGATGCAGAGCAGTAAACAAAAAACGTCAGTCGAGTTTTTAGGTAAGCAGGAAATTGATAAAGCGAAAAAGTTTCATATGAGTTTTCCTGGTTATGAAAAGACGCCGCTACGTAGTCTTACTAGTTTGGCTGAATTACTGGAGGTAAGAGGGATCTATGTAAAAGATGAGTCATATCGTTTTGGCCTCAATGCTTTTAAAGTGTTAGGTGGCTCGTATGCTATGGCAAGATATATGGCAGAACGGTTGCAGATAGATATTAGCCAATTACCGTTTAAAGAAATAACTTCTCAGGCAATAAAAGAACAATTGGGTGATGTTACTTTTGCGACAACGACTGATGGTAATCACGGACGTGGTGTGGCCTGGACAGCCCGCCAGCTAGGCCAAAAAGCGGTGGTATATATGCCTAAGGGATCAGCCACCAGGCGACTTGAAAATATTCGAACAGAAGGAGCCGAAGCTAAGATCACTGATTACAATTATGATGATACAGTACGCATCATTGCTGAAGATTCAGAAAAAAATGGTTGGATTATGGTTCAGGATACTGCCTGGGAAGGATATGAAGATATTCCTACATGGATTATGCAGGGTTATGGAACCATGGCTGCAGAAGCATTAGAACAGCTAAATGATATGGGCATTGATAAACCCACCCATATTTTTGTGCAAGCAGGGGTCGGTTCACTGGCAGGAGCGGTACAAGGTTATTTTGCCTCAGTATTTGCAGAAGCGAGACCTAAGACGATTATTGTAGAATCGGACCAAGCTGACTGTTTATATAAATCCGCTCAGGCCGGTGATGGCAAGCCGAGAAATGTTGGTGGTGATATGTCGACCATTATGGCAGGGCTGGCTTGTGGCGAGCCTAATAGTATCGGTTGGAATGTACTCCGTGATTATAGTGAAATGTTTATGTCCTGCCCGGATTGGGTGGCAGCACGGGGTATGAGGATTTTAGGGAATCCACTATCTAGTGACTGTAAGGTGATTTCAGGAGAATCAGGAGCTGTTACTGCCGGCGCACTATGTACACTGATGCAGGATGAGCAACTGAAAGCAGCCAGGGAAGCGTTAGGACTTAATAAAGATTCAAGGATACTATTATTCAGCACCGAAGGCGATACTGACCCGGATAAATATCGCAGTATTGTCTGGGATGGAGAATATCCTAGTTATTAATAAGAAGGGGTGACGTTTATGTTAGTAGAGGCGAGACAACAAGAACTAATCAAACTTTGCAGAGAACTCATTCAACGCCAAAGTTACTCTGGTGAGGAAAATCATGTTGCGGAAAGAATGAAACAAGCTTTTCAGGAATTAGGGTTTGATGATTTTTGGATTGACTGTTATGGAAATATTGTTGGTCAGATTAAAGGTAAGAGGCCAGGGAAAAGCATTTTATTTGACGGCCATATCGACACTGTACCTGTTCCAGATGATTCAAAATGGACGCATGCGCCTTTCAGTGGGGAGGTGCAGGATGGTAAGATTTATGGACGAGGAGCATCTGATATGAAGGGCGCTGTCAGTGCTATGATTATGGCGGCAACCTATTTTGCTGTTGATACCAACCGGGATTTCGCTGGGGATATTTATATTGCTGGTGTGGTCCATGAAGAGTGTTTTGAAGGGGTTGCAGCCCGTAAAGTCAGTGAGCGGGTACAGCCTGACTATGTAGTAATTGGCGAAGCATCAGAGCTTAATTTGAAAATCGGTCAGCGAGGCCGGGCGGAAATTGTGGTAGAGACTTATGGCAAACCGGCTCACTCCGCCAATCCTCAGGCAGGAATTAATGCTGTATATAAAATGGCTAAGCTAATAGAACGAATCAGACAGCTTAACACGACTTCTCATGAAGTGTTAGGGCAAGGTATTTTGGAACTAACAGATATCAAATCATCACCCTATCCAGGAGCGTCAGTAGTACCTGATTACTGCAGAGTCACTTATGATAGAAGGTTGCTCGTTGGCGAAACTCGGGAGTCTGTTCTTCAGCCTATAGTGGATCTCATTGGGGAAATGAGCAGGGAAGATGTTGAGTTTACAGCGGCAGCATCTTACGCCTCTGGTATTGAAAAGTGCTATACCGGTGAGAGTATTGAGGGGGAAAGATTTTTCCCAGGCTGGCTATATGATGAACAGGATGAATTTATTCAAGCTGCTTTGAAGGGCTTAAAAGGTGCAGGACTAAATCCAGAAATTACCCAATATTCTTTCTGTACCAATGGCAGTCATTATGCAGGGGAAGCTGGTATTAAAACCATTGGTTTTGGCCCCTCTAGAGAAAATTTGGCGCATACAATTGATGAATATATTGAAATAGAACAATTATTTAATGTAACAAAAGGCTACTATGGAATTTTAAAAGAAGTATTAAAATAATAGGGAGCTGAAATCCATGAAGATTCTCATTCAAGATGGTACTGTTATTGATGGGACAGGTTCAAAAGGATTTATAGGTTGCGTAGCCATTGAAAATGACAGAATAACGGCAGTTGGTGCAATCAGTTCAGTGGGTTTTGATAAAGTGATTGATGCGAAGGGGATGGTTGTTGCTCCTGGTTTTATCGATACACATAGTCATTCGGACTTACAAGTCTTAATTGATCCTTATGTAGTGCCGAAAATCCGCCAGGGCATTACGACAGAAATATTAGGCCAAGATGGAATTTCTATGGCACCATTACCGAAACAGTATATTAGCCCTTGGAGAAAAAATCTGGCAGGCCTCGACGGGGATAGTGATGAAATTGACTGGAACTACGAAACAACAGATGGCTACTTGAAAATAATGGAAAAAAATGGCGTAGGGCTCAATGAAAGTTATTTAGTTCCTCACGGCAATATTCGCATGGAAGCCATGGGCTTAGATAATAGATTGCCAACCCATGAAGAAATACAAACAATGTGTAAGATTACTAAACGAGAAATGGAAGCAGGAGCCTTTGGTTTATCAACCGGACTGATTTATATGCCGTGTGCTTATTCCGAGTCTAGAGAAATTATTGCCATGTGCAAGGTTGTAGCCGCATATGACGGCACGTTTGTTGTTCACCAGCGTAGTGAGGCCGATACTATTTTGGCATCAATGAAAGAAGTTATTCATATCGGACGTGAGTCAGGAGTAAAAGTTCATTTTTCTCACTTTAAGGTATGTGGCAGGAAAAACTGGGGGCTTATTGACAATGTTGTTGATTTGTTAGAGTCGGCTCAGGCTGAAGGCATTCGCGTTTCATTTGACCAGTATCCATATGTAGCAGGCAGTACTATGTTGGGCGTTATATTACCGCCTTGGGTACATGATGGAGGGACAGATAATCTGATCAAACGTTTAGAAGATGCTGAGCTTAGAAAAAAAATGATTTATGATATTGAGCAGGGTATACCAGGCTGGGACAATTTTATTGATTTTGCAGGGCTAGATCAAATCTTTGTTACGAGCGTAAAAACGGCAGCCAATGAAGATTTAATTGGCAAGAGTCTGATTGAAATTGGTGAAATCAGAGGGAAAAGTCCTTATGAAGCTACTTTTGACCTTCTGCATGATGAAGAAAATGCTGTAGGTATGGTTGATTTTTATGGGACAGAAGAGCATGTCATTCGTTTCATGACCAGACCGGAGCAAAATGTTTGTACAGATGGATTATTGGGTGGCAAACCTCATCCGCGGGTATTTGGTTCTTTTCCGCGAGTATTAGGCAAATACGTACGGGAAGATCAAGCATTAACCTTAGAAGATGCAATTAGAAAAATGACATCAAAGCCGGCTGAAGTATTTGGTTTTATCGATCGCGGTGTTCTAAAAGTAGGAAATTTTGCGGATGTTGTTATCTTTAATCCGGAAACAGTGATTGATAAAGGAACATTTGTTGAGCCGATTCAATATCCAGAAGGTATTCAATATGTCATGGTTAATGGAATGCTTGTGGTAGAAGAGGGTGAACCAACTAAAGTCTTGGCTGGCCAAGTCATTAGAAAAAAAGTAATTAAAATAAGTGAGGTATGTTAATGAAAGCAGTTGTAAATACGGATAAAGCGCCAGGAGCAATTGGACCCTATTCACAAGCAATCAAAGCCGGAGGATTCTTATTTATATCAGGGCAAATGCCTGTTGATCCAATCAGTAATGGTGTTGTCGAGGGGGGAATTGAAGCGCAAACGACGCAAGTATTAGAAAATATTAAAGCAATCCTGAGTCATCAAGGACTTCTTATGGATAATGTAGTTAAGACAACAGTATTCTTAAAAGATTTAAATGATTTTCAAATAGTAAATAGTATTTATGCCAATTATTTCAAAGAACAAGCTCCAGCGCGGGCGTGTGTGCAAGTCGTAAAGTTACCTAAAGATGTTATGGTTGAAATTGAAGCCATTGCAGTGGTGTAAGGTTTAGTGTTAAGTAGGGCAAGAAAATAGGAAAAAAGGGCTGGCATTACATTGTCAGCACCCAATTAGGAGGGAAATATCATGGGTGATCAAGTGCAGCAAGGTGGTTTTCGCTGGAAAGTCAGGCACACGATTTTATCGATCATTTGGGCCGGTTGGTTGTTCTCGTTCCTTGATAGAATGGTTATTAGTATTGCACTCCCCTTTATCGGTAAGGATCTTAATATTGACGCCACCATGCAAGGGGCAATTTTAAGTGCCTTCTTTGCAGGTTACGCTTTATTTCAAATACCAGGTGGAATGCTTGCCGATAAATTTGGCCCGAGAAAAGTTATGGCGATAGCGATAACCTGGTTCTCCGTATTTACGACTTTGACTGGTTTTGTTAGTTCGTATTCGTTGATGCTAATTACTCGTTGTGTATTTGGTGTAGGGGAAGGATGTTTCCCAGGTGCCTCATGGAAAATGATTGCGACCTATTTCCCACCGAAAGAAAGAGCAACAGCAACTGCCATACAGTCGTCGGTTAATACCTTAGGGCCAGCAGTTGCATCTTTAGTCGCTGCCGGTATTATTGCAAGCTTTGGCTGGCGCCCCGTCTTTATTTATCTTGGTTTTCCTGGTCTGCTCATTGCAGCGGCGATGTGGTTTTACTTTAGAGATAATCCAGCAGATCACCCTAAAATCACAACAGAAGAATTACATGAATTAAATATTGATCAGGGACAAAGTGGAATTGACACTGGGACTTCCGGTCTAATGACCTTCAAAGAATTTCTCATGAAACCCATCCTATGGCAAATGGTTTTGATTTGGTTCTTATTTGATATTACTTTTTGGGGTTTTGTTTCCTGGTTACCGTCTTATCTGATGAAAGTAAGAGGGTTCTCCCTAATAAAAACGGGTATCACTGGTTCAATACCTTTTTTTGTCGGAACAGTGGGTATGTTAGTTGGTGGCTATCTATCAGACCGTATGAAAGGTCAGCGCAAATGGATGTTTATTCCTAATGCATTAGTAGCTAGTTTTTTCTTATACATGACATATACCGTAGTTTCTGCAGATATGGTTGTTGTGTATCAGAGTATTTCGGCCTTTTTTATGTTCTTAGCAATGTCGGCTTTCTGGGGTCTGGTTATGGATACAATTCCAGCACATATAATGGGTTCCAGTTCCGGTACTGTAAACTTTGGCGGACAAGTTGCTGGCTTTATCTCACCTTTTGTTATGGGATACCTTATCGATATAAATCATGGTTCCTTTGATGAAGCCTTTATTTTCCTCATTGTGGCAATGCTGGCCTCGGCAGTGGTTGCTTTAACAGTACAACAAGAACGTCCTGTAGTTATTAATGAAAAGATATAACTGAATTTTTTAATAAACAGTCGAGAATTTATTCTCGACTGTTTTCTCTTATGAATATTTCTATTGATGTGTGAAGTTAAAAAACAATCATAAAGTACAGAGGGGAAATAGATACTATGTGGAGAAGTAGTTGAGGTATTAAATACCTAAGAATAGCGTAAGTGGAGGAGTTTGATTGTGGAGCAGACGATTTTACAAGAAATTCAACAAGCAGTCACTCAATATGCAAAAATCATTTCCCATGTTATTAAAATGGATGTGGAGATCGTTGATGCTCAATTATTTCGTATTGCAGGGACTGGTATTTATAATCACTGTATTAATGAAGATATGTCACAAGAGGGTTTTGTTTATAAACAAGTCCTAACGACTGGAGTCCCCCAGTTAATTGAAGAGCCGGGTAAACATATATTGTGCACTTTGTGCCCCAAACGTGGCTGCTGTGATGAAACAATGGAGTTATGTACTCCGATTAAATTAAAGGATGAAATTATTGGTGTCATTGGACTGATTTGTTTTGATGAAGAACAAAAACAACGCGTATTACAGGAATTAAATTTCTATCAATTATTTCTGTTACAAATCGCGGAGTTTATTAGTGCCAAAGCTTATGAATATCAAGAAAATGAAAGAAATCAGCTTAGCATGAAGTTGTTATTCCAAGTCATTAATAGTGTCGATAAAGGCTTATTAGTTTTAGACCAGTGTAATCAAATTATACATGTCAATAATAGCGCATTAAAACAATTGCAGTTAGCCCCTTCCTGTATCAATGAAAGAATTATAATAGAAGCGACTGGTGATTCACTGTTAGGTGTGGAAGAATATAAAGTCACCATTAATGAAAAAGAATTTTCATTAATGGGTGAGTTGCTGTCAGTATCTCCCGGTTTATCAGGCTACAATAAAATTTTTATCTTTACTGAAATTAAAAATGTAAAGTCTGGTATCTACGGGTTGACAAATGTAGGTGAGTCTGTAAATCTAGATAATATAATTGGTGAATCGGCAGTGATTCAGCAACTGAAACATAAAATCCTAAAAATTGCGGATTCAAATTCTACCGTCTTGATTACCGGTGAGAGTGGTACAGGAAAAGAATTAATAGCCAGAGCTATTTATGCCGCGAGTCATCGAAATGATAAACCATTTATTGCCATAAACTGTGGAGCCATACCAGATACGTTGCTGGAGAGCGAACTTTTTGGTTATGTGAAAGGTGCTTTTACGGGTGCAGATCCTCGTGGGAAGATTGGTAAATTTGAACTTGCCAATAAAGGCGTTATATTTTTAGATGAAGTGGGTGACATGCCGATTTACTTGCAAGTCAAACTGCTAAGGGTATTGCAGGAACGGAAATTGGTGCGTATTGGATCCAATCAGCTCATCTCATTTGATGTGCGGGTTATTACCGCAACCAATAAGGATCTGAAAGTTTTAATCAGCGAAAATAAATTTCGGGAAGATTTATATTACAGGCTTAATGTTATTCCCCTTGAGGTGCCTCCTCTGCGAGATAGAAAAGGAGATATCCAGATGCTTGTAACAAGCACTATAGCAAAATATTCCGGCTTGTTTCATAAAAAGGTACACGTTATTGATCAGCAAACAATGGATATATTGATTGGTTATTACTGGCCTGGTAATGTGCGAGAGTTAGAAAATACCATTGAATTTATGATCAATATGGTCGATGATTTAGGAATTTTGAGCCAAGAAACTTTACCACGTAATGTGCTTGAATATGCAAGTTATATAGAAAAAGTTAGCAATGGCAGCAGTAGAACGTTGCGAGAGGTAGAAAAAGAACATATTTTGAATGTCATAAAACTTTATGGCGATACTACTAAAGGCAAGCAAAGGGCGGCAAAACAGTTAGGTATTGGGATTGCCACACTCTATCGGAAGCTGAAGGAGGTATGATTATTATGGGAATAAAGGCGAATGTTGTAAATATTATAAAAATTTACAACATTACAGAGGAAAAAAAGATATAAAGTTGAATTCTAACTAATATTAGAAGTTGATACTTAATGCAGACGTTGGAAAACATGTTTTTAATAGTAGAAAAAGTCATTTTAACTGATTTTAACTAATGAAATGATAACTGCGCTTTAATAAAGGAACGAGTTGATTTTAACAAAAAATCACCGCCTTAATGAAATTAGGTTATGATAATGCCTTTGTCCCGATTATAGAGACGTTTTTGAAGGGGGGAGAATATGGATGAAGCTTCTTGAAGTGCAAGAAGTGTTAGATGCCGAGGTAGTATGTGGTGTTGAATTAATAGATAGAGAAGTAGTGACAATATGTGGTGCTGATTTAATGAGTGATGTGTTATCTTTTGCCAAGGAGAATACGTTGTTATTGACAGGGCTAACTAATATTCAAGTGATACGTACTGCGGAAATTAGTGACGTGGTTGGAATTGTTTTTGTGAGGGGCAAACGCCCAGGCCTTGAGCTCATAGAATTAGCCCACCTCAAAAATATTCCGTTACTTGTTACCCAGCATTCTATGTATGAATCATGTGGTAGATTATATCAAAATGACTTAAAAGATTGTCACAAAATGGGTGATATGCTGTGACCAGTAGACAAGAAATTATATTAGAGTTTGAACTGCAAGCCTCAAATTTTGATGTGGCAGGTGAAGCATCAAGTAAAACAAAACGGGTGCTACAGCAGATTGGGGTACGTGCTGATGTGATACGTCGAATTGCCATTAGTGCGTATGAGGGGGAAATGAATACCATTATTCACTCACTTGGTGGCACCATGCGGGTGATAATATTTCCTGATCGTACTGAAATTAGGTTTGAAGATCAAGGTCCAGGGATCGCTGATATTAATTTGGCGATGCAAGAAGGTTATTCCACAGCTCCTGACTATGTAAGGAAAATGGGTTTTGGTGCTGGGATGGGGCTACCCAATATGGCCCGCTGTACGGATACATTTGATATTCAATCTGAAGTGGGTGTAGGTACTAAAATTATGATGGTTGTTTTTCATTCATCATAATTTAATTAAAGGATTGTGTGGTGGTAACAATGGATGAATATTTTCATTCGGTGCGGTTAATTGCCAGTCGTTGTAAGGGATGTGTAAACTGTACAAAACGTTGTCCGACGGAAGCCATCCGCATTCGCGGTGGCAAAGCACAGATTATTGAATCCCGATGTATTGACTGTGGTGAATGTATACGTCATTGTTCAAGTCATGCCAAAGCAGCAGTGACTGATTCTTTAGCGGATTTGGCCCTTTACAAAATTAATATAGCATTACCCGCGCCATCCTTGTATGCTCAATTCTCTTTGGAATTTTCGATTAAGACTTTGTTAGGTGGTCTTTTAAAATTAGGGTTTGATGAAGTTTTTGAAGTAGCTCGTGGTGCAGAAATTGTATCCTTGATGATAAAAGAGTATCTTACCCGTCAGGACATTAAAAGGCCAGCTATTTCGACAGCCTGTCCGGCGGTTGTCAGGCTCATACAGGTTAAATTTCCTGAGCTTATTGAAAATTTAGTGACGATTGATGCGCCGGTAGAAGTGGCGGCACAGTTAGTGCGGGCTGAATGTACCCAAAAGTATCATCTTACTGCTGATGAAGTAGGTGTATGGTTTATTACACCTTGTCCTGCAAAAATGACAGCCTGTAAGCAACCACTAGGATCAGAAAAGTCGAATATTACTGGGGCCATTGCAATATCTCAGATCTATGGGGATTTATTAAAGGTTTTGTCTCAGGCTGACGAAAAAGTTGATTGTAATTCGGCATCATGGGTTGGAATTGGTTGGGCAATCGCTGGCGGAGAAACTTCTGCGGTGGAAGTGGGTAATAAATTGGTGGTACATGAGATTAATAATGTAAGTAGCGTCCTCGAGCAGGTCGCTATGGGTAAATTAAATGATATTGATTATATTGAGACCTTAGCTTGTGCTGGTGGTTGTATTGGTGGACCGCTCACCGTAGAAAATCGTTTTGTGGCCGAAGCGCGGATGAAACAGCGGATGGAAAAAATAAAAAATGAATACCAAGTATCAGGTAGAAGTCCCCTTACAGAGTACCATAACGATGAACTTAGAATGAGTGAATGGCAGGCTATTGAGCCGAGGCCCATCTTGTTACTTGATGAAAATATATTGAAAGCCATGGAAAAAGTGGAGTTGATAGAAAAAATTCTAGACGGTTTGCCAGGACTCGATTGTGGCTCATGTGGTTCACCCCATTGTAAGGCGTTAGCTGAAGATATTGCTCAAGGGAGGGCGAGTGAAACAGATTGCTTGTTCAAACTTCGGGAGCGAGTGCGAGATTTAGCCCAAGAAATGATTGCCTTAGCGGAAAAACTACCACCATCCTTAGCGAAAGAGTCTGAAAAGTCAGAAGAATAAAGAAAAAAATCATTTTATAGACGGGAGAGGTATCATGATTGTTCAGGAGATAGTAGCTGTTTTGCATGCTGAAATTGTCGCTGGTGCTAAAAAATATGATAATACTATTAGCGGTGGTTATGCTTCTGACTTATTGAGTAATGTTATGAGTCAAGGGAAAATAGGGGATGTTTGGGTTACTATGCAAACGCATCAAAATATTGTAGCTGTAGCATCCCTCCTAGGTTTGTCAGCAGTGATTATTGCCGGCCATGTACAGCCAGATCAGGAAACCATTAACAAGGCTAATTTAGAGGAAATACCTCTATTAATCACTGCTTTACCAGTTTTTGAAGTGGTGGGTTTATTGTACGATAAGGGTATTAAAGGCGTATGAAACGCCAGTTTGTGGCTGATCTTCATGTGCATTCCGTATTATCGCCATGTGCAGAGGTAGAGATGACGCCCAGAAATATTGTTTGGCAGGCGGCCAACTATGGTATTGATATTGTAGCTATTACTGACCATAATGCTTGTGATAATGTGGCAGCAGCTTTGGCGGCGGCAAAAGGTACTCCTGTTATTATTTTGCCCGGCATGGAGGTCGAGACCAAAGAAGAAGTTCACATTATAGTATTGTTTGACAAAATGCACCAACTTAAAGTATGGGAGCAATTTGTTAAGTTACACATGTCTGGGCGTTTAAATGATGAAAAGCGTTTTGGGGCACAGTTTGTCGTGGACGAGGAAGATGAGTTAATTGGCATAAAAACGGAAATGTTATTAACGTCATTAACATGTGGTATCGAGGAAGTTTGTAAGAAAGTGAATAACCTTGGCGGTATATGTATTGCTAGCCATGTGGATAGACCAGCAAACAGCATACTAACACAGCTGGGTTTTATTCCACCTGATGTGGAGCTTACGGCAGTAGAGATTTCACGGCT
>Ga0209123_1002094_pt1 | contig 17721 bp, 15 predicted proteins | sample BarGraIncu00431A_FD_184500 | JGI IMG/M metagenome (GOLD analysis project Ga0209123, IMG submission 184500) | Arctic peat soil microbial communities from Barrow, Alaska, USA - Barrow Graham LP Incubations 004-31A (SPAdes) (version 2) | ecosystem: Environmental > Terrestrial > Soil > Wetlands >... | reverse complement strand
CCGTTCTGACGACTTTGTCCCAGGCTGTTTGAGGACTGTGATTCTCCTTCAGCAGCCTGGGACAAACCCTGTCGTCCCATCTAAAATAGGTCGGGAAAACTCTCCGGGTTTAACGTGGGACGTAACACTATGAAAGCGCCCTTCGGATAAACCAGCGGATAACCCCAGAGGTCAGTTCGAAGAAGATGAAAAATCGACTTGATGCAATCCCTTAGTTGTTGGCTCCCCTGACAAGCGGTCAGCAAGTGCTCGGCCTGAAGGCCATCCATGGGTTTAGCCAGATCGTTCTTGATTCTGCTCTCAGAACTGCCAGTCCTCTCCTGTAGTAGCGTGACAAAGGGTCTTTCACCTGCTTCTTGCGCGGCAGTTAATTCGTCCAGCGTCAACCATGGACGCTTTGCCCCCTTGGTGGCGTCTAGCTCTAGTGTCACTTTATCCGTGCGCTTGACTGTACGCTCTAATAACCCTTCGTACACGTATCCAATTTGTTCGACGTCAAGCGCACGATATGAAAGGGTTCTTCCCTCAAAAGACTGAATGGCCTCAAGGAGCAGCAACACTGTACGATTGTCGATGGGCAAAGGCTTCGCTTCATCAAATTTCCAATCCGTCCCCTTTGCACGTCCCTCCAGAAAAGGGAAGCGATTCGGATTGAATAACGAACCTCCCAAGGCTGGCAAATAGAAATTAACGTGGTTGACTCCGCCGAAGACGGCTCGGAATGTTGCCAACAATCTCGACCACGCGTCCATGCGACGTTCCAATATTTCTTCTGAGTCGGCCCGCAGTTGCATGCGCATAGTCGAGATTGCGTAATTAGCCTCGTACCGCTCGTCCCCCATGAGCAACAGCCCACGTTCCTCGGCACAAAGCAGGAACACCAGCCGCATCATCACTGTGAGTCCAGCCTCGTAGAGTTCAGCCGGCAAAACGTCACGCAATAACTCCCGGTTTCTATCGATATCCGCCCGATCGAGGGATTGTACCAACACCTCGACGGCACGGCGGACTTGCTCGCCCAAGGCTTCGGTGACTTCGTCCTGGTGCTTGAGCGAGCGATCCAACAGCGCGGGAAGTTGCTCGGATGGGTCATAGAAGAACCTGCGAATGCCCAACAGGTTAACAAACGCTTGTAAGGTGACCGGTTCCTGCATCCAGATCCGCGCATACCAACTGGCATATGTGGTAACGGAACCGACGGGGGCGTCGATCAGCATCCACCTTTCCCCGTTGGTGACGAGTCCGAGTCGACAGCCTGTCGCACGGCATAAGGAAACCATCCCTTCGGCAGGGCTTGACGCCTCCCCTACCTTTTTTTGGACCGCTTCAAGATCGACCTCAGTTGCATATGCATGTATCAGCAGAAGCGGCTTTTCCTCCCTCTGCACATCGACCACCACATAATCAGGCCATAGAGCGGATTCGAAGTCTCCCAGCATGATTCTCAGACCATCGGGGATGTTCGACTTCGACTTGAGAACATCGCCGGCACCTTCCTCGTCAAACTCCAAAGTGCGGGAGAGCACCTCCTTGATCCAAGCCTTGTGTAGTTTCGGGAAATGCGGGTCGTCGAAATCCGAAGCTTCCCGCCATTCGTCGTAGGCCTGCCGCAATCGTTTACGCCCATGCACATCAATTTCATCAAACCCCTGAGGAAAGACGTCCTTTAAAACCGGAACAGCCAGGAAAGGACCTGAAATCTCAATCAGCGCAAGCCACTCGTCGTGCCGGCTCATATGTGTCCTCTTTGCATTATTGAGTCGGGAATCAAAACGATGATGGCAACGGGGAAGGTGCGGTCAACATAATTCTTGTATCGATTTTCGATTGCCCTTATCTCCAAGTCCCTTTCGGCTGGAATTTTAGCCAACCTCGCCTTCAGCGCTTCGCTGTCACGCCGAAGCTGGGTTCGTTCGTCCTCTGTGAACAGGCTCAACTGCTCGGGCTGTTCGTCCTTACTGAGCTCTTGATGAATGCCCTTTTCGAGTTCATCAAGCACTGTGCTAATGTGCTCGACCTCTTTCCGCTTCAACCCTTCAAGGGTATTGGCGAGGTGCTTCAAACGATCCCGAGACCTGGCTTCGCATGTCTGCCAGATCGCTTCCTCGTAGAGTCCGATGCGATCGCGGAGTTCAGCGAACAGATTTTCGCCGACTTTGGCGGGTGTGGCCTCGTCCATCCATTGCTGGATTTGGGACACACGTTCTTCGCGCTTGAAGCTCTGGTCGCGCAGGTAACCGCCGGAAATAGTCAGCTCTTCGTGAAGGCGATGGTGGTTACCACCGGTGATCACCAGTCGAGATACGATTGCGACGGCGGGTGAATCTAGGCGACTATTCGGCAATGTGCGTACCACGACCCGATGCAACTTCTTGACGTCGTCCTGTTTCCAAATTTCCTCCCGTAACAGACGCAGACACATTTGCACTAGACGATGATTCAGGTGCACGAGGACGACATCGTCCCGACCGTTCGCGATGGCGTGGTCGAAAGTGATAGGACGCATTTCCAGGGTGTGCGGATGGCGCAACCCCTCCATGCAACGAGCCCAAGAACCTGACAAACTTGGCATCCTGAAAACCGACCCGTTAGGCGTGCCTTTGAGTTCGCAAGGTTGTAGCAGAGGTCTCTCGGCCAAGGCTAAACCTGTTTGAACTGCACTGAGGACATGCTGGGGAGTAAGATGGAAGTCCCGTTGCGTTTCAAGCAACCTCTCGTGGAGTTTGGCTACGCGTTCCTTGAGTTGACGCTCGGCCTTTACGAGACGTCTGGCACTGGCCGACTTCGCCTCTGCACGACGTGTGTCCAGGTCTCTCCGCTTACCTTCCAAAATTTCGGCTACTTGTGGGGCTATCAAGGCGTTGACACTGCCTAGGTCCTGACGCATGGCGTCTATCTTACGCAGCGCCCTAAGGATGTCCTCACCGTGACCACCGACATTCGAGGTCGAGCTTTGGGCATCGACTGGGTGCCAGATAAATACCTCTTTCTGCCGCTGACCATGACGGTCAATTCTACCGTTTCGCTGTTCCATGACATTCGGGTTGTAGGGGATCTCCAGGTGAATAAGACAGTTGCAGTGGTTCTGGAGGTCGATACCTTCCGAGGCCGCATCGGTGGCGAGCAGGATACGTACCTCTGAATTATCGGGAGATGCCTGAAAGGCGGCTTTGATCTTTTCCCGTTCTTGTTGATCAATGCCACCGTGCAGAATTGCCAGACGGGCTCCCCCGAAGCCGTGACTAGCAAGAATTTCGCGTAACCATTGATGGGTGGCGCGATATTCGGTGAACAGGATCACCCTGCGATGGTTCCAACTGCCGTTGGTCTTGAGGTTACTCTCGATCCACTTGATAACCGCCTCGGCCTTAGAATCGACGCGATTCTTCGTCCTTTGAGCCCATTGGCGCATTTCGTCCAGGAGCTTTTGTTGCTCGGGCGTAGTCGGACGGCCGTGTCGTGTCGCCTCCTCGACCGCATCGGCCTGGGCGACTTCGACATCTTCGTCGTTGGCGTAATCTTCTTCGCTTTGGAGAATAGCCTTCCGTAGAATCCGGTCAGACAAGGGATCTTTTTTTCTACTGGGCCTCACGTCGTTCAGGCTGCCGATATGTTTTTCCAAGGTCGACGCGAACGCAGCTGGAGACGAAAAAAGTCGTTTTTTTAGCAATTGATTGACGAATTTCGTACCGAAAGAGTTTCCCTCCTCCACAGCCTGGCTCTCCCTGCTCGCGCAATACGCTGCCAGTTTCCGATGAATATCACGCTCTTCATCGGTGAAGGGGATCTTCAAAGCCTGCAAATTTCGCCGAGGATAGAGGGGGTTGCCGTCTGCATCGACAAGATCAGCCTTGAGACGCCGGACCATGACCTGGGAAAGTTGTTTATCGTCCGGGAGGATATTGCGAGCGAAGCGCTGGTCATCGAGAAGTTCAAGCAGTGAGGTAAACGATTCCGTATAGCCGTTGTGCGGTGTGGCCGTGAGGAACAGGCGATGTTGGAAATGGGGACTTATCGAACGGATGAAGCGGGTACGTTGGCTTTCAAGGGCATAATTGCCGCCGCCCATGGGGGCAATGTTATGTGCCTCGTCAACGACTAGTATGTCGAACTTTCTTGGATAACCGGCATGCGGTGGCAGGACGTCGCGCATCGCCCGAAGCCCCTCACCGGCCTTAGCCCAGTCCATCGAAGTGATCAGGCGAGGGAAGGAGGTCCATGGGTTGGCGTGCAGCCCACGGTCTCGACGCAATTGCTTGATGTAGGATGTATCCACAACGCGGAATTCGAGGCCGAACTTTTCGAGCATCTCGACACGCCACTTTTCCTGCAAAGAGGCGGGACAGACAATGACAACCGTCCTGGCACGATGCCGTAGCAGCAGTTCCTGGATGACAAGTCCCGCCTCAATCGTTTTGCCAAGTCCTACGTCGTCGGCAATGAGCAGATTGACGCGTGCCATGTCGATGGCGCGAACCAGCGGATCGAGTTGAAAATCCTCGATGCTGACGCCACTACGGAAGGGAGCCTGGAGAAAACCACGATCAGCGTTGGTGGCAGCTCCCCAGCGAACGGCATCAAGAAATGCTTCCAGTGTTGCCGAATCATCTTGTCCTGAAATAGTAGGCAGCCCGGCGCGTTCGATGATGTGCGCGCCTGGTTCGATTTCCCAGATGACTTCGAGTTCCTGTCCAAGCCCGTCCTCGTCTATCGACGAAAGAACCACGGCGTTTTGTGGAGCCAGGGCTTCGGAAAAGCTCGACGAAACTACGTCCGCAACAACCCATTGGCGCCTGCGGACCTCCACCAGTTGTCCAGGGTCTGGAACAGCTCGTAAACGTACAGTTCCGTCCGCAGAGCCAGCATTGCTAGTTGTCATTGCGCCGTATTGCCCTCCGTCTGGACCGAGATGCCACCTTGGTTGCCTCCGAAACATGTGACAACAAACTTGTCCCTATGACTTCTCCAAGCGTGACGGGCACGGCATTACCGATGAGTCTTCCTATCGCCTTGATGCAGACCTCTTTATCGGGTGGGACGAAGTTGTAGGCTGGCGGAAAGCTTTGAAGGATGGCTCCCTCCCGAAGCGAAATCGCTCTATCCTGTTGTGGATGGCCGAATCGTCCGTTTCCGAAGCCAAAGAACTGCGTGGTCATCGTCGGAGCAGGATTTTCCCATGTCATCCGGCCATAAACACTCGGATAGGTTTTCCCAGACTTTTTCTTGTGGCAATCCGCGACGAGTTCCGTAGGCCAGTCTCGCCAAGTTCCGCCGGGTCTGGACGCACGGATACGACGCATGTTCGTTTCAGAAAGAGTTGAACAATGGTGAAGAGGATCATTCGGGTGACTTCCTCCAGCTTCTAAAGGAGGTAGAGCGCCAATGGCATCCAGTACGGTCCGAGGTTCCCTGCCGAACTCCGATGGTGATAACAGTTTTACTGGCCCGAGCTTCGACGCTAGCAATACCAGCCGGTTGCGATGCTGCGGGACTCCGTATTCTGCACAGTTAACGACCGTGAAAGATACCGAATAATGTTTGGCTTCCAGCTTTGCCACGAACTCTCCAAAGACGTTCTGATCCATCAGCCCAGGAACATTTTCCATCGTCACCAAGTCCGGCGAGAGCTCATCTACCAGTCGGGCAAACTCCAACAACAGCCACCAGCGCTTATCTGATTCTGTAGCTTTTTGATTGTACGAAGAAAAAGTCTGGCAGGGGGCGCAGCCCGCGAGGAGTTTTATGCCATTTTTCCTGTAAAAAGACTGCAGCTCTACAGCTTCCAATCGTTCCACCGACCTGAGGAGGAACCTCGATTCATTATTTGCAGTGTATGGGTACTCGCAGGCCGGGTCTATATCCACACCCAGGCGAACATCGACACCGGCCCTACGGAGACCGTGAGTCAACCCACCGGCCCCACAGAACAGGTCCACCGCATACACTTTGCGTCTGCATTTCACATCGTTATTTGCCATGGCCACTCACTCGTTTTCCAGGATGGTGTTTGCATTATCTTTGGGGAATTCAGCTGTTGCACCTCCCGCCTCAACCCAAGCATCAACCTGATATTTCTTGAATTTCCAAAGCCGACCCATGCGGTGCGCTGGCATCCCGAACCTGGCTATCCAGCGGTAAATGGTATCGCTGCTGACACCAAGGTGTCTCGTAATTTCGTCCACCGACAACCACCGGTCTTCCACCTCAGACATTACACCGTTCCTCGCCGCAATGTGAAAACATCGTAGTCAATGAGGATGAAAAAACGTACATTTTTACATAACTTGTATACTTCCTTGGCCACCTGTTGTCAACCGCTTTTAGCCGCTATTAGCCGTAAATGAACGCTTCTTGCCACCGTTGTCGTCACCGTTGTCGTCACCGTTGTCGTCACCAGTGCCGATTGCCAGTCAGAGCCTGGAGCCCTGGCACACAACACTGCCTCCCCTTGTGGCCTCATGGAACCCTTGCGGCCCAGAAAGGCGGCAAAGTTATCATCTAGTATGGTCCGGCCGACATCAGACTGAGAGGCAATGGCGGATCCTCCCTAATCATGGATTCTCCCATTTCCCCATTATTAAGAGTTCCCAGTTCCCGTCCCCAGTGGCGCGAATTTTACCCTCCGACACCAGTTGTTCACCGTCTTGCATCGCAAGATCACGGAGATACGGGCCAACCTCCATCCTCCTGGCAGCAGCTTGCGCGCGAATTTGCGCGGACTCCGCATCTGTCAGACGAATATTGATGAGATTTTTCCTGCGTTCACTTGCATCTTTTTTGGGCCGCAAAGTTGATCCTCCGTAGAAAAATAAACATTAGAGAGTTTTTGTATAGACACGAACTATCCATCTGTTATACAATAACCGTATCAGAAGTAAAAATCAACAAAAACGGAGGGGCAATGTACGACAACATTCAGCAGGTGCTGTCGAAGTTGAGAACTCACGGCAAGAAAGTCGGGGTCGCTTGTGACCACAGAGGGTGGCGCGTATCCACAGCCAACGACGAGGTAATTATCGGCGACATTTCTGCTCGCGAGGTCCTGTCGTTTATCTCCGGGATTCTCTGCTCCACAACAATGGCTGGTCAATTCGATGCATGAAACGGGAGGAGGGGCTGATTCGGCCCCTCCTTATTTCTCCAACTCGGAGCTGTCAATGAGGATTAAAAATATTACTGACGTCCGTGAGACGAAAAGGACCGCACTGCTCCTCCTGATCGCGATTTTTTGCAATGAGCCGATGGAGCTTACCGAGAATGAGTTTTCAATATATGCCGGGAGAGCAAATACCGAGGACCTAGTTGCGGCACTCGAATTGCCAGAGGCAGACAGAGGTGATTGCGAGACATGGGGATTATCGCCAGAAGAGTTGCTTGCCGGGATTAGGCAGGCGCTTTACCTACGTATCGTGGAGGCATTGCATTCCGAACGTGAAGATATCGGAATCCCAGAGGCCACAATCTACGGGAAGCCGGGGCAATGCTAATCAATCTTGATGCATCGACCAATGGCCGGAGTATAGCTGCTCCCCAAGACAGTATCTATTGTCTTGAATCCACAAGTATAAAAATTTCAGATTTCCGGTTCAACGGTACAATAATTGTAACTACGGTAGTACGGTTCTACACCCATACTTCGTGACTCAGGGAGGGATACATTGCCACATCCAATAAAAAAACGCTTACCACGGGGCGAGGCAAAGGTGATGGTTGACAAATGGTGCGACGATTATGTGCGGGATCACGATGGGGCCAAACCGACATATACCCTAGCGCAGATAGGCAGCGGGGTAGCGCCGATGACTTTTTCGAAACCTTGGGCCGCCTGGAATATAGATTATAACGCCAAACGGTTTGCGGCACCTTCGGCGCCTGCGACGCAGGTGGCATCGATAGTCATCCCAAGTGTTATCGCCGACGCGTGGTCGTCTGCGGTTACCGCAATCGAAGCAACCAAGCTCAAGGAACTGGAAGCAGACAAGATCATGGTACGTCGCGAGTTGAACCAGGTAATTGCCGAAAAGGCAGACCAGGCCACAGAAATGTCGGCGATCTTGGCCGATGGCGAGGCGGTTCAGGAAGAGTTTGAGCAAGAGCGCGCGATCGCCGCTGCAGCGCTTGCCACTGCCTTGGCAACAAACGTGGAGAGCGACGCCGCCCTTGTCGGCATCCAGAACGAGTTGGTGCAGACCCAAAAAGCAATGGCTGTGCAGGATACCGAACTTAAGGGAACCAAAACGGTAGCGGAAAAGCTGGAAAGATCATTGGACAAAGCCCTATCGGACGAAAGGGTTGCTCACGCCAATACCCAGAGGATCCTCGGGGAGCTGGCCGAAGTTCAAATTGCAAATACCCACATGGGTGATGAAATCGCCGCTGCTAATGCAGCACGGGCCGCTGCAGAGGCGACCCTGGTAGACAAGGAAATAAAGCTAGAATCATTAGAGGAGAAGCTGGAGGCCACCCGGCAGGATCTCGGGCAGCGGGAAGCGGATCTTTCAGGAGCTGCGGCCACCACGGCAGGACTCCGAGAGCAGTTGGCAGCTGCCGAGACAAGAGCCGAGCAATCGCGGGAGCGCAGCGAAGCGGCGGTAACGGCGGCCGCCGATGCACGGGGTCTGGTCGCGGCCCTTGAGCGGCAACTGGCATCCCTCAAGCAAGGCGGCAAGGGTTAGTTCCAAGCCTAAGTTGGCACGGACAGTGTAGCCAGGAAGTCGCAGCTGGCTCCTATTCCGGGTGCTGCCCAAACCCAACCTGGACTCTGGGCGGAGATGGTCATTTCTAATGATCCGCCTAGGACACCCTGCTGCACTTACTACGGTCGGCAATAACAGTATGGAGACAAGCATGGACAAACTGATCACGAAAACGGACACAAAATATCGGTATGGTGCCACAGACAAAGACCTGTCTGAGCTTGAGCCAGCAAAGCTGTGTCACTCTCGGCGAAATAAATGCGACGTCACCCTCTATAATATAGGCACCATAGAGGCGCATCTCCAGGCAATTTATGGCAATCTTGATGAGTGCAAGCGACTCGCTGACGCACGGCGCGCGAAAGCGAAGGCCGCTACAAGAGAGCGCCTGCTTGGGCCGCCGGCAGGTTGGCCATTTGTTGGTAACCTGCACGGGGCGGCTAGATGGGCAGCCGTTGACACCGAAACATCGGGCATCGATCCGGGCAACGGATGCCGGTGCGTCGAGGTTGCAGTCGTCCTGGTCGAATCGGGCCGTGTCGTTGAAGAATGGTCAACTCGTATCAATCCAGGTTTATCTGCTACCTGGGAGGAGGGAGCGTTTGCATGCAACGGCATCAGGCCTGACGATGTTGCCGCTGCACCCACGCCTGCAGTAGTTTGGGCTAAATTTGTTGCAATCACAAAAGGGCTGCGGCTAGTCGCTCATAATGCGCCGTTTGACAGCAAATTTATTGCCGCCGAATTATCACTAGCTGGCATGAAATCCGAAAATACCTGGTATTGCACTATGGGGTCTAAGCGGCAACGACTTGGGTCCCTATATTATGATCATGCGCGGCGCTGGATCAACGGCGCACATACCGCCCTTGGTGATGCCAGGGCAGTAGCTTACCTCGCGCCTCGCGTCTGCTATTAAAGGGAGCTCTGCTACCCAGCCCACCCGCAGGCAGGCCTTGTACTCCAAAAAAATGAGGCTTGCAGCCCCCCACTCACCTTCGGCCTTTAATCTCGATCGCCTAGCCAGCGTTAAATGGCCTGAGGTAAAGACAATGAAAACTGAATACGATTTTGGATGGGACTATGCTGAGTGGATGAAGAAGGAGCAGGGTATCACCGGTGAAGTCAATCTATATGAGATGCGCAACGATATTTCTTCAATTCCTGCCCGAGATTGCACTTCGATGCGAAACGAAGGGATCATGGAAGTCATATCCTATCTATATTGGCAGGGCTACAACGATTACATGTCGCAGATTCAGTGCGGCAACAAATATTTCTGAAAAAAGTTGGCCTGGATCGGTGATTGCAGTGACGTATCCCCAGTGCTGACACATATTGCTTCCACTAGCATACCGTTGTCATGTCAGTTGCAGAGTTTGTTGCCTCACCTTCTCGTCTATCTTTACCGCTTGTCTATATTGTGGGCACTAACAATCTGCGCTACGACTTCAGCTAACTACCAACGGATTACTCCGATCCGAATCCATAATAGGAGTTTAGGCTAAGTCTACCTGACCATCATGACCTGTTCCTATGTGCACAATCACTGTCACAACACCAATTCTAAAATCAAAACTGTGATTATAACTGGCATTCTAATAGTTAGTTAAAATCAGGTCCTAACACTCAAATTTTGCAAACTTAAAACATTTTGCAACATGTAATACTATTTTATATGATGCAATTTCATTCAAATATTATTCATGCTAGTGTAAATATAGTGAATACAAGATTTCAACAGCAAGTCATGCTGACTTAAATTTTCTATGGAGATACTATGACAATCACAACAAAGCAGCAACAGGTTAATGAAGCAAGCACACTCGCAGGTCTGGCATCCCTGCTGCATACAATCCAAACGGAAATCGACGGCGAGTGCAACATCGAGAATGTCGTCGATTTGTGCAGCCTACCAACATTCGGCGGAGCAGGCGTCAAAAATACTGACGAGGTTTGGTCCTGGGACGAGTGCGCAGTGCTGGTCGCCAACTGCTACGGGAAGTGGGCTGTGCAGGACCGCTGCAGTTGCGGCGAGGCGACACGCCACTGCATCTGCGAATAGCCCAGCATACCTTAATGTAGGACGTCCCATTGACATTGGAAATTCAGTTGATCGCCGCCATCGAAGGGGCAGTATCGTGACCGAATACAACTGCCTTCCTGAACACGAATACTGCAAACCTGACCACAAGCCAGCACCGATCGAAAGACGCAGGGCAGTCCACCTTCGGCCTTTGAGATTGCATTGCCCCGGTTAGCGGCCGGACATGTGGAATCACAAAGGCGGCGGCCTTTAACCGCATTGCAGGAGGAGAAGATGGAAGACCTGAGTTGGATGGATGGCCCTCAAAACGTTGAAGTGCGCTGTGCAGCTCTAGGCGCAGAGCTCTCGTACCTGCGGGGAACAGCTGTGGAGGTAACGGTTGACGACGGAGTTTATGAGCTTTCCGGTGACATCTTTGCGTCTCGCGACCTCGCCGATATCTGCAGGCGGATTGAGGAGCTGATTGAACGTGAAGAATGCAAGGGAAAGCCTAAGATGCTCGGGCTCTCAAACTGGAAGCGCAAGCCATCATGTGGCCGCGGCAGGAAGTCAGCAGCCCCAACCAAAATATCGCCTAAGCCGGCAGCCCTACGATCAGCCCAGGTTGCACTCTTGATGACGATGCCGCAAATCGTGGCCATGTTCAAGCTTGGCAGCAGATGGAAAGTTGATCACTCTGAACTGAGCACCTACTGCAGCACGTGGACAGTGACAAAGTCCATGCCGAAAACGATGGTGCTTCAGAACGAGTATGGCCAGTGGAAGTTTACCTATCCGTCCGAGTTGACCATCATTGAGGTGCGCGCAGGGTACATGGCCTACAACATTGCGAACGGTGGCACTGTCGCAATGACGAAAGAGGCTTAGCATGATTTACGACAAATGCCAAGGTGGCGACAGACTCGAGATCAAGTGCAAGCGATGCGCAGGCGGGTCGCCTTCCTTGCCTCAATCATCTGCGTCCGCCGCTGAGAGTCACGAGGAAATGTCCAGCTTGTTCCCGCCACCGACATACGAGATTCGAGAGCATACCAGCAAGAGGCCACTGGGCATTGCATACCTAAAGGAACCTTTATCGATGTGATAAATGCACTGCAAAAGGATAGACTTAGATGTACCAATACAGGATAGTTAATCGGGTATTTGACCCATAGATAAACAGGGAGGATTATGGGAACGGTTTATGGTTATAACAGGGTAAGTACAGACCTACAGGACAATGAGAGCCAGAGGAAAGAGATAGAAGTATATGCCAAGGCGCACGGGTTGGTTGACATCCGTTGGATACAAGAGACAATCTCCTCCAAGAAAACAGACAGAGACCTTTACCGGCTGATAGCCACGTTGCAGACAGGGGATATAATACTCGCCACAGAGTTCTCCCGCCTGAGTCGTTCTGGCATGATTGACCTGGCAGACATTGTTGGCAAGATACGCGCTGCAGGAGCTGACATGGTAATTGTGCGCGGTGGTCACGTTATCAAGGCGACGGGTGAAATGGACATTGCTGCGCAGGCACTGCTGTTTGCCTTCGGACTCGCTGCGCAGATTGAACGTGACCAGATTTCTCTGAGAACCAAGGCGGGGATGGCTAAACGCAAAGCTGAAGGGTATGTAGGCAAAAAACTTGCTGGAAGGCCGGAAGGTTACCGGAAGCTGGCAGGCAAGCGGGCAGAGATAAACGACCTGTTGAAGATCGGTGTAACTAAGGTGAAGCTTGCTAAACGGTACGATGTCACGCGGGTGACTTTGAACAGGTTCCTAGCGGGATAGCATCCGTTAGCAGAGTTCAGGATTGCCTGGGTGCACCAGTGTTCACCTCAATAAATGGAGATACGTCGATTTAACCCAATCCTGTCAATCTACAATCATTGAGGCAGGCAGCAGGGGCCTCCAGAGATTTGGTTTACCATCGTACCAGAAGATAGGTAAGGTAGTGTTTGGCATGGAATCTGGGAAGGCAAACAAGGCACCAAGCTCACCGTAGCCTCGAGGAATTCTCGTTTTCACCAGCCGGCCAAATTCGTCACAAAAATCTCCAAGAGCTTGACGCTCATCTGGCCCCAGAAGATCACTACCATACTGAAAGCATGTATCGTAGTTGGATAACAGTCTTCCAACGATTATCTTTACGCGCTTCTCGTACTGTTGTTCAAGATGTCGTACGCGCTGTATGCCGTCTGTGAATCCGGCAACCAATAGAATCCAGACCGAGACAGAGGGACACATATCAAGTAGCATGCGGATGCGCGGTTCTACTCCGACAATCGAGTCTCCTGTGCCAACAAAATCGTCCGCTAAAATCACAGGCAGAGTTCTGCCAGAGATTGCTTTGACCCAAACTTCGGGATCATGGTCCAGATTTATCGAGATCGCGCGACCGCCCCAATTGCCTCGCTCCTTGACCTTGTGGGTCATGACTGGACCACTCTTACCAAACGGCTGCCATTCACAAAGAACTACTTGATTGCCACGTGGGATGCCAGACCGGAATACAATGTCATCTACAGTTCGGTTAAAATCACCCAGAGACATGACATATTTCCGTTCCACCATAACGCGAATTAAATGATCCACAATCGGACGTCTGGGTGAATCGAACTGGCTTACCCACTCAAGGTAGTCGTCGCGGGTGACTTGATTCCCGCGGTAGGAAATCTGTTCGACGAATGGAAAGACATCGGCTGCCATGGCTGCAAGAAGATCCTCGTGGTCAACGCTACCGGGAGTAATGGCTGCCTCAATTAGCCATTTTCGCAAAGCCCCCAATCCTTCGCGCGGCAGTCGAACGTTCTTAAAATGCTCCTCCTCTAGGTGTCCATCAATACGCATGTCCGCAAGCATGTGTCCAGTTACCTGATATAGGTCTCTGGCACCGAGCCTACCTGGAAAGCGAATGCAGGGCATCGACAGCACAAAATGATCTGTCTCACGTAGAACTGGAGCAGGATCGTCTGTGCATAGACTAATTGCCACCACCGGGCTATGAGGCTCCAAGGCAAGGCCACGGAGTGATCGCGTGCGAAATACCTCACGAAGAATAGGCAACAGTTCAGGGTCAATGTGTTCAGCACCAGCCAGAAATATGCATGCGTTCTCTTGGAAAAGTAGCCCGTTCTCGGCGCAATTAGCATTTGTGAGATCGTCGTGCCCCAGAAGAGCTTTACATACGGCGCGTGCCGGAGCATCAACTACGACTGGAATGAATTCCAGCCCAAGTAACTGCGATGCAGCGGCAGCAACACTATGTTTACCGAAACCTGTTCTTCCGGAAATGACGACACAGCCAGATCGCTCAAAAATGCCTACAAGCCGGCTCGACAATGTCTGCTGATAGTCAGCGAGCGGCATCGATTATCCCACCGAAGATCGGTCATGGCGTATGGGAACTGAAAGTGGGCCCGATATGTCAAAGCGGATAATACACTCTCTGATTTCGCCAAGTCGAGCAAGTGGCACAAAGTGCCGAGGGCGTAAAGGCACCGTTTGGCTGATTGCATCTACATAACCTTCCCCACGCCAGTCGGATATAACTTTATCCACACGCACCTGAGTATGTCGCACCTTTCCTTTGGAGTCTTGCCAATAATCCGTCAATCGTGGTGGCGCATTAGATGCCTGAGTTTGCCTTACAATCTCTCGAATTTTTCGGAATCGCACCTTCCCTTCGTCGAACACACCGGTTTGGTAGCACAAAACTGCGAACCGGAACATGTCAACAGTGTTTAATCCTGTTCCGCCAGCGTGTTCTAGTTTACGGTAAATTTGGAGCTGTTCTGAGAACTCTTTGCTGTATCTAGCTGATTTGCGCATAAGCTGAACAAGCAAGCGCAGTGCATCTGGACCAAGATCAATGCTGGACTTCATAGCAGAAGTAAGGATATCCACTGCGGCATCAATACTTTTTGGGTTCGAACCGTCACCTGACATCAACCTTGCCTCGCAATAATAGCCGAGACTGGGATTATCTGACCCTTTCAGTTGCTCAATATACTGCGCCGCATCTTCTCCACCTAAAGATCTAAGGGCAGAAAATTTATACTTCGTTAAATCCGTGAGCCATGCTGGCTCAGATGCGGCCATCCTTGATATGGCTTCTTCAGCGTCATCCAGCAGTGCAATTGCCCGGGCAATATCCTTAAGTGCCTGGTCGCTCTCGACAGGGAGTATGTTTGGCCAAACCCGTGCACGTCGGAGCAGACGATTACTGAAAGCGAGGTATGCTATAACATTTTCGCCAGGCGTGAGTGCCAGCGAACGTTCAAAAGCATTACACGCCTTGTCCCAGTTATAATCGACTTCAGATTTGTCTGCTTCTTGGCTCTCCAAGAACGACGCTAATTCAGCATAGACCCCACCAAGAGTGTTATATATGTAGCCAGGATGTTCGTCGCGACCGGGACGTCTTTCTAGAGAGAGTGCTTTTTCAAGTTTATTGATCGCGAGGGTAAGCCTTCTATTCTTTTCCTGTGCAGAGACGAAGTCGCTATTAGTGGATCGTGAAAGACAACGAGCCCAATGGTGGAGAATTACCTTACTTCTCTCCGTGATTGACAATGGAATCCATTCGAACGCATTCAGCCGCCAACTCCAATCCTGCAAACGGCTCTGATACTTCGTCGGCGTAAGAACGGATGCCGCCAGCATCTCTGCTAACCACAAGTCAGCCTTTCCGCCCGGAGAAAGTTTGGATATAACAGGTCTCACTAAGAAAACCGCTTGCTCCTCTGTCTTAACATCAATAGAGTTCAAATACTCGTTAGCTATTGCCGGGTGCCGAAAGATCAGGACTTGATCATGAAGGTCAGGTGAATAATCTTTCCAGTCCACTATATCCCCGAGTTCACGCAAGGTACTGACAACTGAGGATGGAATTGCTGAACCGGTAATGGGACGCAATATTGGCATCAGCGGGCTTACTACGCGGAAAGATGTTAGAGCTGCAACAAATTTAATTAGCTGCCTTGAATCCTCCGAGGTAACTCGGGATATCCTTTTTGCTATCCACTGGCTTAGTGACTGTCGTAATGAATCCTGCTGTAGAAAAGCACTACCCTCGCCGACGAAGAAGCGAAGTGCCACCCAGAACAACGCCTCAACCATGAGGTCTCCGCCGGGTCCAACTATTTTTGAGGCGACTTGATAGCGCCTCCAGCTTTCAGCATCCAGAATCCCAGAGCCAAGTGACCAGTCCTTAGCAAGAGACGCGAAACATTTAGCGCAGTCGGAGACCTCATCCTCTGTTACAGCGGCTCTTAGGGTCGGTAGAATCGCCCACCTTTCATTCCTTGAAGGTTGCTCCCCTTCGCCATCTTCAGCACCAAATGCTTGCAATATCACTGCCTTTCGGCCCTGCGCAGCTAGTGATTGGGTTACCTGACGAGCAAGAATATGGTTGCGCTCAGAATGTTCCACGTCAATTACTACCAAGATCGGCGGTAGTTCCGATAGACCAGCAGACATTGCCGCGTCATTCAATGTTGTTACAAATGCCAGGAGATCTTCAACATCAATATCAACCTGCTCGGGGCGTACTACCAAGGTTGGGAAACCCGCCTTGGCCGCCGAGTACGCGGCATTGCGCAACAGTGTGGTAGCCCCAGATGCCGATTCCGCAGGGAGCTTAAAGATAAAGGTAATTTGTGCTTTTCCACTACCAATCAGCTTTAATGTCCTGATGATGTCATCTTCCAAAGATGTACCTAAGTCAGTTCGATACGTCCGAGGAACTGGCAACACACCAGTTGAATAACAAGACCAATCATCAATTGAGTTATTAAAGAAAGATTCAAGGCTTTGTTGGCTAAGTGTTCCAGGAGCATTAAAGCTTGTCTCGAAGATCAATCCAAAACGCTTAATCACAAATTGGATATCATGTGGCGAGAGACTCACGGAGATTTGGCCAATTCGAACGGCGGATTTCGTTTCAGCCTGGGCGCGCTGAGCCCCTGCTTCAATGAGGCTAATAACAAGGTCATTCGACGTACCAGGGAAAATCTGGACATCAATCAGAGCATTAATTGGCCTGGGAAGTTCCTCTGGCCGTCCAGACCATGAAAGCAACACCGAAAAATCGCGGATGGACGAGCTTGAAAGGGTGTCCCACAGCAGTTCAAGGTCCGCCGTTGTTTGAGCACCGAGTACAACAAGAACAGTTCCGGGGAATTGCACGATTTTGCGAGCAAAAGTCCACGCCAAACTTTCACGCGCCCGACGGCCCAACGTTCCGTAAGCGGAATCAGCCGCTGAAGCATCAAGTACCCCAGGAAGCACAAATGCGGGGAGGAAACTCTCCGGCGAAACCTCAGCATTTGCGTCTGCTTCGCTTGCAAGTACTACCAAGCGACGACTTGCCGTTGCAGATTGATCTACCTCTCGCAAGGTCCGGAGTAACGGGCTATTCGCGCCCTCGAACCAGATCGCGCTCCAATACAACTCCGCAAACCCTCGGTCGGTATCGTTCGGGGTTTGTCGATAGCGAAGTCCTGCTTCAGTTGCAGGTGTATCATAGTCATGAGGGCTCTCACCGGGCAATAGATCATATCGCTGACAGACCCAGAGTTCGGTGCGACGATTTCTTAGCAGACTAGCGAATTCAGGCGATATTTCCATATGTAGTCCTCAAGGTACTGAACTTTTTAGGCATCTCGATCTGTTACCGAGGTTTTGAAGAATACCTGATACTGCATCATTGTATTTTCGAGCATCTTATATCAACTATGCACAGACACCTACAGGTTATATTCACAGGTCACTGAACCTGTAAGCTATATCTGACATTGCAAAGTTTATTTCACGCCCCATTTTATCAAATCTTGCATTGCCCAGCCAGGCGTGATCTGCACCGTCACTGGCGGAGAAAGTGGCTAAGGGATGCGGGGGGAGGGCTGCCAAGCGCCTGGTTACCGGACCAGGTAAAGAACCAGGAGGACGAAGGCCACGGCGACGATCGCCCCAAACGGTATGGAGTGGGGATCA
>Ga0209123_1002093_pt1 | contig 17725 bp, 15 predicted proteins | sample BarGraIncu00431A_FD_184500 | JGI IMG/M metagenome (GOLD analysis project Ga0209123, IMG submission 184500) | Arctic peat soil microbial communities from Barrow, Alaska, USA - Barrow Graham LP Incubations 004-31A (SPAdes) (version 2) | ecosystem: Environmental > Terrestrial > Soil > Wetlands >... | reverse complement strand
CTTCCTAAAGATTTATTACCTGCAGCCATTTGACGTTCACCTTGAACAATGTTAATTTCAACTGATGTTTGACCATCTGCAGCTGTTGAGAATACTTGACTCTTTTTAGCTGGGATTGTAGTATTTCTATCAATTAGTGGAGTAGCTATTCCACCTAAAGTTTCAATTCCAAGAGTTAATGGAGTTACATCAAGAAGTAATACATCTTTAACTTCTCCACTTAATACTCCTGCTTGTATTGCTGCACCAAGTGCAACACATTCATCTGGATTTACTCCCTTTGAAGGGTCTTTACCAGTAAATTCTTTAACTGCATCTTGAACTGCTGGTGTCCTTGTTGAACCACCTACAAGTACAATTTTATCTATTTCACTAAGAGATAAACCTGCATCTGCAATTGCTTTTCTCATAGGTTCTATTGTTGATTGAACTAAATCATGAGTTAACTCATTAAATTTTGCTCTTGTTAAATTCATATCTATATGCTTAGGGCCAGTTGCGTCAGCTGTGATAAATGGTAGATTAATATTTGTTTGTGTTGAAGATGATAATTCTATTTTAGCTTTTTCAGCAGCTTCTTTTAGTCTTTGAAGTGCCATTTTATCATTTCTTAAATCTATTCCATTATCTGCTTTAAAAGTATCTGCAATATGATTCATAACCTTTTGGTCAAAGTCATCTCCACCAAGTTTAGTATTTCCGTTAGTTGATTTAACTTCGAATAATCCATCACCAAGTTCTAATATAGATACATCAAATGTACCGCCACCTAAATCATATACTAATATTTTTTGGTTAACATCCATTTTATCTAGACCATAAGCTAGTGCTGCAGCTGTTGGTTCATTTATTATTCTCTTAACTTCAAGTCCAGCTATTTTTCCTGCATCTTTTGTTGCTTGTCTTTGGCTATCATTGAAATATGCTGGTACAGTTATAACAGCTTCTGTAACTGTTTCTCCTAGATACGCCTCAGCATCAGCTTTTATTTTTTGTAATATATATGCTGAAATTTCTTGTGGTGTATGTGCTTTTCCATCAACATTTACTTTATGATCAGTACCCATTTCTCTTTTAATTGACATTATTGTTTTATCTGGGTTTGTGATCGCTTGTCTTTTAGCTACTTGACCTACTAGTCTCTCCCCATTAGCTTGAAATGACACTACAGATGGTGTAGTTCTAGCCCCTTCTGAATTAGAAATTACTACTGGTTCTCCACCCTCCATAACTGCTACACATGAATTTGTTGTACCTAAATCTATTCCTATAATTTTTCCCATTATTATTTCCTCCCTATATTCCTTTTATACCATTTCAATTTTAATTGTTATGATATTTATATTTTATATTTATTAAGCTTTCTATATTTAATAAGGTTTATATATATTAAAGTTTAATTTGCAACTTTAACCATACTATGTTTTAGTACCTTATCGCCTTTTTTATATCCCTTTTGAAATACTTCCACTATCTCACTTGTCCCATACTGTTCATCTTCAACGTGCATTACTGCATTATGAAAATTCGGGTCAAACTCAACGTCTGTTGCTATCTCTTCCACTCCAAGTTTCTTGAATGCAGTACTAAATAGTCTTGCTGTCATCTCAACGCCAGTTCTTAGTTCATCCCCACCACCTTCAACTGAAAGTGCTAATTCTAGGTTATCAAGTACTGGTAAAACCTCTTTTAAAACATCAGCACAAGCATCTGTGTATATGTTTTGTTTCTCTTTCGTTGTTCTTTTTCTAAAGTTTTCATACTCTGCAGTTGTCCTTAAAAGTTTATCCTTAAAAGTATTTACATCATCTTGTAATGTTTTGTTTTCGGCTTCTAGTTTCTTTTTACTTTTTCTCATATCTTTCTCTTTATCACTTTCTAAAAGTTCTTCAACTTCTTCATCTTCCTCTACTATCTCAGCATCTTCTAATACTTCAGCTTCTTCTAAATCTTCTGGTACGATTTCAGGTTCTATCGTTTCGACTTCGTCTTGAGTTTCATTCCCTAAGTTTGAGTCCTCATTTGACACTTCAATGTTTTCTTCGTCTATTATTTCCTTTTTATTGGTATTCACTCAATCATTCCTCCAAATCTTGCTCAAAACAAATCTTTTAATTTAAATTTTCATCTATGATCATCATAAATTTGAGCTATATTATCATTTAATTCTTTAACTACCTCTGTTAATACTGATATAACTTTTCCATAGGGAATTCTTGTTGGCCCTATAACTCCAATTGATCCAAGCGGTATTCCAGAAGCACTATAAACTGCTGTTATTATACTGCACTCCCTTGCACACTCAACAAAATTTTCCCCACCGATTTTAATTGTAATCTTAGAGGTATTGTCATTGGCACCAAGCAAACTACTTATGCTTTCTTTATTATCAACCAAAACTAAGAATTCTCGAGCTTTAGTTATATTGTTATATTCTGGGTAATTAAATATATTAGCAGCACCCTGAATATAAACTTCTGAAGATTCAACTCCAGATAAACTATCATATAAAGCTGGAATAATACCCGCAAAAATCTCTTCATAAAAAACTAAATCGCTTTTCAGGTTATTAATAACTTCTAAGTTTATCTGCTCAATTGTAAGTTTTCCTAATCTTAGATTTAGTATATTAGTAAGTTTTTCTATAGTAGCAGTGCCAATTGGCTTACTAACCTTTATAACATTATTTTTGATAATACCACTATCTGTAATAATTACAAACAAAATACTTATAGAATCTAAATTCATTAGCTGAATATATTTTATACAGCTTTTTTGAACAGAAGGTGCCTTCACTATAGATGTAAGATTTGTAAGAAGTGAAAGCATTTGTGTTGCTTGCTTAACAATTTTATCAACTTCATATAGTGCAGCATTAATAAGATGATTTTTAATCATATATTCTTCCTCAGAAGATAACTTTGTAAGTTCCATAAGTCTATCAACATATAACCTATAACCTTTATCTGATGGTTTTCTACCAGATGAGGTATGTATATGTTCAATATATCCCATTTCTTCCAGGTCTGACATTTCATTTCTTATTGTAGCTGAACTAATACCTAAATCATACTTTTTAGCTATGGTTCTGGACCCTACAGGCTCACCATTGTTTATATAATCTGTTATTATAGCCTGAAGTATTTTTATTTTTCTTTCATCCATTTCCATAATATCACCTCTTTTATTAGCACTCGCTTCCGTTGAGTGCTAACGGGTATACATTTAAGGTATCATTTATTACGGATTTTGTCAATAAGCTTGTTTTTTCATTATAGCTATTTTATATCGTTTATTCCAGATTATATTTGAAATGCTCTAATTATCTTCTATTCTCTACCTATCCTATTAAAAATAAAAGTTTCTTATTCATATTACGAAAATTTATAATAGAAAATCTGCCATAATTACATTCGATACTTCAATACCCTCATATGTTAAAAAAATATTATCTAGATTTTCTGTCAGAAAACCAGTGCTTGTATATTTATTAATTACATCGAAATAAACATCATCCATATCTTTATCAAACCTTTTCTTAAATTCACTTTTACTTACACCCTCAGTTTTTCTAAGACCCATAAACATAAACTCTTCCATATCATCTTTAAAAGAATTTTTTGTTTTTTCAATTATAACGCTGTTATCATTATTCATTTTTTCAATATATTTTTCTATATTCTCTTCATTTCTATACCTAAAACCATCACTATAAGAATGAGACGCAGCTCCACAACCAATATATTCGTCCAATTCCCAATATACTAGATTATGTCTACATTTCTTATTGTTCTTAGAAAAATTCGAGATCTCATATTGTATATATCCTTTATCTCTTAAAATTTCTATTGTTTTTGCGTACATAGTTCTCTCTATTTCCTCATCTGGGAGATTTAATGTACCTTTTTTAAACCTTTTATAAAACTCTGTTCCTTCTTCTACAATTAAACTATAGCAAGATAAATGCTGCGGATTAAGTTTAGTTACATTCTGCAGGGTTTCTTCCCATTGCTTAATAGTTTGGTTTGGTAATCCAAACATCAAATCTACATTTATGTTATCAAATCCTAAATTTCTAGCCATTTCAAAACTTTGTTTAAAATCTTCTATAGTATGAATTCTTCCTAGCTGCTTTAAAAGTGAATCCTGCCAGGCTTGAAGTCCAATACTAAGTCTATTCACTCCCATTTTTTTTAGAAGACTCAATTTTTCTTTAGTAAAAGTTCCTGGATTCCCCTCCACTGTAAACTCTAAATCATCACATATATCTAATGTATCAATACTTTTTTTTATTATTTCCCAGCCTGCTAAAGATAAATAGGTGGGAGTTCCCCCACCTATAAAAATAGTTTTTATTTTTTTATCTTTTATATTATCTATTTCCTTTGCAAGTGCTGCAGAATAATCAAGCATACAATCCTCTTTGCCAGCTAGTGATGGAAAATCACAATATAAACACTTTTGCTTGCAAAAAGGAATATGAATATATAAAGCAACTTTCTTCATATTTTATCCTCACTTTAATTATCTTCTTCAAAGCTATTAATTATCTTCTTCAAAACTATTAATTATCTTTTTCAAAGCTACTAGTCTACTTTAAGTATAGCCATGAATGCTTCTTGTGGAACTTCTACACTTCCAACTTGTCTCATTCTCTTTTTACCTTCTTTTTGCTTTGATAATAATTTTTTCTTTCTTGAAATATCTCCACCATAACATTTAGCTAAAACATCTTTTCGAAGTGCTTTTACAGTTTCTCTTGCAATTACCTTTGAATTTATAGATGCTTGTATAGGTATTTCAAACATTTGTCTTGGTATATGTTCTTTTAATTTTTCAGCCATAATTCGTCCTCTATGCGCAGCCGATTCCTCTGGAACAATCATGGACAGAGCATCAACTTTTTCTCCCTTAAGTAAAATATCTAACTTTACAAGATTTGCAGTTACATATCCCTTTAATTCATAATCAAAGGATGCGTAACCTTTTGTTCTTGATTTTAATGCATCAAAAAAGTCATATACTATTTCATTAAGTGGCAAATCATAATTTAACACAACTCTAGTAGTTTCAATATATTGCATATCAATGTATACGCCTCTTTTTTGTTGGCATAACTCCATAACTGATCCAAGATACTCTGATGGTGTTATAATAGACGCTTTAACTATTGGTTCTTCCATATAACTAATTTCTGTAGGCTCTGGAAGATTTGTAGGATTTGTTATCTCTATTAATTCTCCACTAGTTTTCATTACTTTATATATAACTGATGGTGCTGTTGTTATGATATCTAAATTAAATTCTCTCTCAATTCTTTCTTGTACTATTTCCATATGAAGAAGACCTAAGAATCCACATCTAAATCCAAAACCTAAAGCAATAGATGTCTCTGGTTCAAACCCTAAAGCTGCGTCATTTAACTGAAGTCTTTCAAGCGACTCTTTTAATTCTCCATACCTTGCACCGTCTACAGGATAGATACCACTAAATACCATTGGGATCGCCGGTTTATATCCCTTAAGTGCCTTTAATGCTGGTCTATTAGCTTCTGTTACAGTATCACCAACACGTGCATCCCTAACATTTTTTATAGATGCAGTTATATATCCAACATCACCAGCACTTAGTATTGGCACTGGAAGATAATTTGGAACAAACACTCCAACTTCTACTACCTCATATACCTTATTAGTATTCATTAATTTAATCTTTGTTCCTGGTTTAACTATGCCATCTTTAATTCTTACATAACATACTACTCCCTTATAACTATCATAAAAAGAGTCAAAAATTAAAGCTTTAAGTGGCGCTTCTTCATCCCCGCTAGGTGGTGAAATTTTATTTACTACAGCTTCTAATACATCTTCTATATTAAGTCCAGTTTTCGCAGAAATTCGTGGAGCATCCTGGGCCTCAATACCTATAATATCCTCAATTTCCTTAATAACCTCGTCTGGCCTTGCACTAGGAAGATCTATCTTATTAATAACTGGCGCAATATCAAGGTCATTATCTAGTGCAAGATAACAATTTGCTAAAGTTTGAGCTTGTATTCCTTGGGATGCATCAACTACAAGCACCGCCCCCTCGCAAGCAGCTAAACTCCTAGAAACCTCATAATTAAAATCCACATGACCCGGAGTATCTATAAGATTGAATATATATTCTTCTCCATTCTCCCTTTTATAAACGAGCCTTGCTGGTTGAGATTTTATGGTGATTCCTCTTTCTCTTTCTAAATCCATATTATCAAGTACTTGCTCTTCCATTTCTCTTTTAGTTAAAGTACCTGTTTTCTCTAGTAATCTATCTGCAAGAGTAGACTTGCCGTGATCAATATGTGCAACTATCGAAAAGTTTCTTATATGATTTTGTCTATTGCTCTGCATTAATTTTTACCCCCGTTGTACTATATGTTAAATATTTTTTGTTTTTATACACTAAATTATATCATAATTATATCTGTTTTTGTCAATGCATTGTGATTTTTCGAAATACTTTATTTAACAACGTAGATTAATATTATGCTATTTCTTTAAAATATCATTATAAGTGTCAATACATTTCTCTTTCACATTATAAAATAATTTACCATTTGCATAAAAAACATATCCCTTAGTCTCTATTCTAAAATCTATAGGATTTAATTTTAAATTTATTATAAATTTCGACTTTTCTTTTACAAGTTCAGGCTTGTTAATATTAATTTCAATAAATCCATAAATAAATATAGAAAAACAAATTACTATTATAAATATATATTTAATAATACCTCTTTTAAACATAAAAGGTGCCCCCCTACTAATTACTTAAATAGATAACAATAAATTATTATCTCCTCCTAGTAAGGATGCACTTTTTATTATAAATTATTCACTTTTTACCATTTAATTGCTCTGCAATGATTCTTGATAAATATTTTCCTGTATTTTTTACTTCTTGAATACTGTTAGTATATGTGCCTACTTCAATTAAGAGTGCATTATTACTTCTATTTTGATTATAAAAACCCATACCCCAGTGATAAACCCAAATGGGGTTATCGCGTATTAGACCTGGATATAATTTATTTGATATTGCCATCATAGAATTTATTAATTTCTTCTGCTGTGCATACCTAGGATTCTTATCTGTTACTACAAACATAAATTGAGCAACATCCTCACCGTTTAGTTTTGTAAGAACTGCCTTCTTGTTAACTATACTGTCTCTATGTAAATCAATAATCAAATCAAATTTTTCGTATAGCTTTAAATACTTATCTAAAGTAACTCCAGACTTTTTATAAGCATTATTGTAATCGCCTGTATCATTTACATTCTTATCATGTATAACTGAAATTCCATAATTTTTTTCTAAGTCTTCAGTTATTACATCCCCTACAGCAACTACATTACGTGTTTGATCTGGACTAGCGGTAGTTGTCGATGTATCCTTGCCAGAGGTGCGATAAGCTTCAGATGTGTGTGAATGATATATAAGTACCCGAGGCCTTGCCATATTTAGTGTGCCTTTTAAACTAGGATTATAAAGTTTTGATACCACATTAGTAGCATTAGCCTTAGACTTTGTCACCTGATTATCATCTAAGTTAAAGGAATTAAGACTAAATGTTTTTGAATTATTTACATCTGTGCTAACTTCATTTTTATCTAAATAGGCAATTTCCTTTACTACTATTGATATAGGGTTCGAAATATCTACTCCTAAAAATGACAAAGCAGATGAACTCTGCGTATCCTCACTGTTTGTATCCTGCCCCTTTGCATACGACCCCTTCATTACGGATAATGCATTATTAATAACACTAATATAAAAACTGTTTGTATAATTTCCTTCACTATCTGCCTTGGCGCTTTTAGGCAGAATTACTCCTGCTAAAAAAATAATAAGCAATGTGAAAACACAAAAAAACATTCTCACATTACTACTTTTCTTAAAGAAATACTTAAAGGAATTTATCTTTGCACTTGGCATAATCTTATTTTTGACTTTAGACTTTATACCTCTGTAGCTCATTTTCATCCCCCCTGTTTATACAATATATATGAGGGAATTTGTTTAGTTATTACTAGTTTAGATACTTATTTATGTCTTCTAAGTCTAATGCCGGTTGCAATGCTATATTAATGCCATTAGCAATAATCTTTGAAACAGAATTTATAACCATATCAATTTCCTTTGGTGTAACAACAAGGTTGCCTACATATGGATCTAATATCTCAGTAATCATCTTTTGTTTTTCTGCTTTATCAATAGATTTTAACATATTGTAAAATTCTTTGCCTTCGTTTGCAGATTTAATCATTTCATCAAGTACTAAATCAATAGTATCATTTGCAAGTGTTGCAGCGTCTACTACTGTTGGAATACCGATTGCAATTACTGGTACACCTAAGGTTTTTTCACTTATTTCCATTCTTCTATTTCCAATTCCTGCTCCTGGAGAAATTCCAGATGTCCCTATCTGGATAGTTCTATTTACCCTATTCATTTTTCTAGAAGCTAATGCATCTATACAAATCACTAAATTTGGTTTAATTCTCTCCACAATACCACGAATAATTTCACCAGTTTCCATACCAGTTATTCCAAGAACCCCTGGAGATATTGCGCATACTGGTCGTATACCCTCATCTATAGAATCGGGTACTAATTCTTTTAAATGCCTTGTAACCATTATTTTAGATACAACCTTTGGTCCTACTGCATCTGGAGTAACATTCCAGTTACCAAGACCAACCACAAGGGCCGTCATACTATCATCCAACTTTATTAGTGGTGATAAAACCTTTCCCATTGCTACGCTTACTCTGTCCATAGCATCACCATCATAGTGAACAAATTCTGGGATATCAATTGTTATATATGTACCTTTTGGTTTTCCCATCATTTTTTCTCCAATGTCGCTTACTATTTTTACATTAGTAATTTTGATATCTCCCTCACTATATTCCTCAACATCAACACCAGGCATTTCACCATTGTTCTCCGCTTTGTATATTTCTTTAGCCTCAACAGCTAAATCGGTTCTTATACTTATCATAATTTCACCTCAACTACATTTTTATTATTATCTTTTCCTAATAGTTTTTTCCTATTCTTAAAAAATTTATTTTAAACCCTATTTCTATTTAAATTAGTATTATAGTAAAAATTATTTATATCCAACAAATCACCCTTGAAATGCTTAAATTTTAATGCTATAATACTAGTTGATTAATTAAATAGACTCGTATGCAGTTTTCCCCAAAACTGCTGACACGTTATTAAATACAAAGGGGGGTGAAAATGAATGGCAAATATTAAATCAGCAAAAAAAAGAATTAAAATTACTGCGGTTAAAACAGAAAGAAATACAATGATTAAATCCGCTTTAAAAACTAAGGTTAAAAAATTTGAAACAGCGCTAGTTACTGGTGATGTTGCAGAAGCTAAGGTTACATATGCAAGTGTGGTTAAAGCTTTAGATATGGCTGTAACAAAAGGAATACTTCACATCAACAAGGCAGCAAGAAGTAAGTCAAGACTTGCAGCAAGATTAAACGCTTTAAATTTAGCAGCATAATAAAAAACCGGTGATTTACACCGGTTTTTTTATTTTTTTGTTTATATTACTATTTTGTTTTAATATAAGAAAATTAGTTAACTCATCTCTTACCGAGCTGCACTCATCTCTTACAGAGCTGCATTCATCTATTGAATCGCTACATTACAGTCTTAATCATAAAAACTTCAATATTTATCTTATCATCAGTTGAAGTACTTTTTAAAACCTTTTCTGTTTCAAGACATAGTTCAATATTTCTTTTTAACCTTTTTATAGTAAACTTATTACTTTGCGTAATCATTTTTTCACAAACATAGGGGTGAAGTCTTAATTCACTAGCCAAAAGTTCCTTTGTTTTCCCACTTTCAGTGCCTAATTTAATGTTAAATAAAAGATTAAATTGCCTTGCTACCATAAATAATATAAATGGTATTTTCTCTCCCTTATATATAAGTTCATTTAAAATGTCTAACGCTCTCTTAATATTTTTCTGCGACAAATAATCAACTAAATTAAAAATATCATTCTCGCTCTTTTGAGGCATCATAGCCAATATATCACTTTTCGTAATCGCTCTTCCATTTGCAAATGAAACTAATTTTTCTACTTCATTTGATACTATATTCATATTGTTATCTACCTGAGAACAAAATAAAACAAGTTCCGATTTCCCAATTTTCGCTCCAGCAGCATCAAACAGACTTTTACAAATTTTTTGCAGAGATTCACCTTTTAATTTATCGACTTTTATCACACATGCCTTTTTATCCAACTTTTTAATTTTACTACTAGGTTTTTCCCTATCACTTAAAAACGTATAATATATAATTAAAATACATTGAGGCGGTGGATTTTTTAAATATTCATTTAACAAGGCGAAATTTTTATTTTTTAAATCATTAGAGTTCTTAGTCCCTGAACCATCCTCTAAAAAAGTTGCCCTATATACAACTACTACCTTTTTATCACTCATAAATGGCATAGTTTCACAAGCATCACTAATCATCTCAAATTCTGTTTTACTACCATCAAATTTTGAATAATTCAAATCTATAAAATTTTTATCAAGTACACTATTTGTAATAAAATTAACATGATCTTTTATCAATTTTTCATCTGATCCACAAAATATATAACAATTATCTAACTCGTTTTTTTTAATTTTTTTCTCAAGCTCTGCATAGTTAATCAATTATTTCCTCCAACCCTTGTGAAAATTTTAAAACTTTATTCCCCATAATTATGTATTTATTTATAATTGTTCCTGATGGCACATAAGTTTCATCATTTTCAAGTTTTACTATATCTTTAAACGGTGTCATTTTCTCCCCTTCATTTTTTAAAAATTCCATATTCTGCTTTTTATTTGCCTTTTGCGTAAAACATATTTGCGCTTCTAATTTGTCTCGATTACGTATCAATTTAATAGTATATTTTTCAGAAATGCCTATAGTTGACTCACCAGTATAATTTTCAAAAACCCTATCAATTTTAACCGGCACTTTTAAATCCTTACCATTAATATTTCCAGTTGTAACTGCAATGGCAGTCCTTTTATATTGTATTAAAACCACGTTATTCTTATTAACGCTTATATAACTAACCTCTGGAAAAACTTTATAACTTTGAAATGCTAAAACAAAAATAATACAAAATGGAACATATTTAAATTGCATATAGCCTTTTTTAATTCCGAGATAACATAGATATAATCCGAATACAACTAAACTTTCAATATAAGAAAAGTATAGCATTTCTGGTAATAATGCTACAAGCACTTTTTGAATAAACTCTATAATCATTAAGACAGTAAACAAGCCATAATTTATTAAATTAAACAATCCATAAAAGGTGCTACACACAAGCCCCATATTCCCAAGTATAACAACTACTGTATAAAAGGGTAGTAGTAATAAATTACTAAGAATGGACCCTAAACAAAAGGTTTTAAGTGCTACAACTGCATATGGCGTAGAAAATATTTGAGAACTTATACTTAAACTAAAAGATTCATTTAAAGTAGAAGGTAATTTATATAATACCTTTTTTATTTTTTTATTAAATACTATAATACCAAGAACGCAAAGAAAAGAAAGCATAAATCCTATATCAAGGATATAAAAAGGTTTAAATATTAATATTATAATTGCGGCCAGGCTAACAGATGAGAGACTATCATACTTTTTATATACCTTGCTTGCTACTTTCAGTATAAAAATCATTATAAAAGCTCTTATTGTCGATGATTGCCCTCCTGTAAATATCATATACCCAAAAGAAAATAATATAGCTATTTTATAACCAATAACAGTTTCTAAAACCTTATATACTATTGACATATGAAGACCTGAAACACTTATAACATGACTAATACCCAGTTTTTTAAAATCTTCCTTTTGCACTTTTTCTATATATCCACTGTCTCCAAAACATACTCCCATAACTAAGGCAGCCTTTTCTTTTCCTAAACTTTCCGAATATTTTTCAAATAAGCTTTTTCTAAAACTATCGATTTTTGATATTATATCTTCATCACAAATTTCATAACTTTTAACTGTATATGTTCCAACTGTCCCTTTTTCATATACTGCTTCCTTTTTAAAATCACCTTTTATCCAAACATTTCTTCCTTCACTGAATTCAAATATATTGCCTTTCAAATTAATCTTTTTATTATTATAACTAGCTGAGCAATAATATGTACTTTTATCTGCTATTCTCACTTTAAGCTTTGACTCACTTGGTAAATTAATATTAAAATAAGAATAATAATTTATAATACCAATAACAAAAAAACAAACTACTATATAAAAAAACTTTTTATCTATAGTAAAATACATAATAGCTAAAAAAAACACAGCTACAACTGCACCTACAAAAGGGTTGTTTATTAAAATCAAGCAAGTAATGCATCCCATAAATATTGTTACTGCATAATACACTAAAGGTCTAACCATAATAAAATATTATACTCAAAAATCATTTAAGCAAAAGAACATATAAATTTGTTCTATCCTTTTCTATTATAACATAAGCATTGTTTTAAATATATTTTCAAGTATTATATACCTCCATAGCCTTATTTTATCCAATAAATATTTAAAGTAATCAGCATGTCTTATTTACTGATAATTTTTATTTTAAATATGGTTATGGCACTTATATTTTTTTATTTTAATATAACTAATATATTTTATTTTAATAAAACCAATATAAATTCCAATAATAAATTAAATATCACTAAGATATAAGCTACTTTATTTTTCAGAAAATGTTTCTCATTTAAAAGTGATAAACAAAATATACTTTCAAGCATTGCAAAAGCAATAAATATAATGTCCGCCTCATTAATAATTACAAATTTATGACCCAGAGCAATAATAAAAACATATATGAGACCAATAATAAATGAATTTCTTATTGCAATACTTTTTATATAATCATAGTCAATATTTGAATTTTGGAATAGAATTGCGAGGCAACAGAAAGGTAACAATATAAAATTTAAAGATAAACTACAGATAATTGTAAATGGCATCTTACCCCTAATAATTATACTTAACAATATTACAAGTATTTCGCTTATCGCTAAGGTGTTTATAAACAAAACCACTCTACTTATATAGCTTATAATTTTTTTACTATATTGTATTAAATTTACTATGTCGCTAAAATCATTTTCCTCTAAGAATATATTTGAAAGCTTTTTTACTACATTACTACATTCAGTCCCTACTGAAATAGATATATCAGAATTATTAAGATACTCTAAATCAGTTAATGTATCACCTACTGATGCAATAGAATAACCTTTATTATTTAAGACATTTACAATTTCACTTTTATGTTTAGGTGTGATTTTAGAAAAAACGCTAACGCTCTCAATGTTTTTTTCAAGTTCTTCTTTGTTCATATACTTCATCTCTATACCTGATAAGATTTCCTCTTTTGTACGAGTAAGTCCTATTGATTTTCCAAATGCAAAAGAAGCTAATTTATTGTCTTCTTGATCTATTATAACTCTAATATTCATTTCCCTACAGGTGTTCACTGCTATGTAGGAACTTTCCTTTATGGGATTTTCAAAACCCATTAACCCTACAAATACTAAATTACTTTCAATATTCTCATCTAAGCTAGGTTTATAGCTGAAATTTCTATATCCATAACCTATAACGTTATATGCTTTATTAGACATATCTATGTGAACATTTATAATATTTACAATGTCATCCTCATTAATTTCTTTTTCTACACCATTAATTAGAATATGGGTACATCTACTTAGAATACTATCAAGTACGCCTTTTACATTAGCTCTATATTTATCATCTATTTTATTTACAACTGTTTTAATTCTTTTATCAGCATCATAGGCAATCTTAAATATTCTCCTATACTTTGTCTCAAGCTGATTATTTTCCGCAAAATTTTTATCCCAAAACTTAACTATTTCGTGTTCTTCCAAACTCTCGATAGAATTAAGGTCTCTCAAATGTTTCGAGCTTTTATTGAAAAGTTTAGCATCATTACAAAGTAGTGCTATGCTAATTATTCTTTCTATAACATCTTCAATATCAAAATTCTCAACCTTCATATCTATAAGTCTTCCGTCACAATAAATTTCACTAAGAATAAGTTTATTCTCCGAAACCGCTCCAATTTTTTTCATAAATATTGTAGATATATTAGTAAGCGCATAAATGGTGGCAATACTTTTAACATATATATTTTTTTTATTAAATTTTCTAAATATAATATAAAAAAATAAATACAAAATTATAATAAGCATCGAAGAATTAAACGTCATAGAAATATAAATAAGTGAATTTATATTTTCATGAAGTCCATTACTTTTGAAGCTTAAAAAAATCAAAGTAATTATACCTGCTATTAAAGTAATTACTGAGCCTTTATTCACAACTTTTGTTAAACTATTGCTAAAAAAGCTGTTATCATTTTTAGACTCAAGTAATACTTTTATAATTTTTCCGATTTGTGTATTCATGCCAGTAGCAATAATTATTCCCAGACCAGAACCTTCAGTAATAAATGAAGATTTAAAAACAATATTTTTTATTTCGGAAAGATTCATAACCTCTTCCTCTATCTTCATTGAGTATTTTTCAACTTCATACTTTTCGCCTGTTACTGAAACTTCTACTACCTTAAGATCTTCACATTCGAGTATTCTAATATCCGCTGGAACATATCTACCCTTTTCCAAAAAAACGATATCACCAACTACCATTTCTTCACAACTTATTTTAACTATCTTTCCACAGCGCTTTACATTTGAATACGGTGTATTTAAATTATCGATTGCAATTAAACTTTTCTTTTCTTTATAATCTCCATTTATTAAAAGTATTACACTAAATATTATTATCACACTTACAAAACACCCTATAATAAGTAACCTATTATAAAATAACATATCTATGCACAATAGAGCTACAAGAATCCATAACTGTTTTATTTGATTAACTATCAAAATTATAAGACTTTCAGTTTTAGGTTTCAATATGGTATTTTCACCATAGGTTTCTCTCATATATTTAATTTTGTCTTCATCTAACCCCAAACTAATGTCAGAATTCAACATTTCAACTACCGTTGTCATAGTTTTCCCATACCACTTCTTCATATAGCACAACCTATCCTTTTCATTTAGTTTCTATTATAATAATCGTACAATAAATAGGAGACTTTAGTATAAGCAGCTAAAGTCTCCTAATTCTAAAGACTTGATTTTATATTTTGTATAAATTAATAATCTCATTATATTAATCTTCATAATGACATTTATCTAATTTCTATTTATGACATTTCTTTCTTCTATTTATAATGATAGTATTTGTGCAACCACAACTATTGTTGCAACATCCATTATTTCCACCAAATCCATCATCTTCAACTAGTAGCAATAATACTAACCACCAACACCACATCCATATTCCCCCCTCTCTGAAGGCAAATATTCTTATATAATTTTTTCTTATAAGTTTGTCCAATTTTTCATAAGTTTGTACCTCTTTTACTTTCTTTTGTTGATATATATTATTGCACTTAGTGCGAAAAGGTTACAACTAATAATTAGGGATAAAAAAAATAACAGAATTGTTTCTCTGTTATTTTAATAAAACGATTATTTATTTTTTTATTTCAATCTCACCATCAGAATAAACATACATTCCTTGTCCTTCTCTTTCATCATTTTCCCACTGCCCTATATATCTCTCACCACTACAATAAGTATGACTGCCAATACCATGCCTAAGTCCATCTTTAAAGTCTCCTACGTATGTGTCTCCAGCCGGCCACGTACAAATACCTTGACCACTTTTCTCACCATTGTCCCACTGCCCTATATATTTTTCACCGTCCGGCCAAGTATATATTCCATATCCATCTTTTTCATCATTAGCCCATCCACCTATATATTCTTCTCCATTAGAAAAAGTAAGAGTCCCTTGTCCACTCATTTCGTCATTACTCCAATGTCCAACATACTTACTTCCATCTCCATAAAAGAAGGTTCCAATCCCCTGTTTCATGCCGTCTGTTCTTTCCCCTACATAGTTTCCCCCATGAACATGATGCGTTATAGGATCTATTTCATTGTCTTTAATAAAATTAGCATTATTCAGTTTAATTTTATCAAAAGTAGCTTTATTTATTTTTATACCTTTCATATTAAATTTCCCCCTCATACTTAAAAATTTCCATCTTATGTATCTCCATATTGAATATACTATATCACACTTATCTAAAAGTTGTGTAATAAATTTGGACAAAATAAAACCCATAGGAATAAATTCCTATGGGTAATTTTTCTAAATTATATTATCTTTGAAATCCTCTGTTGTTCTGTTGTTTTTTAGCTCTTCTACAATCAGGACATCTTTGTGGTTCATTTTCAAATCCTTTTTCTTTATAAAATTCCTGTTCACCCTCAGTGAATACGAATTCTTGTGAACAATCTTTACATACTATAGTCTTATCAGCCATTTTAAACATTTCTCCTTTTTATTTATATTAAGATTTAAGATCTGATTTACTTTATATGCCTAAAAAGGTAATGTTTTAATCATATCAAATCTTGTTGTTGTTGATTTTGCAATCCCAACTCACTTAGAATAACATAGATGGTGTTAATATGCAATACCTTATTCAAAATACTTTTAAGCGGAACCAACGGTTATTGTTTGCATTGCCTGGCTATCTGTAAATTTATAGTCCCTTTAACAAGATCAATAGCTTGTAGTTTACTATATCCCTTGTGTTTTATCTGTTCTTCCTCCTTTCTTGCAATTGCTTTATATGGATATTGTTTCTCATTATTCTCTACAACTTCTATTACGTAACCCCTGTATTCTTCCATACTCCACCTCTTATTATTTATTTAAAATTTTGTTCATAATTATATATTCTACATATATTATTTAAAACCAAACTGTAATTTAACCTAAATTTTCATACCTTATCATCTTGCTTACTAACTTTAAACCTAATCAAATTTTTCTTTCTTGTCCTCCTCTAATAAAGTCATTATAACACGTTTAGAATAGTTTGAATATTCTTTTATCAAAATAATACTTAAAAGTTAATCGTTTTCAGATATTCTCTTAAAATATCATTTTAACTATCATTTTCACTTTTATTTTTTATCACTTTTCTCTGAAAATTAGAGATTAAATATTTACCTTTTTATTCACTAATGCATGTAGTATAATTGTATATTATGATGAAATATACTAATGAAGGAGGATTTTTATGAAAGATAATATAATAGAAACTGAAGATAATGTATTAAGCTATCTTTATGATAATAAAGAATCATCACCACAAAGCATATCAAAAATAAAACTTGCAATTAATTTAGGCAATGGCAAAGGTAATATTCGAGTGTTAAAGGCTTCCCTTGAATCTTTAATGAAAAAGAAGTTTATAACAAAACAAGCGGTTAGAGGAAATTATAAAATTGAGCAAACCGGAATAGAACATATAGAAAAAGACGCTTCCGAAAATACTCAAGAAAATACATCAGAAAATGCTTTAAATAATCTTCAAGAGAATTAAAAAAGAGCTTTTAGCTCTTTTTTTTATAAAATAAAATAAAAAGCGACTCAGATAACATAAAACTATGTATCTAAGCCGCAATATGTCTAT
>Ga0209123_1002092_pt1 | contig 17740 bp, 15 predicted proteins | sample BarGraIncu00431A_FD_184500 | JGI IMG/M metagenome (GOLD analysis project Ga0209123, IMG submission 184500) | Arctic peat soil microbial communities from Barrow, Alaska, USA - Barrow Graham LP Incubations 004-31A (SPAdes) (version 2) | ecosystem: Environmental > Terrestrial > Soil > Wetlands >... | reverse complement strand
TTATTACTGCTGAAGAAGCAGCATCTATCGTAAAAAACGGCGACCGCATTGGGTTCAGTGGTTTTACCCCTGCCGGAGCCCCGAAAGTAGTATCAAAAGCCATAGCCCAAAAGGCCATCAAAGAACACGAAGCTGGTCGTGAATTTAAAATAGGTGTCTATACCGGCGCTTCTACCGGAGATTCTCTGGATGGAGCATTGGCCAGAGCAAACGCTGTATCATTCCGTGTACCATACCAGTCCAACAAAGACTTGAGGGGCAATCTGAATTCAGGAATGACAGATTATGTGGATATGCACCTTTCCAATCTGGCGCAGGAACTTCGCTACGGATTTCTTGGCAAGATAAATATCGCTATTCTGGAAGTGGCTGATGTCACTGAGGATGGTGAACTTCTTCTGACTGCCGGTGTCGGTATTTCTCCGACAATCGCCCATTTGGCTGATAAGATCATTATCGAGTTAAATTCAAATCATCCCAAATACATCAAGGGACTTCATGATATTTATGAACCTCAGGATCCTCCCTACCGCAGGGAAATCCCTATTTACAGTCCTTCAGACCGTATCGGTACCCCGACCTTAAAAGTGGATCCGGCTAAAATCGTAGGTATAGTAAAGACCAATGAACCTGACCAATCCGGTGGATTTGTTCCTGCTGACGACGTGACCAACGCCGTTGGTAACAACGTAGCCCTCTTTTTGGCCAACGAATTGAAATGCGGTCGAATTCCTGCATCTTTCCTTCCTATCCAGTCTGGTGTGGGCAACATTGCAAATGCCGTACTTGGTGCTATGGGTAATTCTAAGGATATTCCTCCTTTCGAAATGTATACCGAAGTGATTCAGGATTCTGTTATCACGCTCTTGCGTTCAGGTGACATGAAATTTGCCAGCGGTTGCTCGTTGAGTATTTCTCCGGAATTGCTTGATGAAATTTATGCAAACTGGGATTTCTATAAGAATAAATTGGTGCTCAGATCTCAGGAAATTTCCAACAATCCGGAAGTTGTTCGTCGTTTGGGTCTGATTACCATCAATACGGCACTTGAAGCTGATATTTTCGGAAATGTCAATTCTACCCACGTTTTGGGTATCAAGATGATGAACGGTATCGGAGGTTCAGGTGACTTTACCCGCAATGCGTATATGTCTATCTTTACCACACCATCCATTGCGAAAGGTGGTAAGATCAGTGCCATTGTTCCCATGGTTTCTCACAACGACCACAGCGAACACTCTGTCAAGGTTATTATCACCGAGCAGGGGATAGCCGATTTACGTGGAAAATCACCCATCCATCGTGCTGAAACCATCATCGAAAACTGCGTTCATCCGGATTACAAGCAAATACTTTGGGATTTCATCAAACTTACAAAGGGTGGTCACACTCCAATGTCCTTGAGTAAAGGAAATGCCATGCACCTGGAATTCGCAAAGTCGGGCAATATGCTCAATACCAAGTGGGAATAAATTTATTTAATACTAATTTAAAAACGGTCTCTTCCATTTAAAGAGACTGTTTTTGTCTAAAACTAGTACTATGGATATACTGATGCTTCTTAAAGCTTTACTGATTGGGATTGTCGAAGGTATCACTGAATTCCTGCCAATCTCAAGCACAGGTCACATGATTCTTGTTGATGAGTTTGTTAAACTTTCAACGGATAAGGTTTTTACTGCGGCTTTTGAGGTTATTATCCAACTCGGAGCCATTATTTCCGTCATCGTCTTTTTTTGGAAAGATCTTTGGCCTTTTGCAGGCACCACGGAACATAAAAGCCAAACATGGCAGCTTTGGTTTAAGGTGATTGTCGGTGTCATTCCTGCTATAGTACTCGGTCTTTTATTTGATGATGCCATCGAAGAGCATCTTTTTAATTCAAAAGTAGTGGCCATCACCTTGGTGTTTTACGGGGTTGCACTTATTTTGCTGGAGCGTCGTAATGCCAAAAAGACCAATTTCAAGATCAATTCTGTCACATCAATAACTTTTGGCCTGGCTATTGCCATTGGTTGTTTCCAATGCCTGGCCATGGTGCCTGGAACATCACGTTCGGCTGCAACGATCATCGGAGCAATGTTGCTTGGACTTTCACGTGGTGCTGCTGCAGAGTTTTCCTTTTTTCTGGCTATACCAACGATGGCGGGTGCTACTGCGCTGAAGTTGTACAAAAATGGATTTTCCTTCGACGCACAACAATGGCTGACACTGTCGGTCGGTTTTGTAACAGCTTTTGTGGTTGCATATATTGTCATCAAGTTTTTAATGGACTTTATCCGTCGGCATGATTTTAGTGTTTTCGGATACTATCGTATTGTTTTAGGAATCCTGGTTCTGTTCCTATTGTGGAATAATTCATAATATAAAAGCAGTCAATTTTTTGAGTTGACTGCTTTTTTTTGTATCCTTGCACCCTCATTCTACTATTATCTAATAGAACAACACTATATGAATAGAATATTTTTAATAGGATATATGGGCTCAGGAAAAACCACCTATGGAAAACTGATAGCCAAAGAACAGAAATTGTCGTTTATCGATTTGGATGATTTTATCGAAATGAAATATTCTAAAACTGTAACCGACTTGTTTGATGAATTTGGTGAAAGTGAATTTCGAAAAATGGAACGTGAAGCGCTACATGAAGTGTCTGTATCGGACGATTGTGTGATTGCCACTGGTGGCGGAACACCCTGTTTTTTCGACAATATGGAGTTTATGAATGGCATGGGCGATACGATTTATCTTCGGACCTCTGTACGTGAATTGCGTGACCGCTTGAAAATGTCCCGCACCAAGCGCCCATTGCTGAGCCATAAGACTGATGATGAGCTGGAGTCCAACATCGCAGAAATGCTGGAAAAGCGTGAGCAGTCTTACTTAAAAGCCAAATTCATTCTTGATACGGACGACCTGAATCCCAACAACCTTTTGTCCAGTTATCTGGCGATGCACGAGGTTTAAACGCTCAAACATTCCACCTTTTAATTTTAAAGTTTAGCGTCTGAAATTCAGACGCTTTTATTTTTTAGTCCTTTCGTCTAATCTTTTCAAAGACACGATCGGAAATGACATGTCCTAAAACCCTTTTTTTGACATACCTGCTACATTTTAGGACATGCCTGCCGATTATTTTAAAAAAAGTGTTGTTCATTGGCAATGTATTGAAATGTAGTTAAACCCTTTTGGACGCTTTCTGTCTAAACGAAAATTTCTAACATGTATAAACACCTCGTATTACCGTTGTTGTGTGGTTCTTTACTTCCAGTGCAAGCACAACACAAAAAACCCAACATTGTAATTATTCTGGCAGACGACCTTGGGTTTTCAGCTATTGGTTGTTTTGGTGGCGAAATAAAGACTCCCAACCTCGACCTGCTGGCACAACAAGGGCTTCGAATGACTCAGATGTACAATTCTGCATGCAGTTGCCCTTCCAGAACATATTTGATGACTGGCCTTTATCCGCATCAGACCGGAGTTGGGCAAATGGATGGGCATCCCAACTGGCCAAAGGGTTATAGCGGATTCAGAAATACAGACAATGTGACTCTATCAGAAGTACTTAAAAAAGAAGGCTATTTTACTGCCATGTCCGGGAAATGGCATTTAGGAAAAGTCACTCCTCTACGCCTTTTATTGCAAGCTGGGGTGATAAAATAAAGAATAAAGGGAGCATCAGTCAGCAACCGGCCCATTTTTCAGACATCATGGCGACTTGTCTGGATGCAGCTGGAGCAAAATATCCCAGTATATTGGATGGAAGTACCATCATTCCATCGGAAGGGCAATCTCTTTTGCCAGTCCTACGTAATAAGAAGATCCCGATCAGACCAATCTTTGCTGAACATGAAGGAAACCGCATGGTTCGGCTTGGCGACTGGAAGATTGTTTCTTCGTTTTTCGATAATTCAGGTTGGGAATTGTACAACATTTCAGTAGACCGCACTGAACAAAATAATTTGGCTAAAAAATACCCGGAAAAGGTGAAATCGATGGAAGAAATGTATCAAAAGTGGGCAGATCGTTCTGACATGGTTCCTTTTGAACAACTATGGGATAAAATAAACAAAAGGCAATCAAAGGTCGAATAAATTTAAAAAGTACTGTCATGAATATTAAATCATTTGTAACCCTCACCGGTGTTTTCTCGCTGCCATTTATTGTGCATGCATTGGGTAAACCAAATTTTGTAGTTGTATTGATTGACGATGTCGGGTACGCAGATTTTAGTTGTTACGGAGGAGCTATCCCAACCCCCAACATCGATAATCTGGCTCAGAATGGTGTGCGCATGTCGCAAATGTATAATTGTGCCCGTAGTTGTCCGACGCGTGCTTCTCTTCTGACCGGACTTTATCCGCAGCAAGCAGGAGTTGGACATATGGTAGGAAATGATCGGAGTAAGGAAAGCTCCAATGCCTATCAGGATTACCTGAACAACAACTGTGTTACTTTGGCTGAAGTGATGAATGCCAACGATTATTTTACCGCTATGGTTGGAAAATGGCATGTGGGACAATTTCAAGGTGTTACTCCTAAAAACAGAGGTTTTATGCGATCGCTCAGCTCACCGGCAGGCGGATTTTATTTTGCAGGGAAGAAATCACAGTTGTATCTGAATGGTGTTAACATTGAAAACGAAGATCCACGCTTGCCAACTAACTGGTACTCCACCGATTTATGGACTCAGTTTGGGTTGCAATTCATAGACGAAGCCATCCTTGCCAAAAAACCATTTATGCTTTATCTGGCACACAATGCAGCTCATTTTCCGTTGCAAGCACCAGCCGAAGATATTGCCCGGTTTAAAGGGAAATTTTCGAAAGGGTGGGATGTACTTCGACAGGAATGTTATCAACGCCAGTTGGAATCGAATTTGTTGGGTAAGCCTTACGGTCTCACAAAACGCAATCCAAAGATTCCGAAATGGGAAGATGTCGATGTAAAGCAAAAGCTACAGAGCGAACATATTATGGAAATTTATGCCGCTGTTATTACTAAATTGGACCAAAATATCGGGAAACTTGTCAGTGAACTTAAAGCGAAAGGGGTTTATGACAATACTGTGATTATTTTGTTGTCGGATAACGGCGGGAATGCTGAAGGTAAAGATGTTTTTGGCACGTATAACGGGGAGAATCCCGGTGCTGTTGGTTCCCGTGTTTTTCTGGGGCAAGCATGGGCAGAGACGTCCAACACGCCTTTTTATCTGTATAAACACCATACCCACGAAGGAGGAATAGCTGCTCCATGCATTATTTCATATCCGAATGGAATTCCAGCTTCGCAAAACGGCAAGGTTGTAAATCAACCAGGGCATGTTGTAGATATCATGGCTACATTGGTGGGCATGAGCGGTGCAAAGTATCCTAAAATATTTAACGGGAATAAGATTGTACCTATGCAGGGTATCAATCTTTTACCAATCTGGAAAGGTGAAACGGCAAAACGCAAAGATCCTATTTTTTGGGAACATGAAGCGAATGTGGCTTTGCGTGATGGAAAATGGAAACTGGTCAAAGAAGATAAAGAGAAAGATTTTCAATTATACGATATGGATGCAGACCGTACGGAGCTAAATGATCTTTCGAAAAAAGAACCGGCAGTAATGGCCAAAATGATGAAAGAATATGAGGCTATGTACAAAAAGGTAGGAGCAATGCCTTTAAAATTTCCGAATAACCGGTGGTTTGTCCCTGTGAATGAATATTAATGTAATAAAAAAGGCGTGGGGCAAAAAGAGATAAGTCCAAAAAAAGCTGTTAAGAAGTTAATAAATCTAACTTCCAGCGGGCTATTGGTGTATCACCAATAGCCCTTTTCATGAAGAATTTGATTTTTTCTTCTTTTTAACCAGAGTTGTCTTTTCTGTAGCGGATTCTGCTTTTTTAGCTTTTGCCTTTTTGGTCTCATTCGATTTTCACGTTCCCCGTACGTTTTAAAATGCCCCAGCTGGCAAGTTCGCCTTTCATGGCTTTCAGGTAAGATTTAATTAGTAGAAAGAAGAAAATCTGGCGGTAGGCAAAACGCTGTACAAAAAGCATTCCGGCATTCATAAGTGAGAATTTCTTACCCTCATACCGATAAGCCAAGGCTGAAACCAACCAATCAACCAGGAAGAACAAAACATAGGTAAGTGCATAGAATAATCTATGGGATGAAAATAGCCCGATAATGAAAAGCAGGTCAACAACAGGCGAAAGTACTGGGATGATAAACCCAAATATCAACAGGTTGGGTAACATAATCCAACCCATATTTGGTTTTCGAGGATTGAACAGCAAATCACGGTGTTTCCAAAAGGTTTGCATCATTCCAAATGTCCAGCGGAAACGTTGTTTGAGGAACATGCTCATTGTTTCGGGTGCTTCGGTCAGTGACATGGCTTCGTTGCATGAGCGCACTTTAAAGCCTGCCCTGTGCAGCCTGACGGTCAGATCACAATCTTCGGCCAGGGTATCTGTCGTAAAGCCGTTGATCTGATCAATAGCGGTTTTTCGAAAAGCACCGATAGCACCTGGAACTACAAGGATTGCGTTCACGTAATCGAGTGCTCTGCGTTCGAAGTTCTGACTGGTGATGTATTCCATTTTTTGCCAGTTTGTCAATAGGTTTAACGCATTGCCTACCTGGACATTCCCTGCGACGGCTCCTACTTCAGAATCAACAAAGTAAGGGACCATTTTGGATATGGCATCCGGCATTAACAAGGTATCGGCATCAATGCAAACCAGGATTTCACCGGAGGCTTTGGAAATTCCGAAGTTTAATGCGGAGGCTTTACCACCATTGGGTTTTGTCAGAATCTGTACGTTGTCCAGGTGGCTAAAAGCTGCCTTGACGTTTGCAAATGTCTGGTCTTTCGAGCCGTCATCGACAAAAACAATGTCCAGCAAAGGATAGTCACTCATTAGCAAGTTCTCAATGGTTCGTGTGACCGTCAATTGCTCATTGTATGCCGGAACAATGACACTTACTTTTGGCCTATAATCAGATGGGACGGAGTGTTGTTGTTTTTTTGTTTTTCTGTTTTGAAGAATGGCAAGAACCATTAGGATAAGGATGCGTGAAATGCCAAGAACAATAGCCACCACAAAGAATCCATGCAAAAAGTTTTCCCACAAAAAGGTAAACAGAAAGAATATATAATCTAAAGTTTCTGCTGTTTTAACCCCGCCTTTTACGAGAGGCATAACTTGATCTCTGGTTCGCCCCATAATTTCCGATATGGTGACAAACTGATAACCCTGTTGCCGGAAATAGTTGATGATTCTTGGCAGTGCAAGGACGGTCTGTGAGCGATTTCCACCTGCATCATGCAGTAACAGGATGTTCCCACGATACTTTTGAGCAATAACCCGATCAACGATGCTGTCGGCCGTTACTTTAATTTGCCAGTCGTTGGGGTCAATGGATGATGCAATGGTTAAGTAACCTTCGTCCTTAGCAATACTCAATGGACGGATCTGATTGATATCCTGCGGCTCTGCATCGGTGTTGTACGGAGGCCGGAAAAGCAGCGTGGAATGGTCGAGAATGCTTTCGAGAAGCAGGCGGGTAGAGCGGAGTTCGACTCGTTCACGTCCTCTCGAAGTTATTTCGAGGTTGGGATGAGTAAAGGTATGGTTTCCGATCTCATGACCTTCCGCGTACATACGTTCTATAATTGGAATATTCTTTTCAACATTGACACCGGTGACAAAAAAGGTGGCCGAAATCTTGTTTTCTTTCAGAATGTCCAATATTTTGGGGGTAAAATCATCGTCCGGTCCATCGTCAAAAGTTAGGGCTATTTTTTTTCCATTGGGTTTCCCAAAGCGTTTGATCAAGTAGCACGTTGGTAAATTCTGATAGTCTTCATTTTCAATCATCTGATCCTGGACGTTGACCTTGATTTTTACAATACCAGGTTCAGGTTCACTGGCAATGTCCAGGATTTCCCCACTTCCATTGAAACTGACATTAGAGGTTGACTTTATCTTTTCCAGCAGCTTGTAATTGAACGGGTGCTTTGCCAAAGATTCGGTTGAAAGTGAATGATCGTAAAAGCTCCAGATGCGGGGATCCTCACTTCCTATATACCAGAGTGCCACACCGGCCGTTTGGTAGTCCTCGGAAGTACGTATGGAATTGAAAATTCCTGCTACATCGGTATAGTGGGCCTCGCCCGGATTCCCGTTTTCGTCAAAGTATTTGACGTAGAGGTCTGATTTATCATTGTCAAATTGAACAGGGGCATTGTATGCTGTGGAAAGTGCTATGAGATCATCGTACGAAATATGTTTACCATTTTGACCGGCCACCCAATTATACCCATATCCGGCAAGGCACAAAACGAATTTTTCAGAAGGGATCTCCTTCATGGCGGTATCCAAAGACTTTTCGATGAACTTGACTGAGGTGATACAACCTGGAGAATTATTTGCAAAATGCTCGTCGTAAGCCATCAGGAAAATAAAATCGTAGTAATGTTCCAGTATTTTTAAATCAAGGCTTTTATCTAAAGGGCTCACATCGATGGTCAACAAATAGCCTGCCGGATGAAGTGCCTGATACAGTTCCTTTGTAAATTCCATTCGGTAAGAAGCCATAGACTCAGGTATATTTTCAAGGTCGATGTTAATTCCCTGAAAATGGTATTTGTTCAAAGCGTTTTTAATACTGGAAATGAGTTTGGCTCTGTAAAGTGGACTTTTTAGCACTTGTGCCGTTGAATCACCAAACCAGATACCGTTTTTATTGTTGCTCAGCATGGGGACAATGGCCACTTCATTTTTCCTCATAATGTTCAATGCATTTGCATTTATCTGAAGTTCAATGTCGCCTTTGGAATTTCTCTGGAAAAACCATTCGGGTAACACCATGTTAAGCTTATCAATGTTGTCTTCCAACGAAGCAATGGACTTAATATCCCAATTTACATAAAACCCGGCTCTAAGCGGAATGTATTTTTTAAGCGGTCCTTTTTTGATTACCTGATGGTAAAAATCGTACCTTTTACCACTTCTCATTTTTTTCAGATGAAGGGCATACGCCACCAATTCTGAATCTGAAACCGCTTCTTTTGACTTGTTGACATTGACGTTTCGAATCCTTTTCTCTTTATAAATCAAGCTTTTGGCATCATAGTGCGACTGATGGGTCAAGGATAAGCCGATAGACAGCAAACCTACTAAAACAAAAACCAGAAGAATACGGGTAAACCATACAAACCGGGTCCAGCGTGTTGAGCTGGAGCTTTGAAATATTTGTTGCATATATCTATTTTTTTAGGGTTGTGGTAACCAATAATTACCTGTTAATAAAAGCATGGAAAGCATTTGAAGCGTATTGTCAAAGTAAAGGTAATCCTTGAATTCGAAGTCGTTTATGTAATCCCAACAGTCATTGACCCATTGCTGATTTTTTTTGTCAAGCATCGATCCTATAGCGAACGGACATAAAAAGGCCGGAACAGTATAATCATGTCCCCTGATTGGTGAACCGTCCAGGTTATAACCAGCCCACATCTTGTCCGGGTTTTTGGATGTCCGTCTCTGAATCCAGTCGGAAATAGGGTTCAGCAATTTTTTTGCTCGTGGTTCGCCATAGATCAGATAATCGACCGCTACCCGAAATGGTACCCTGCAGGCATTGTAATAATAGGCTCCATCGTGCCTTGACTCCATGTAATTGCGCTTTGCCGGTGCATATTTTCCGTTACGATAGACAATGAAGTCTGGCAACAATCCAGTCTTTTTGCTGTATTCGTTCTGAATGCTTCCGAACACCTGGTACATTTTATCGATCACCTTAGTCCATTCGTCGCTTGGATAGAATTTATTGAAAACCCGCAAATGCGCAGGCATAAAATCGGAAGAGCGAATGTCGTTAAAATCATAATCGCCTTCTACATTGGCATCGCTCAATAAAATGGTATGTTCTTTGGAATTAACCTCGTGTTTTAGAATGGCCGACACGATATTCAAAGCCGCCGCACGATAATTTATTTTCCCGTTGCTTCCCCATTGGTTATCAGCCATCAAAAGTGATAGTGCAATATCCAGATCGCCGTCGGTAGCTGATGTTTGGTTCAAACCGTAGGTATTGGTGATGCAACCCTTTAGAATACTCCATGACATCAGGAACGGACTTTTAGTACTTGGATGAGCATCTGCAAATTCGTACATTCCATCAAAAATGGTCTGCGCATCCTTGTCGTAACCGGCCATTAGAACCACAATCTGCATACCGTAGCCTTGTCCTTCCGAAACGCAAATCGTCGTTCCTTTTCCTTTCACATTGTCTTCATCGTTCAGCACATAGTATTGCTGAACGTCGGCGCAGTCGTGACGAACATAGGCATTTTTCCACGTGTTGTAAAAATGGGTGATGGCTTTTTCTTGTTTCGTAGTTGGATCTTTTGCAGGTTTAACCGTCCCTTCAAAATAGCTTTTATTTTGCGGAAAAGGATAACGGGGTGTCTGCGAAAATAAGCTTGAAGCAATTGAGAGGCTTAAAATCAAGAATAGTATGACACGTTGCTTCATAAAGCAGGTACTTTAATTCCTTGCGGAGTGTACATCCTCTTTTTTATTGACAAAGATAGGTATATTCATGTGAATTTAGAATACTTGTTATGCGCCAAATAAGCTTAAAAAATGAAGGGGAAATGGGGTTAAGTATAACGTATGAATTGGGGCCTTTACAACTTTTTAAGTCTGTCTATTGCCCCCAGTTTTCCCTGTCCAATGTCCGATATTGAATGGATTCCGCCACATGCTGTACCTGGATTTCCACTGAATTTTCAAGGTCAGCGATGGTTCTGGAGACTTTTAAGATACGGTCAAAAGCTCTGGCTGAGAGATTTAATTTTTGCATGGCCATTTTTAGCAGGCTTTGGCCCGAAGCATCCACCTGAGCGAATTTCCGAATATCACGAGTGGTCATCTGGGCGTTGCAGAAAATGTCGGGGCGATCTTTAAAGCGTTGCTGTTGAATGGTTCTGGCCGTAATGACTCGTTTACGAATAGTTTCGCTGGACTCTGCCGCTTTTTTATCGGTGAGTTTATCATAGGTCACCGGTGTAATTTCAATTTGAAGATCTATCCGATCCATCAATGGCCCCGAAATACGATTGAGGTATTTTTGTATCTGGCCGGGTGAACAGACGCAGGGTTTGTCGGGGTGGTTGTAGTAGCCGCAAGGGCATGGGTTCATGGATGCGACCAGCATGAATCCTGCCGGATAGTCAATGCTGTAGGTGGCACGAGAAATGCGGATTTTTCGCTCTTCGAGGGGTTGGCGAAGGACTTCAAGTACTGATCTTTGGAACTCCGGAAGTTCATCCAGAAAAAGCACCCCATTGTGTGCCAGCGAAATTTCTCCGGGTTGGGGCTTGCCCCCTCCGCCAATTAGTGCGACGCTGCTGATGCTGTGGTGGGGTGATCGAAACGGCCTTTCCACCAGAAGAGCGTGGTGGGAGTCTGTTTTTCCTGCCACGGAATGAATTTTGGTTGTTTCCAGGGATTCCTGTAAGTTCATAGGGGGTAAAACTCCGGGAATGCAGTTGGCTATCATTGTTTTACCGGCTCCGGGAGGACCGATCATAATCAGGTTGTGACCACCGGAGCAAGCTACTTCAATGGCTCTTTTTACATTTTCCTGTCCTTTGACATCCGAAAAATCGGCGCAATTGGAGGTCGATGCTTTTTCAGAAAAAAAGTCGGGGCATTTTTCCGCCTCTCTTTTCTGCTCTTTTTTAAGAAAACCAACCACTTCATTGATGTCTTTCATTCCATAAACTTCCAGACCTTCTACGACTGCCGCCTCTACTGCATTTTCGGTGGGCAGTATAAGCCTTTTGATGCCCATTTCGTATGCAAGGACTGCTACGGGCAAAATGCCGCGTACAGGTTGCAAATGACCGTCCAGGGAAAGCTCGCCAATAAAAAGACTGTTCTCCAGCGAATCGACGGGTATGTAATCTCCTGCTGCCATAATTCCAACGATTAATGGTAGATCGTAGGAAGTCCCTTCTTTTCGGAGGTCGGCAGGAGCCATGTTGATGACGATTTGTTTTCGTGGTAAATCCATTCCATTTACCTGCAAAGCGGAAACTATGCGTTCATGGCTTTCCCGAACGGCATTGTCCGGTAGCCCAACCAAGGAGAAGCGAATGCCTCTCGATAAGTGTACTTCTATCCAAACGGGTTGTGCCCCAACACCTTTAATAGCAGCACTTATAACTTTTACAAGCATATATTTACATATTAAATATATGCAAATATACTAATAATAAAACATTATGCAAATAAATAATAATTAAGCTGAAAGGAATGTTACCAACTCTGAATTCCCTCCCGGATGCGGGTGGTGAGGTGAAAATCTTTTGCCTCTCCTTGCAGTAGGTCCAGAAGGGCTTTGGTACTTGGATCGTAGTCTTGATAGAAAAAGTCCTGAATAAGCACAACGCTTGCGATTGAAGAAGGATTATCCTTAATGTAATCTTTGGCAACGCGTTTCAGCAAAAGGTTGATTTCGGCCAGATGTTCATCTTTTTCATCACTTGAGGTGAACTGCCCTTCAATAATGGCAAGTCGGTTCAGGTATAACCTTTTTATCTGTTTTTTGTAGCGGCTCAGATCGTCGTTCACTTTTCCTCCCGAAATGTTAAGCAAGTCAACCAATTGGATGTCTCCCTTTATAGTTACATGATCTCCCGGTTTTGCAAAAAGCGTTGTCCAACATTTTTTTTCGGAGAAATAGATGGTTACGGGTGTTATTTCATCGTAAGATTCTACTTTAAAGTCAAATTTTCCCGAACGAGAGGAAGATACGGTATCAAAGGCCAGTATATTTTCCTGATTGTAATAGGAGATGCACAATGTAGATGATCCCAGATCCTTAATTTCTCCATGAACGGAAACTTTTTCAGCTACAGGTGCTTTGCAACTCAATGCCATCATGCAGCATAAAGTGATTAAAGGCAAGATTAGCTTCCGATTCATAATAAATGTTAATTTGGGGTAAAAGTACGAAATTAAATAATATGACCAACTAAATATAGGTTTATTAAAGCTAAAGTTCTAAAAACGTTTGAAACAATCATTTTTATTAGAATTCTTTGACTTTTTTTCACAGGTTTAGTTTAATGATTTGCTATAATTACTAATAAATAGCTTCTTTTATTGAAGTAGGTAACAATTTAATAAAACAACCTAAAACAAATTCTTTTCCCAATTGTTGTTCAGAAAGCAGATTCCCCAAACCTTTTAATTTCTTTAATTTATGAAAATTCAAGTATTGTTGGATAACAAAATTCAGGATGCAGACCTGGAAACGGAACATGGACTTTCAATTTATTTGGAATCACAGGGTCAAAAGTGGTTGCTTGATACGGGGAAGACGGATAAGTTTGTAAAGAATGCCCATTCTTTAGGTATAGATATTAAAGATATTGACCTTGTTTTTATTTCGCATGGGCATTCAGATCATATTGGTGGCTTACCTACTTTTTTGGAGATGAATTCCAAGGCGAAAGTGGTGGTATCTGAAAAGGCACTTACTCAGAAATTTTTTTCTACAACAAATGGTTTAAAAAGCTTGGGTATTGATTTCGATTTTACACCCTACAAGGATCGTTTTATTTATGTGGATGAATTTATCGATTTTGGTAAAGGGGTCTATATTGTTCCATGCATCAACGATAAGTTCTCGTATCCAAAGGGTAATGTAGATCTTTATAAAGATGGTGGATTTGGATTTCAACACGACGACTTTGACCATGAACTGGCCGTTTGCTTTGGCACAACGGAGCTTTTGGTTTATACAGGTTGCGCTCACAATGGTATTATGAACATTCTGGAAAATGTTCATTCGTACACCCATCTCCCGGTTTCTTGCCTGATTGGTGGTTTTCATCTGATTGACAGCTTCGATATGGAATTTTTTGAAAACAACGAGGAATTGGATGAAATAAGTAAGGCTATCCATGATGAATATCCGAACGCTTATTTGTATACCGGTCATTGTACTGGTAATGAAGCTTTCAAGAGACTAAAAATGGTTCTGGGCCCTCATTTGAATGCATTCTACACTGGATTCTCGTTGGAGGTTTAGAAAGAATATTCTTTCTGTGAATCTTATGGTCAAAACAGATATTAAGAATTTGATTGTTCTGAAAAATAGCGTTTCTTAAACCAGAAAGCCAGATTCACCAAAGCAATCATTACCGGAACTTCCACCAGTGGCCCGATCACAGCTGTAAAAGCTTCTCCCGAATTGATTCCGAAAACGGCTATGGCTACAGCTATAGCAAGTTCAAAGTTGTTGCTGGCGGCAGTAAATGATAGGGTTGTGGACTGTTCGTAGGTGGCCCCCATCTTTTTACTCATGAAAAAGGAAACCACAAACATGATTACAAAATAGATGACCAAAGGAATGGCTATCCGAACCACATCAAACGGAATTTTTACGATGTATTCGCCTTTTAATGAAAACATGACCACGATGGTAAACAACAAGGCAAACAATGTAAACGGTGATATTTTCGGAACGAATTTTGTGTTGTACCAGGTTGCTCCCTTCCATTTGACACCGAAATATCTGGTCAGAAAGCCAGCAATCATGGGAATACCCAGATAAATAAAAACACTTTTGGCTATTTCACCCATGGTGATTAGTGCGACCGAATCGTTGACCGGCAATCCAAACCAACCCGGTAGAATGGCTATAAAGAAGTAGGCATAGACTGAAAAAAACAGAACTTGAAAGATGGAGTTGAATGCAACCAATCCGGCTGCATATTGGCGGTCACCCTTGGCAAGGTCGTTCCAAACGACTACCATGGCTATGCAGCGAGCCAACCCGATCAGAATCAGGCCGTACATGTAATCCAGATTGAATTTAAGAAAAATGATGGCCAGTAAAAACATCAAAACAGGGCCGATTATCCAGTTTTGAACCAAGGATAGTCCCAAAATCCGGGTGTTCTTAAAGACATCCCCCAGTTCTTCGTATTTGACCTTGGCCAAAGGTGGATACATCATGACTATCAGGCCAATGGCAATGGGTATATTGGTCGTTCCAACCGACATGCTGTTCCAGAATTCAGCCACATCTTTGCTCAACCATCCGGCAAAAACACCAATAAACATGGCCAGAAATATCCAGAGAGTCAGGAACCGATCGAGAAACTTTAATCGTTTATTCATTGTTTGAATTTTTAACAGCAACTTTCTTTGCTTGTATTTGAACAATCACAGCTTGGTTCGGTTCCATTCAGAAGTCCATAGAGAACGGCCGCCGCACATCCTACGCCTTTTTTAACAGTCAGAGCACCAACTTTGCAGTTGAGCGCGCATGCCCCACATTCCATACAATCGTCCAGATCCAGAATGTGTGCTTTTCTGTTTTTGATTTCAAAAACAGCATGAGGGCACACCACCGTGCACATACCACAACCGGTACACAGGTCAGTATCAAGCTTTAAAGTCGCACTGTTTTTTAAATATTGCATGGTCCAATAAATTTAGAAAGAATAAAAAGAATAAAGCCTATGCATGCAAAGATCAGTTGAATCGGAAGCGCCCATTTCATTTCTTTTTGAACTCCTGAAAGGGAGGTATAGGTAGACGATCCCGTGAAATTCATGGTCATAAAGGAGGCAATACTTACATTCAGGAAACCCAGGGAAAGGAACTCCATGATTGAAACATTCCAGAATAAAGTGTTGGCAAACGTAACGACCAATCCCCAAAATGCGCCTTTTAAAGCAAAGGCTCTAAATGGAGTCCAGGGTAGAAAGAGTGTGGCAAGTACGATACCTGCTATATAGGCACTGAGTACACTGACGAGCGGAAATAATCCAGTTTCAAGCATTTTAGAAAATAAGAATCCGGTTTTGTCCAGCCCTGAAAAGAAAAACAAAACAAAAAGAATCAGCAGGAGCTTATATTTGGCATAAAGGAAATCTACCGGTATCAGTTTGGCGCGTTCTTTTATGGGAAAGGTTATTTTTCGCATTTCCGGAGTCGCTTTGTAGCCTGCTTCGATAAAGGATTTGATGTCTCTGGCTTCAACCGGCCCGAAAAGGACTCTGAAGCCCGTTTGTTCTTTTACTTTATAACCTGCCACACCACTTGCCGATAGTTGAGGAAGGATGATGTTGCGGTGTTCAACGATGTGTTCGAGTGACCACTTTTTAACGCTTTTCACCACAGTCTCTGTACCAAAAGTGCCTTTCCCGGCAGCACACCAAACGTTGATGCCTTTGGTGTCTATCACTAAAATCCAAAGATTCAGGGATTCCAGATTTTTTCGAAGCATGTCGAAGCTCAATTTGTAGTTGGCTGAAACCAGGACGTCGGAATGGGAATCTGGATTTCCCACTTTGTATAAACCGGGAGTGACCGTGTAATGATCTCTGCCTATCCCCAATCGCATTTTGAAAGCTCCCATCAAATCAGAAAAATTCAATTTGGCGGAAATCGTGGGTACGCTTAAAGCGACTGGTTTAAACGATTGAAAGTTTAAAGGGGATGCCATTATTTTAGTCTTTAAAAGGGGCTATCTCTTTGGTGTAAAATTCGAAGAATCCTTTCTTGATTTCATCCCGAACTCGTTGGAATTCGCTCCAGATGAATTCATCACTTCCAACTGCATGTGACGGGTCTTCAAAGCCAATGTGCAAGCGATGTTTCACATTCCCGGAGAAAAATGGACATGTTTCGTTGGCACGATTGCAAACGGTGATGACATAATCCCAGGTTTCGTTCAGGTATTGATCGACCAGTTTGGGGTAATGGGTTGTAATGTCAATGCCTGCTTCTTTCATTGCTTCAACGGCTTTGGCATTTACTTTTCCGGCTGGTTCTGTACCTGCTGAACAAACGGTGATGTTGGCATCGAAGCTCTGTAAAAAACCGTGTGCCATCTGGCTTCGGCAGCTGTTGCCGGTACATAGGATCAATATTTTCATTGTTATTTTTTATTTTACTTTTCCTTTAATCTTTAATTCAACAGTCGAATTTACTGCGTTCGAACTTACAGTCAGCGACTTGTTGAACCGACCGACTGTACTGGTGTTGTATTTAACACGAATAATGCCTTTTTCTCCCGGTGCAATGGGATTCTTTGGATATTCTGGTACGGTACAGCCACAGGATGGTTTCACATTAAAAATGACTAATGCTTTTTTCATTTTATTGGTAAATTGAAACTCGCATTTTCCGGGGCTACCTTTTTTAATGGTTCCATAATCGTGAGTGAGTTGTGTAAAAACGATGGAGTCTTTTTGAGTTGGTTTTTGTGCCAATAATGTCAAAGAAACTACGCAAAAGAAGATTGTTAATGCTTTTCGAATCATACTATTTTTCCGTCTTTAAGTTTTATTTTTGATTTACCATATTCGGCTGCCATTGGACTGTGAGTAACCATTATAACAGTCGTGCCTTGCTTTTGGTTTATATCTTTCAACACTTCCAATATCTCTGTCGATAATTTTGGATCAAGATTTCCGGTCGGTTCATCGGCAAGCAGCAAATCTGGATTGTTGGCCAATGCACGAGCTATTGCCACCCGCTGTTGTTGCCCTGCCGAAAGTTCTTTTGGATAGTGAGAAGTGCGATCCTCTAAACCTACCCATTGAAGCAATTCCAATGCCCGTTTTTGATTTTTGGCCTTGTCTTTTTCTTTTACGTTGAGAGCGATGGTAATATTCTCGATTGCCGTCAAATATGGAATTAGGGCAAAG
>Ga0209123_1002089_pt1 | contig 17754 bp, 10 predicted proteins | sample BarGraIncu00431A_FD_184500 | JGI IMG/M metagenome (GOLD analysis project Ga0209123, IMG submission 184500) | Arctic peat soil microbial communities from Barrow, Alaska, USA - Barrow Graham LP Incubations 004-31A (SPAdes) (version 2) | ecosystem: Environmental > Terrestrial > Soil > Wetlands >... | reverse complement strand
TAAAGGCGTGGTATAGGTCAATGGTCGCATGGCGCATACTAGCATATCTCATTAGAACATGCAAACCTTATGTGGCTTGATTTGCTACATATTCTTCTACAAACAAGCTAAAACTAGCGCCATTCGGGACTGTCCCCCTCGCTCAGCTGGCTCCGGAGAGCAGGCGTCGCAGCCGCGGTGCTAGCGCAATGGTCAATCCAGTCAAGGCGATTCCGGCGATCACGTCGATGACGTAGTGATACCTGAGATAGACCGTCGCGACGAGCAACCCCGCCACGGCCGGGAGCAGTACCAGGAAAAGCGTGCGCTCCCGCTTCTTCCAGGCGTAGTAGAGGCAGATGAGCGAAACAGCGCTGTGTCCGCTCGGGAAGGCATCGGTCTTGTTTTTTTCCAGGGCGTCCAGGGTTTGCTGGATCTTCGCGGTGCAGGGCGAAAGCTGCAGGCTGGCGTTTTGGAACTGGCTCAGGGTAAAGCGGGGGCCAATAGCCGGGAAGAGCAGATAGCCCAGGTAGGAGAGGTAGAAACAGAGCAGGATGCCGAAGAGGACCTCCTCGAAAGCCGCGAAGCGGCCCCGGACGATCAGCACGATGCCAAGCGCCAGAGGGATGAAATAGTAACTGATGTAGGCCAGTTGGAGCAGGTCCGTGAGCCGCACATTGGCAAAGCGCTCCAGCCAGACCGTGGGGTGCCCGCCGAAAATAGCCTGGTCGATGGCGATCAGGGTGGCGTCGCAGTTGGCGCGCTGCAAGCCGGCGATGAGCACCCCCAGGCTGTCGAAAACCAGGGCGACCGCCAGCACCGAGACCGCGACCGAAACGTGGAACCCGCGCTTTCCCGGGCTTACTCTGGTCCGGTAGGCGGCGGCCGCCAGTACCGCCAGCGCCAAAGCCGCATAGGTTGCGACCAGCCTGGCCCAGGACGGGTTCCCCGCCGCGGAAAAAAGGGCGAGGGCGCTCAAAAGGACCAGAAAGAAAAGAGTCAATACATCTGAAGGTTTCAAGATGAGCATAATGATGGACATATAACACTACCTTCGGAGCAAAAGCAACCGGACTGGCAGTCAATGGTAAACGTGGTGAATTAACCTCTCAAAAGGATTGATAATGGCCGGAATAGATATAGTAGTCGTGGAAGGAAAAGCGGCCTTAAAGGAATTCATCAACCTTCCCTGGAGCATTTATGCCAGCTACCCGAACTGGGTTCCCCCTCTCAAAAAGGAAGTGGAACGGCTGCTGGACACCGGCAAGCACCCTTTCTGGGAGTTTTCCGAGCGGGTCCTTTTCCTGGCGCGGCGCGGTTCGAAGACCGTGGGCCGGATCGCGGGAATAGTCGATGGCCATTATAACCAGGTCCACAACGAAAAGATGGGCATCTGGGGATTTTTCGAGTGCACGGACGACCCGGAGGCTGCGGCGGCCCTCTTTGCCCGCGTCGAGGAGTGGGTAATCCAAAAGGGGATGACCTTCCTGAGAGGCCCGCTCAACCCGTCGATGAACAACGAAACGGGACTGCTGATCGAGGGGTTCCAGTACCCGCCGACCGTGGGGATGACCTATAACCCGCCCTATTACCAGAGGCTGATCGAGTCGTGCGGCTTCGAGAAGGAGAAGGACCTCTTGGCCTTTCTGATCGACGGCGAGTACCGTCTGCCGGAATGGATGGATCGCCTGGCCGAGCGGACCGCCAAAAAGAAAGGGGTCCGCATCAGGCACGTCGACCCCAAAAAGATGGATGCCGAGTTCGCCCTGATCCGGGAGATCTACAACGACTCCTGGTCCGGCAACTGGGGCTTCGTCCCCCTTACCGAAAATGAGATGAAGGAAATTCAAAAAAACGTGAAGCCCTTTGCGGACCCGGACCTGGTGTTCTTCATCTATTACGACGACGAGCCCGCGGCGGTCTGCGTCATCTTTCCCAACGTGAACCCCCTGCTCAAGCGCCTGAACGGCAGCATCGGCCTCCTGGGGATCATCAAGGCGCTCCTCTACCGGCGGGAAATCACCGGACTTCGCCTCATCATGTTCGGGATCAAGGAGAAGTACCGGCAACTGGGGCTTCCCATGCTGGCCTTCCAGCACATCTACGAGGTGGCGCGGCAAAAGAAGGGCTTCAAGGACCTGGAGATGGGGTGGACCCTGGAGGACAACGAGTCCATCAACTTCCTGACCGAGGAGACCGGCGCCAAAAGGTACAAGACCTACCGGATCTTCCGTAAGCCCCTGGGTGATGCTCAATGAAGCAGTGGCTGACTGGCTGGTTTGTCGAGGCGCTGCGCTGGATCGCCGGGGTTGCGGTTAAATGTACCCGGCGCTCGCCCAACCTCTGCGCTCCCCTGCAGCCTGGCGGCTGGCAGGTTAAGACCTTCGGGATCAACCGCCGCTTTACCCCCGAAGCCGATCTGGATCCTGAACTGGGCACGCCGGTGGGGGACGAGGGGTATTTCCTTTATGTCCTGAACGAGGCTGCCAACTGGGATTACTCCGGCCACAGGATTTTGCTGCTCTCCATCTGGCAGCGTCCCTGGGGGCACAGCTGGCTCATGCTGGAAAAGCCCGGGGAGCGCCTGGAATTCGGCCACAGCGGGGACCTCGGGGACAGTCAGCCGCGCTTTCACGACGGCGTGTTCCAGAGGATCCGGGACGGGCACGACAATCCCATCGCGTATTTGTGGGAGACCAGGTCCGACGGCTTTTTCCAGCTAGGAAAGCCGAACCGTCCCCCCAACTTCGTCTGGAAGATCCCGGTCACCCGGCAAAAGTACCAACTGATGCACGACTATGTCATGGGGCGGGAATACAGCCGGTTCGGGGTGGTAAGCAACAACTGCACCGACCTGGTGGTCGCAACGGCCGCGCTGGCCGGCATCAACCTTGTCCACCGCATTCGACTGATCATGCCGTCGGAAACCGATATCTGGTTCCGGATGAGGCGGGTCTGGACGGATCCTCAATACCGCATACTGGATTACAGCACACCCGATGTCCTGGAAGCGGACCTGCGTCAGCTTACCCGGTTGGGAATCGGGACCGATGTTACCAAATGGTACCTTGCTTTAAAGCAGTGACGACCGCGCTGCCCCCCATTCCCTCCCGTCCTCGCCCTGAAGGGGGAGCGGACCTGTTTGCGGAAGATCAGTGCCAATCAAGTTGGAGAATGTATGAGTTTAAAGATAACTTCTAAAATAGCCTCAGAAGCACGGACTTCCAGCATCAGTTTCGTTTGGCGGCCGCTTGAGATCACGCAACCGGTGCTGCAGATGGCCCGGCGCACCGGCAGCAGAGCGATATTCGATTTTTCCGCCCTGGGAGCGGAAGAGTTATGCTCTTATTTAACGGTAGCGGACCCCGCCGGGGAGGTCAGGGACATCAAGGTCTCCATCCCGACCTTCTTTGACCCGGCTCTGGGACCCATTTTGGAGCGTACGGGGGTCCGGAACCTTTGGGTGGCCTGCCCCTCCCCGCTGTCTCAGGAAGATGCCACCCTCCTGCTGCAAAGATTGAGGGAACTGTCAGTAAACCAGCGCTGCTATCCCATCACCGGCGACCGGGATCTGCTGGCCGCAATGGTCAAGGATACCTCGGGCATCGGACGGGTGGTCCTGAAAGGGTGCGAGGCCTCCGGATTCGTGAGCGGCGAGACGACCGCGACTCTCTACGCGACGCTGAAGGAAATGCTCTGCGCAGGCTCGAAGCCCCTGGAAATCATCATCTGGGGGGGCGTCGCCACCCCTGAGGCGGCGGCAGCCTTCCTTTCCACCGGGGCGGGCGGGATCGTATTCGAGAGCCTGCACTGGATGACGGACCTGGTTGACATCGACGAACTGCAGCGCCAGCGGATCGGCAAGCTCCGTCTGGACGCCAGCGAACTGGTCGGCGTGAACCTGCAGGCCCCCTGCCGGCTTTTCAACAAGGGGAACTCGCTGGCGTTCCGGGAGATCAAGGCCTTCGAAGACTCGCTGAGCGACGGCCCGATCGGCCTGGAAAGCCGGCGCCGCCTGGCAAGCCACATTCAGGAAAGAGCCCTGCACCCCTTAGAGAGCCATTTCGGCCAGGACGAGGTCATTGCCCTGGGGGTGGAAGCCAGTTTTGCGGCGTCCTTCGTGGAGCGCTTCGGGGCCTCAACCGAGGGTGCGCTGCTTGCCTTCCGGGACGCCATCGGCAATTGCCTGGAGCGGGCCGAGGCAACCAGGGACTCCTTTCTGGACAGTCCGGTAGCCAAAGAGATGGGAACCCGGTACCCGTTCATCCAGGGCGCCATGTCCTGGATCACCGACGTCCCGCAGTTCGCCTCGGGAATCGCTCATGCCGGCGGCCTCCCCACCATAGCTCTCGGCATGATGGACGCGCAGGCCCTGGACCGCAGGCTAGGCTGCCTGCCGGAGATCATGGCCGGGCGCCCCTATGCGCTGAACCTCATCTCCCTGGCGGAAAATCCCTTCCGTGCCATGCATCTGGCCTGGATTAAAAAGCAGCAACCGCAATTTGTCGTCATCGCCGGTGGCGATCTCGCGCCGGCTCGGGAACTGATGGAGTACGGCATAAAGGTCGTCTACATTGCGCCTGACGAAGCGCTCCTGCGGCTCGCCCTGGAGGCGGGGGTGGACTACGTCGCCTTCGAGGGGTACGAGGCCGGCGGTCACGTGGGGCAGCAAAGCATGCTCACCCTGGCGCAGATGGTGCTGGAACTGAAGCGGCGCACGCCTGAGTTGTTCAAAAACACCAGGGTGATCCTGGCTGGTGGGATTTATAACCGCGAGACCGCATTCCTGGCGGCTATGCTCGGAGCAGACGCCGTTCAGATGGGCACCGCTTACTTAACCACCCGGGAGATCTTGGAAACCGGGACCTTGGTCCCTCTTTACCAGCAGATGATCCTGAATTCACAGCCCGAAGGGACCGTCGTCACCGGCCAGAACACGGGCCTTCGGGTGCGCTCCCTGAATAGCCCGAGGGTGGCAGCCATCCTCTCCCTGGAGCGCGACTTCGCGGCAGGCCATCACGACGAGGCGTCTTTTCGTAAGGAAATGGAGGAGATGGCCGCGGGGAGCCTCTACGCCGCGGCCCGGGGCATGGATCGGCCGGCCGGCGCCTCTCTGGATGAGGCCGCCTGTCTGGAACGCGGGCAGTTCATGAGCGGAGCCTGCGCCGGCCTGATCCGCGAGGCCAGAAAGCTGCAGTCCCTGCACCGGGAGCTTGCCGAAGGTCCTCTTTTGCTGCAGCATCCCGTGGTGGGCGAATTCGGAAAGGTCGAGGTGCTGGCATCCGCGAGCTTCCCGCTGCGGGAAATCCCGGTCTACGGAGCAAGTAGCCCGGGACTCCGGCAGATTGCCCCCCGGGAATACGCAGGGGAACGGATCGCCATCACCGGGATGAGCATCCTCAATTCTCTGGGGAAAAGCCCGGAAGAGATCTGGGCGGCAAGCCTCGCCCTGAAGAGCGGGATCACCGGCATCCCGGCTTCCCGTTGGGATCACAATCTCTTTTACGACCCCCGGCCGCTGGTCCTGGACAAGACTTATTGCCAAGTGGGCGCCTTCCTGGACTTCCCGGTCTCCCGCGCCGAACTCGGAATCCCCCCTCAGGATTTCCGGACCATGACCGACGCCACCAAGCTGACTCTCTGGCTGGCGGAAAAGGCCATCCAGGATTCCGGCATCCTGAAGTCGGAGATCCCGCGCGAGCGGATTGGAGTCGTCATTTCCCAGAATTCGGGAGAGGCGGCGGGAACCCTCACCAGCATCATCATCAGGGCCAACACCCACGACATCCTGGAAGCCGTCAAGCGTGCCGTCCCGCTCACCCCGGAGCAGTCGAGTGCCGTAGAGCGTGAGGTGAAGGCCGGGCGCATGGCGCCGGACGACACCACACTTTTGGGGAGACTCAACTGTGCGGCGCCCGGTTTCATCTGCAACAAGTACGGGTTCACGGGCCCGAGCTATGCGGTGTCCGCGGCCTGCGCCAGTTCACTGGTCGCTCTTTACAACGCCATCCTGATGATCCGGAGCGGCATCATCGACGCGGCCATTGTCGGAGGGAGCGAAGACAACCTCACCCACCTGCATTTCCTGGAATTCGCCGCCGTAGGCGCACTCTACGGGATGTCCGGAGGGCAAAGGCCCGCTCACGAGACCTCCCGCCCCTTCGATAAGGACCGCGACGGCATGGTCCTTGGCGAAGGCGGCGGCATGATCGTCATCGAGCGCGAGAGCCTGGCCCGCGCCCGCGGGGCGCGCATCGACGCCCTGATCACCGGCATGGGCGCCAGCAACAACCACATGGGCATGGTGGAGTCCAACAGCCTCACCCAGGAGATGGCGATCCGCGCCTCCTTCAAGGGGATCTCCTACGGCCCTGACGCGGTGGACCTGGTGGAGTGCCACGCCACCAGCACCCGGCAGGGGGACGTGGAAGAAGTGCGCGCTCTGAAGTCGGTCTTCGACCCCGGTAAACGCACGGTGCTCACCTCCTTTAAATCCCAGATCGGCCACACGCTGGGCGCCTCGGGCATCACGAACCTGATCCGGGGGACCATGGCCATGAAGTCGGGAATTTTCCCGGCAACCCTCAACTACCGAACCCCCGACCCGGCTATGGGTCTGGAAGGATCCGGTTTCCTCATCGCGCCGGAACCGCTGGACTGGAAAGAGAGGAACGGGGACCCGAGAAGGTTCCAGGTCAACGCCTTCGGGTTCGGAGGTTCCAACTACGTGGTCCAGGTGGAACAGGACCGGGGCGAACAAACCGCCGTGCTGGTCTCTCCGGACCGGATGCCCGGTTCCGCTGCGGCGCCAGGCGCCAGCTGCGCCAGAGCGCAAGCGAACCTCACCCCGGCCCCCCCCACTGCCGAAACGTTGACGATCCCGTCTCTATCTCCGGCTGGCTCAAACTCTCCCTCCCCCCAAGGGGAGGGCCTGGCCGCCGTAGCCTTGGCGAAGGCGGGTCGGGGTGAGGGGGAAGCTGCCACATTTGAGGACGTCGGCGTCTCCTTCCTTCGCACCGAGGTGAATGGTCGCGCCTACCGCCTGGCTGTGGTCGCACCCTCCGACGCCGAGGCACTGGCCGTTATCGGGAGCATGTCCCCCCTTAGCCGGACCGATCTGAGCTCCGCCAAGGTCGTGCGGGCACTCTCCCAAAAGGGGATTTTCCTCGCCCCCGCGGACCTGCCGGCGCCGCCGCTCGCCCTGGTATTTCCCGGGCAAGGGGCACAGTATGCCGGGATGGGACAGGAGCTTTACGACTCTTTCCCCGTCATCAGGTACTGGATGGACCGGGCCGCGGCGGCAGCGGAATTCGACCTCCTGCAGCTGCTCTTCCACGACCGGGAGGAAAACCTCCAAAAGACCAGATGGCAGCAACCGGCGCTTTTTGCCCTGGAACACGCCATGGCCCGAAACTTGACCTCCCTCGGTATCACCCCCGTGGCGATGGCCGGCCACAGCCTGGGCGAGTTGACTGCCTTGTGTCTGGCCGGTGTCTTTTCTGCAGAGGACGGCTTTCGCATCGTGAACAAAAGGGCGCTCTGCATGGACAAGGCCTCCGCCATGCACGGGGACCCCGGCACCATGGCGGCGGTCGACGCACCGCTGGAGCTCTTGAAGGAGCTACTTGAAGGACAGCCGCAGGTCCATATCGGCAACATCAATTCGCCGCAGCAGGTCGTCCTGAGCGGCGACACCGAAGCGGTGAAGAGCCTTTGCAAAAGACTGAAGGAAATGGGATACCGGGCCACCTTCCTGCGGGTCAGCATGGCCTTCCACTCTCCCATCATGGAGGTCATCCACGCTGAGCTGGAGGCGTACGTCGCCAGCATCGAATTCAAGTCCCCGGAAATCCCCGTCATCTCCAACACGACCATGGCGCCCTACCCGTCCGATCCCGTCGAGATCAAGCGCATTCTCATGGCGCACCTGGAGTCCCCCGTCCAGTGGATGAATAACGTCCAGACCCTGGGCAATGCTTACGGAGTTCGGCTCTTTGTCGAGGTGGGCCCCGGTGAGGCCTTGAGTAACCTCATAGCTGACACGCTTGGCGAACCGGCCTGCATTCAGACCTGCTTCCCCTCCGCGGAAGGAGTGACCTACAAAGCCGCTCTGGCCCGGCTCTACGTTGAGGGGCATCTGAAACTCCCGGCGGAGCCGGGGTTTGTTTCCCTTGCCAGCTCCGCGCAGCTCGAGCCCTGCCCCGAAGCCCTGCCAGGCAAGACTCCGCAGGATGCGCACCTCATGGGGCAGCTTATCGGCATCATCATGGAAGCCACCGGGTTTGAGAGGGAAGAAATCCAGCCCGAGATGGATCTCAGGAGGGATCTCTCCATCCGGTCCAGCCGACTCCCCATCATCATGGATGCTGCGGAGCGCCAATTCGGGATCACCATCGAAATGGAGGATTTCCTGGACGTCCGTACCGTGGAGGACATCGCCCAGAGAATTTCCACCCTACTGGTCAGGCAGGGTGTGGTTCTGAAACAGCCCGACGCCGACGCACAGCCTGCGGCCCGGGAGGTTGCTCCCGCCGCGGCAGTAACAGTTCAGACAGCGCCCGCCTGCGGCACGGCTCCTGCCTGCAGTGCGGATACTGCCAACAGCGCAACTCCCGCCAACAGCGCAACTCTCGCCTGCAGCGCGGCTCCCGAAGCGAGCGGGGTTCCCGCGGGCGCCGATCTCATGGAACAGCTTATCGGGATCATCATGGATTCCACCGGGTTCGAGAGGGAGGAAGTCCAGCCCGAGATGGATCTCAGAAGGGATCTCTCCATCCGGTCCAGCCGTCTCCCCATCATCATGGATGCCGCGGAGCGTCAGTTCGGGATCATCATCGAGATGGAGGACTTTATCGACGTCCGCACCGTGGCGGACATCGGCCAGCGGATTTCCCTGATTCTCGCCAGACAGCAAGCTGCCAGCCCGCAGCCCGAAGCACAGGCGGCCGGCAGCCAGGCCCCGACAGAGGAAATACCGGAAGCCTCGCAGGCTGAGGCGAGCCTGAAGCGGATGGTATTCGATCACACTGCGCTGCCAGGCTTCCTCGCAAATCCCGTGACCTTGAGTCCCGGAGAGTCGGTGCTCCTGCTGACACCGGACCGGGATAGCGCTATTGCCGCCGAAATAAAGCAGGTCTTCCGGCAGGATTACCGGGTCGACACGACTCCCCTGGTTTTCCTGCCCGGCACCGGCATATCGGGCCCGGGGTGCTACGACATTCTGACTGAGGCAGGGGCCGGCAGTGCTGCACAAAGCATCGCGGCCCTGGCGGATCTCGCGGGACTGGTCATCGCCCTGCCTGAAGGCACTTCGCAAAGCGTAGCGTCGCCGGCGGATGTCTCGCGTCTTATCAAGGGGTTTTTCCCCCTGCTGAAGGCCTTCCTGCAAGCTCCCAAAAAGAAGTTCGTGGTTCTGGTCCATTCCAGGGAAAACGCCGGGACTCCCGGGCAGCTCCTGGCAGAAGGGATGCTCGGGTTTTTCCTGAGCGCGGCGCAGGAATACTCGTCGGTCCAGTTTCGCACCCTGGAAATCGGGAAAGAGAGCGACCTGCACCTGGCACTCGCCGGCGCTCTGGACCGGGGCTGCGGCGCGGTGGAACTGGTGCAGCGCGAAGGGAAGTTTCTCACTTCGGCGGGGCACTCGGCCCCGGTGCTTTTGGCGGAGACTGCAGCTCTCAAGCTCAACCCCGGAGACGTTATCGTCATGTCTGGGGGCGCCACCGGAATCAGCGCACTCCTGGCGCGCAGTCTGGCACCCTTCAGTCCCCGCCTGGTCTTTTTGGGTAGAACGCTTCTTAACCCGGGCAGCGACCCGGCAAAGCTGTCCCCCGTTCCGGAGCAAACCTCCGCTGTCAGCCAAAGGGAGGGGGAGATCGCCCAAACCCTGGCTGACCTGCGCTCCTCCGGAATCGAGGCGAGCTACTACCGCTGCGACGTGACCGACCCCGAAGCGGTACGGACGACCCTGGGCGAAATTGCCCAGCGTTACGGCAGGATCGACGGTATCATTCACGGCGCCGGAATCCTCAGGGACGGCCTCCTGGGCCAGCTGAGCGCGGAAGATTTTTCCAGCGTCATCGAGGTCAAACTCCTCGGGGCCTGGAATCTCTTCTCTACCGCGCAAGGGGCCGGCTTGAGATTTATCGTGGGGCTCTCCTCCGCGGCAGCCATCCAGGGCAACCCGGGCCAGGCCAACTACGCGGCGGCCAATCGCATGATGTCCGCGCTGCTGAGGAGCCTTAACCGGGAAAACGGCGCCCTGCTCTGCAAGGCTCTGATGCTTCCCCCCATCGAGGGGGCCGGCATGGCGGAGGATTCCGAACTTCGGGAGCTTTTGCAGCTGAAGGGGGTCGGCTACATCCATGCCGACGAGCTGGCGGCTCTTTTCTGTCGGGAGCTCATGGTGGCCCCGGCCGCCGACGTCTGGGTGATGTTCATGAGGACCCTGCCAACCCTGAGGACGGCACCGGTCCTGGACACGGCAGCTCCACCGCTCGCGGGCGGGATCGATGGGGGAACCGTTACCCTTAAACCGGAAAACTTCCCGATGATTTCAGCTATCTCCAGCATCAATTTGCGCCGGGGCGAACTAGTGGCCACCAGAACCTTCTCCCTGGAAAAGGACCTCTGGATCGCGGATCACCGCCCCTTCAAATCCCTCAAGCATCCCCTGGTCTCGGCCACCATGGTGCTGGAAACCTTCCTGGAAGCCGCCCGGATTCTCTACCCCCACCTACAGGTGCGGGGAGTGCGCCAGGTGCGCTTCATGGACATGATGCAGTGCCCCCCCGGAATTCCGCGACCGGCCAGGATCTCCTGCCGCCGGGTCGACAACGGACTGCGGGAGGTCGCCTGCGAGGTCATCCTCGCGGCACCGGAAATCACCCCCGCCGGGAGATTGACCGACCGCTTCATCCCGCACTACCAGGGGCAGGTGATCCTGGATGGCGGTGCTGAGTACGATGCCGGGTGGCTCCCGGATTTCCCGGTCCGTCCGGAGGAACTGTCCAGCGGGCCCATGAACCAGAAAAAAGTGCTGCAATGGTACACGGAGAAAAGCGGCCTGGCAGGAAGGTATCGCGTGCTGGAGAGTTTAGACGGCGCCGGAGCGAAAACCGTGCGGGGCCGGACCAGCTACCGGGAGATCCCGGACTTCGCGGATCTCCGCGACACCCGGTACCAGTATTCGGTCTACCTTTTCGAGGGGTTGCTGCAATTGTCCGGTTTTTACCTCGCGGCAACCGACCCCGCGGAGCGCCGCTCCTTGATTCCCTTGGAGGTCGGTGAGCTAAGGTTCTCGCGCCAATGCCGGGACGGGGAGCAGATTATCCTGGAGGCCCGCCTGCGGGGTAAGGACGACGCAGGGCTCACCTGGGACGCCCGAGGGGTAGACGAACAGGGACAGGCCATCATGCAGGTCAGCAACCTGCGCATGCAATGGGTTTCGCTATGATGGACCAGGATAGCGCGAAAATCACCGTTCACAGGATGTATTTCGCGGGCGGAGGGGAGCCGGTCATCTATGGCTCACTGACGCCTAACACCGAAGGCTGCCGGCTCCCCCTGATCTCCGCCCTGTGGGAGAATCTTCTGACCCTGGGGAGTCCTCTCTGGGATCACTGTCAGGCTTCCGGCAGGGACACTTTCCCCCTTCGAGTGGGGTCCGGCCCGCTAGGAAAGCCCGATTTTCAGGTGGGAGCCTACCGGGGCCCGGCCATATCTTTTAGCCAGGGGGGAGGAACAGTCTGGGCCGCCCTTTCCGGAGATGATTGCGATATCGGCATCGACGTGGCCGGTGCGGCTGAATTTGCCAGCGGTTACCCCGTGCACCGGGTCTTTCACCCCGAAGAGCTTCGGCATGGTTTGAGGCTGGCAGATGGAGATCTGGCGCAGGCCTGCGCCCTACTCTGGTCCGTCAAGGAAGCTGCCGTCAAGGCGCTGGGATGTGCCTTTCATCGCGTGGATCCACTGCAGGTGAGGGTCTCACCTCCTGTCCTGGAGGCGGCCGGCAAGGACGGCGGATATGTTTTCCCGGTCGGACTGTCGGCAAAAAACCAATCGCGTTTTCCGCCGTCTACCAGCCGCCGCTTGTCGGTTAGTTCACTTCCTCTGGGCGAGATGTGGCTTTCCATCGCCCAGTTGAACAGGAGAGCCGAAGGCCCATGAATGCCCTTACTTGCAGGTACCTGCCCCGATTGGACTCAGTGCCGGCGGCAGACCTTGACCGGCTTTTCCCGGAGCCCTCGACAGCCGCCCCCCACCTTTCCCTGGTGCAGGGCTCCGGCGTCGACGGTTTCAACCTGGGGAGCATCGTCGTTTTCCGGGATGCAGTGCCGGTTCTCCTACTGCCGCTCTTCGAAACGCGATTCGATCTGTCGGCTTTTGTACAGGGTTGGCTGAAACGGGTCCTGAGGGCGGCGGGCCGACTCATCCCGGCGATTTTTCATCCCCGCGTGTTGTGCGTGGGATCGGTTGACGCGGGATGGAGTGAGCTGGGGATCGATCCGGGCCTCGACACGAGCACCCGGGACGTCGCCTGCAAGATGGCCTTTGACGAATTGCAAGCGGTCGCGCTCCGGCACAAGTCCGATGTCGTCGCGCTTTACAACTTTAACGAATATGGCGGGCTTCCCGAGGGACTCCTGACTCAATTCAACCGGGTGCCCTTTCGTCCCTGTGCCCGGCTCTCCATCGACTTTGACAGCATCGAGCAATACCTGAGTAGGCTCACCCGTGGCTCGCGCAAGCACCTGCGCCGCAAGATGCGGGTGGCCCCCGAGGTACGGATAGAGCACAGCCGTGACATTTCTTCTTATCTGGACCGGATCTACGCGCTTTACGAGGTGACGGTGGCGCGCAGCCCCATGCCGCTTGGCATCCACCGGCGCTTCTATTTCGAGGAAGTCTGCCAGAGAGTGCCCGGAGCCGAATACGTGCTTTATTTTGTGCAGGAAAAGCTGGTGGCCTTCAACCTTCTTTTCGTAAAACCAGAAGAGATGGTCGACAAGTATTTCTGCATGAACTACGGGCCCGGCAGCAAATACAACCTTTATGCCCTGTCCTGGCTGGAAAACGTCCGGGTTTGCGTGGAGCGGAAGATCCCGCTCTATTACGCCGGCCAGGGGACCGAGGAAACCAAGGCGCATCTGGGTGCGACCTTTGTCCCGAGCTACCTCCTCTTCAGGCACCGCTGGCCGGTGTTTGACCGTCTACTCGTGGGGCCGCACGCGCTGACCGGGAAGGTCCTGAGCAGCCTCGGCCTTTGGCCCAGTGCCACGCCTGCGGCAGCGCAGGCTGCCGGAAGTGGCGAATCTAGCGGTTGCGACCCGAAAGCGGCAGGTTCTGTCAACAAACAACTTATTGCCGGGTAAAGGGTACGTTCAAGGTGGCACCATCGCTGGGCGAATAATGATTCGCCCCTACACTCATTCCGCCACTTCGTATCGCTGCGAAGTGGTACGGACCTCCAGTCCCGCCATCCTCGTGGTTTCGAGGGACGACGCGCTACTCCGTAGGGGCGAATCATCATTCGCCCCGACACTTTTGCGGTAAGGAAAACGCCCGTTGTCAGCGCAAATGCTGACCTATTAAAAATCAGCTAGTTCGACTAAATTTCTTAAGAGCGGCACCAACCAGTACAGCACCAGCGTTACCACTAGCAGACACATCTGGAGATTCATGAGCGCAAAACCTGACTACGCAATCGAAGTGGAAAAACTGACCAAACGCTACGGCGATTTAACGGCAGTCGACGAGATCTCCTTCACGGTTAAAAAGGGTGAGGTGTTCGCCCTGCTGGGACCCAACGGCGCCGGAAAGAGCACCACCGTCGAGATCATCGACACCATCCGGACGCTCACCTCCGGGAAAGTCTCCCTCTTGGGCATGGATGTCACCAAGCAAAAACTCGACATCGTGGCCCGCATCGGGGTCCTCCCGCAGGATTTCAGCTCGTTCGACAGGATAACGGTCAAGGAAACCCTGCAGTACTACTCGCGGCTTTTCAGCGGCCCCCACGCCGATATCGACGGTCTGATGGAACTCGTGAACCTCACCGACCGCAGTCAAGTAGAGTACAAGAATCTCTCCGGAGGGCTGAAGCAGCGGCTGGGAATCGCCCTGGCGCTGGTCAATAATCCCGAGGTGGTGTTCCTCGACGAGCCCACGACGGGACTCGACCCGCGCGCCAGGCGCGAGGTATGGCAGGTTCTGGAGGGGCTGAAGAGCCAGGGGAAGACGGTGCTCTTAACCACGCACTACATGGAAGAGGCGGAGCTTCTTGCCGACACGGTCGCGATCATCTCCAGAGGGCGCATCATTGCGATGGACTCCCCCGGGGAACTCATTCGCCAGAACGCCAACTACGAGATCCTTACCCTGCAGTCCGCCGATTCAAAAGCCTTTGAAGTCGTCCGGGGTATGGGCTTTGAGCCGCTTCCCGACCAGCGCCGGGACTGCAGGATCAGGGTGGAACACGCGCCGGACCTGCTGCGTATCTTAAGCTCCGTCAAGGACGCCGGGGCGCACTATCTCGGCCTGGACGTCCGCAAACCAAACCTTGAGGAAGTCTTCCTGAAGCTAACCGGAGAGGCGCTGCACGACGGCCCTGTCGCAGCAAAGGGGCAGCCATGAAACCAAGCGTCGTCGTCGCAAATCTCTACGTCAAGCTCATCTGCGTTTACCGTGAAAAGACCACCATGTTCTTCACGCTCGCCTTCCCGATCATCCTGATACTGCTCTTCGGCTCGATCTTCATGAGCCAGGACAACGTGAACTTCCACCTCTGTGTGCAGGACCTCGACCAGTCGAAATCGTCCCGGGATTCCGTCGCGGCCCTCGGGGAAAGCGGGAAGTTCAAGCTGACCGCGGTCGACCCCACTGTCGACGCGGTCCAGTACCTGAGGGAAACCAAGGCAACCCTGGTCCTCGTTATTCCCAAAGGCTTCGAGCGCTCGCTCTTGCGCCGTAAGTTTTTCCGGGAGTACGGGGAAACCGCCACCCTCACCTATGTCTACGACCCCAGTTCCTCATCGGTCCCCACCAAGATGGCGATTCTGAGCGGCGTCATCGCCGGGGCCAACCAGGAGATCTCCGGGATCCCCCCCTTCATCAAGACGGTGCAGAAATCGATACTGACCAAGCAGTACCGCTTCATCGAGTATTTCATCCCCGGCATCATCGCCATGTCGGTGATGACCTTGAGCCTCTTCGGAACGGCCAACATGAACACGGAGCTGCGCCAGAAGGGGATCATCAGGAAACTCTCCACCACGCCCATCACGCGTACCGAATGGATCCTGTCCGACGTCCTGTACTTTTTCACCATCGCGCTGGTGACCACGACCATCATGCTCGTCGTGAGCTGGGCCGTGTTTCGCGCCAACCTGCACCTGAACCTCTGGCTCCCGGCCTTTGTCATGCTGGACGTCTTCGCCTTCGTCGGCATCGGCATGACGCTCACCCGCTTCGTAAAAGAGTCGCAGAGTGCCGCTGCCGCGGCAAACGCCATCAGTTTCCCGATGATGTTCCTCTCCGGCAGCTTCTTCCCCGTGGAGCTGATGCCCGGTTTCCTGCAGACGCTCGCCAAGACCCTGCCGCTTTACTACGTGAACGAGGGACTCCGGGCGGCGATGATCTTCCAGGATAACGCCGCCGCGGGGCATGCCGCCGCCATCATAGGTATTTTTGCAGCGATCGTCTTCGTCCTGGGCATCATTGCCACCAAGTGGGAAGAGGGGCAATAACGGCATGTCCCTGGTATGCCTCATCAGTCAGGCGCCCTGCCCCCGCGCCATATGCGCCCTGGTTGCGGCGACGCTCGCGTTTCCCCCGGCCTCAAGGTTTCCCATCTCAACAATTTTGCCACCCTGCTCGACCTGATGGGGGTACCGACCGCTTTGCGGGTGCGCCCCTATGACAAATCGATTTTCGCTTTGACCGCAGCCGACAACGAAGAGCGTTACTACCTGAGCGGCTCACTTTATGGCATGGGCGATTACCTGGTGCGAAGCATTGCTTCCCCACCAGAAGCCGGTTGGGGCGTTTCCAGACCCAACGGCAAGGAGAGTATTAAATTATGAGAATTAAGCTTATTGCACCCCATGAGCATCGCGGAGACTCCATTTCCACCCCCTTCAAACTGCAAAGGGTGAATCTTCCCCTCATTGCGGCGCTCACCCCGCCCGGACACACCATCACCATTGTCGAGGAGTCCTTTGGCCCCGATGACAGGGACGAGCCTGTCGATCTGGTCGGCATCACGGTCCTGACCGAGCTTGCAGTGCGCTCCTACGAGATCGCTGACGCCTACCGCCGCAAAGGGGTGAAGGTGGTGATGGGCGGCATCCACCCCACGGTATTGCCCGAAGAAGCCCTGCTGCATGCGGACGCGGTGGTGCTGGGGGAGGCGGAGGGAGTCTGGGCGCAACTGGTGGCGGACGCCGAAGCTGGAAAGCTGCAGAGGACCTACAAGGCGGAGAAGATGAGCTGCCTGGCAGCGCTGCCGAGACCGCGGCGGGAGCTCGCCCCCTACCCCAAGGGCAAAAGCATCGCTCCCATCCCGATCGGCGTGGAAACCTCCCGGGGCTGCCCGTACGATTGCGAGTTCTGCTGCGTCGGCGCGACCCTGGGTCGGCAGTATCGGGTCAGGCCGGTGAGCGAGGTGATTTCCGAGATAGAGTCCATCGAAGCCCGGGACCTTTTCTTCGTCGATGACGCCCTGGGACTGAACCGGGTGGAAGCCAAAAAGCTCTTTACCGAAATGATACCTTTGAAGAAGCGCTGGCTGGCGCAGGCGACCGTGTCGCTTGCCGAGGACCTGGAACTGCTGGACCTGATGAAGCGCGCCGGCTGTCTGGGGCTTTTGATCGGGTTTGAATCGGTGCAGAAACAGACCCAGGACGAGGTGGGCAAGATAAAGAGCCTGCAGATAGATTTCTACGAAGCCATGCGCCGCTTCCACGACCAGGGGTTCGGCATACTGGGCTGCTTTGTCTTCGGCTTCGATTTCGAGAATAAGGACGTGTTCGACCAGACCCTCGAATTCATCCTGAAGAGCCACATGGACTGTGCCCAGTTAAGGATACTGACGCCCTATCCCGGGACACGCTTGTACACGCGCCTTCAGGACGAAGGGAGGCTCTTGGCACCCGACTGGTGGCTCAAAGGGTATCCTCCCGACACGGTCCTGTATCAGCCGATGGGGATGAGCGTCGACGAGCTCATCAACGGTTTTGCCCGCCTGAACCGGGATGCCTATTCCTACGGCGCGATAACCAAGCGGTTCTTTGGCATGACTCCCTGGAAACGGGGGCTCTTCGGCTGCAAGGTGTACACCGGTCTCAACCTGTCCACCCGTTCCCGTTACTTCAAAAGTCTGGGCAATGCGCAACCCTTTGCGGGGAGTTCGATCCTGACAGAAATGGGGTAGCTCCCCTTGGAAAACGGGTTCCGCCTGTCCAGGTAACGTTATCAAAGGATCAGGGGCAGCTTCTCGACACAGACACTCCGTCCCCTTGGCAAAGGGGACGGAGTATTCCTGGAACAAAAACTTTGCGAGGAAGTTGCGCGGATATACCTTCAAACCCGGGTATTTCCCGGAGAGGTGGACCAACCGTCACCTGAGACCTTTAATCCGACCAAGAAGGTACTTGTTTTGCCTCAGTCGGAAATGGACTTTCAGGCCGCTTGAGTTAGTGGAATGCCAGTGTTTTCCGAGTTGATGCCCTGAGCACTGGCCCGTAATCTTTTTTTTCTTCTCAGCTCTCTTGCCTCTTC